>Ga0272448_1006693_pt1 | contig 12369 bp, 13 predicted proteins | sample YNPCB0191_FD_202220 | JGI IMG/M metagenome (GOLD analysis project Ga0272448, IMG submission 202220) | Hot spring sediment microbial communities from Yellowstone National Park, WY, United States - YNP-CB-019-1 | ecosystem: Environmental > Aquatic > Thermal springs > Hot (42-90C) > Sediment... | reverse complement strand
CATCCTTGCCGAGCAGACTACTGCCCGCACCGCTGACCGACGTTCCCTGGGCGCTGGTTGCTGGAGAGGCGGCTGTTACCATATGCGTTTCCTCCTAAGCAAAATAGTCGATGACCCGATATCGGTCTGCGCGAAACGTGTCAACGACGTCGCGGGGCTGTGCGTCCAACGCAGAACCCGGACTCAGTCTAGAGTATGCCGCGGTCGGGCCGCGACCCGAGCGCGCTCCGGCATCCGACGAAGCGTGCCAACCCTGTCCGGCCTGACTATCTACCGAAACACTCAGAGACTCGACGTTTATCCCATGATTCGTGAGCGCCGTCCGCAGATCGTCCAACCCACTCTGAAGAATCTGTCGTGCCGTCTCGGTGGTCGTCTGAATCGCAGCCGTCAAACTGCCCTGCTCCAAGTGCATCTGTACTCTCACCGCGCCCAGATGGGGAGGGTCAACTCTTATGTCCAGTCCGGCCCTTCCCTCGAGCAATTGCATTCTCGCGGAGCGCACGATTTCCAGATTTAGATGCTTAACAACGTCGGCCTCACCAGGCGCGAGCGTCCGCAGCGCCTGGTGTACGTAGCTGTCGAACGGCTGGTCAAGACCGCCTGACGCAACCCAGCCGGACACAACGGGCTGCGCAACTTGAGTGGAATCTCGAGCGGTCTCAGCGGTGCGGAAGCCGCCTCGCCCGGTGTCGGCGTCCGGGCGCCCGCCTAGTGCGTCTCTTGCGGCATCGAATGCGCTCGCGGTCGACGCGTCGGACACGCTGCCCGCGCTCACGCCGCTCGACGGTGCTACAGCGTTCAGCTCGAGAGTTACCTTGCCTCTGACACCCTCTAACGCCGGGGCGGGACCGATCGACTCAGCCGCCGGGGGCTTGCCCTCCGATGCCGCTGCACTCAGTTCAAACGCCGAAGCTGTCACCGTAGGGCCCCCGCCCCGGTCGACAGATGCCGTGCCCCCATGTGCTCGCTCCGGAGCACGAAGTGTGAGATGTCCGTTCTTGGTTATCTCGGACAATTCGGCACCCGCGTGCTCAGAAAAGGTTTCGTCAATTTCGGCCGGTGCAAGTTTGCGGACTTCGGCGCCGGACCGATTTGCGATCCTCTCGGAGTCGAGTCGCAGCGCGCCCTCATTGCGCGCTTGCACGTTCGGTATAGGCTCCGCACACGTCGGCAGCGGCGACTGCCAGCGCTGATTGCCGGTCTTTGCCGGGGCAAACCCAGCCGTATCGGTAACGACAAACCGAACCTGACGGTCTTGCTCTTTCGTCGCAAGGGTTGCGCGATCTGTTTGTGCTTCAGTGGAATTCGGGGTCGGGAAGGCGAGCGTAGTAGTGTCGCCCGATTCGAGCTTGTCAGGAAGACGCTCAAACCGCCCGACGCCTACGGCAACGTCTTCCGAGCCGGGGCTGCCGGAATCCGGCTTGTGTTGAGTTTGAACGGAGTCACCCGGCGCGGGCAAGCCCAGTTCACCTAGAAACGCGACCAGAAGTGAATCGAATGCGCCCGTGGGAGCCGACCCGCCCTCGGCAGGCTGACGACTTGGCGGCTTCCCTATATCGTCCGCCCGCCCACCCAGGGTGCCGACATGTTCAGGCGCTGTCCCGGAAAGATCGGTTATGCAAAGAACGTTCATATCTCCGAAAGAGCGGCCATAGCCGCGAGAACCCTATCGACGTAGCGTCGAGTCTCGTCGTAAGGTGGTATTCCGCCGTACCTGATTACCGCACCGGGCCCGGCGTTATAGGCCGCAAGGGCCTTTTCGAGGGTTCCGAACCTGTCAAGCTGCTGCTTGAGATACCGTGCACCGCCCTCGATGTTTTGGATGGGATCCCAGGGATCCACACCGAGCGCCTTAGCCGTGGCAGGCATCAGCTGCATAAGTCCGATCGCCCCCGCCCTGGACACCGCCGACTGCCGAAAACCGGACTCGACCTGGATCACGGCCTTCAACAACTCCGGACTCAGACCGTTTTTCTCCGCCGCCGCGGTTATTGCCTGTTCTAGGTCTTTCGGGCACGATATCTGTTCGACTTTCGCAGCTTGTTGCATTATCGACCGAAAGCTCACGCCCGCGGCTCCCGAGCCGCCGAGCGGATATCCCGCTTCGTAAGCCGCGCATCGCATTTCTATTTCCCTTACGCGCCGTAGGACGGCGTGCACGTTACGCAAGTTCATCGGGCTCCCCCACTCAACATCACCGCCTGGCTGCAGCTTCGTGCGTGCCGAGTGGATGCTATCTCGTCTAGGAGCTTCTGCTCCTCCAGGGCCAGTAGGCGAGAGTGCTCGTTTTTCTTGTAATCGCGAAGCCGTTCGAGCGCCTTGCGGTCTTTCGATGCCTCGAGAACTTGCGCGGTCTTGTCGTCCACCGCTTTCTTGGCTTGCTCGACGGCAACCCTCTGCGAAGCAACCTCCCGACACTTGTCCACTAGATACGCGTAGGCCAGCCTGATGCCGTCCGGGTCAGCCGAGCTCAACTTTGAACCGAGCGCGACTCGCGCGGAATCCCGCAGGGCGACGAGACGTGAAAGCTCGCCTTTCCGACGCTGGTAATCGGCCTGCAGGACGGCGAGTTCCGTCAACAGGGCCTCCTCCCTAATCCTGCGATAGTTCAAAACCGGCTGGAGAGAGAAGACGAACCTCCTCACTGCTGCTGCTCCGAGAACAACGCCTTCAAAGCGGCGACGGTCTCCACAAACGGCGCGGTTTCGGACACTCCTTGCTTCAAGAAGGAATTAACCCGGTCTATGCGCGACCTGGCGTAGTCTATCTTGGGATTGCTGCCCTCGACGTAGGCCCCAATGTTTATCAGGTCTTCAGCGGACTTGTAGGTAGCAAGCACTTCTCTGAGTGTCGCGGCGGCCGCCACGTGATCCGGCGAGGCTACTTCCGGCATCAGTCGACTGACGCTTGCCAGAACATCGATCGACGGATAATGGTTCTTGTGCGCAAGCTCTCGTGAGAGCACCACGTGGCCGTCAAGTATGCTGCGCACCGTGTCAGCGACAGGCTCGTTCATATCGTCGCCCTCGACCAATACCGTGTATAGACCCGTTATGGACCCGTGTTCCGACATTCCGGACCGCTCGAGCAGCTTCGGCAACATCGCAAAAACGGACGGCGTATAGCCACGCGTTGTGGGCGGTTCGCCTATCGCTAGACCGATCTCGCGCTGCGCCCAGGCCACGCGAGTTACGGAGTCCATCATCAGCATCACGTTCATTCCTTTATCGCGGAAGTACTCGGCAATCGCCGTAGCGACCATCGCCCCACGTAGTCGCGACAGCGCGGCTTTGTCGGAAGTCGCCACCACAACCACGGAGCGGCGCAAGCCCTCCTGGCCCAAGTCCTTGTCGATGAAATCCCTTACTTCACGCCCGCGTTCCCCGATGAGGGCGATGACGTTGACGTCGGCGCTGGAGTTTCTCGCTACCATGCCGAGCAGAGTGCTCTTGCCCACGCCGCTTCCGGCGAATATGCCGATGCGCTGACCCTTGCCACAGGTGAGTGCGGCGTCTATTGCTCGTACCCCAAACGCAAGGGGCTCGATTATGCGTACACGCTGCATCGGTTTTGGAGCCTCGCGAGCGGCCAACACCTCGGTCTCGGCCTCGATGTCTCCCAAACCGTCTATGGGCCGACCAAGCCCGTCGAGAATCCTGCCGGTCAAGCCCGGGCCGACCGGAACCCGGAGCGACGATCCGGTCGGAACAACGTCACTCCCGGGCCCAATTTCGCCCAGTTCACCCAACGGCATCAGGAGCACAGTGCTGTCCCTAAACCCAACGACCTCGGCCAGTATCGGCTCCGCATCGCGGCGGTAGTGCACCATGCATATTTCGCCGATTCTGGCCCAAGGCCCCCGTGACTCTATGACCAACCCCACAACCTGGGAGACCTTGCCCGTCAGTCTCACGGTATTGGTCCGGGCGACCGCGCGGCGATAACGATCCAGGTTAGGACTCAGAATCGTCGTCACTTTCGCTCTTGGCCTCCAATAGTGCCGCTTCGGCGGCCTGCAACTGAGTGCTGATCCTAGCGTCGAGATTGCCCTCGGCCGATTCGATTACGCAGCCCCCTTTGTCTACTCGGCGGTCCGCTACGAAGTCGAGCACACGCACGTCGTCGAAGGCTTCCATCAGCTCCGGCTTGTCGGCGCGCGCCGTCTCATAGTCGTCCGGATTGACCCGCACCTTGATTTCGCGCCTGTCTCTGAGCTGTTGAAGCCCGGCTTTGACCGTACGTATGACGAAATCGTCGTTTTCTTGCACTTCCCTTCGGACTATCTTCGAGGCGATCTCGACAGAAAGTTTCAGCACCTGATCTTCCAGAGCGTTCCAAAACTCGGCCATTCGGGCATCAACTTCGGACCCAAGCGCTTCGATTCTGCCGCGCAGCTCACGCCGCTCCGCCTCCAGCTCTTCTAAAGCCGCCGCTCGACCTTCCGAATACGCGGTGTTTCTGATTATCCGCGCCTGCTCCTCGGCTCGTGCTAGGATAGACCGAGCCTCTTCGACGGCTTTATCCACAACCAACCTTGCTCTCTCTGAAGCTGAAAGGCCGGGTTTTCGACGCGAAGTATCTCGTTCGGAGGGCTCGACCGGGAGAGCACGCCAGGGATCCAGTTTCTGAGCATTGCCGTTTTTTATCAGATCGCCCAAGTGACGTCCCTTATTTCAGTCTCCGGCGCAGTCGATCGAACTCGGCCGCAACCGCCTCTATGGTCTCCCTACTGAAGTCCTGAGGCCGCACCAACTCCGAGGCCAGCCTTTCCGCCTCTTCTTCCGAAAGAAACCTGAACACCTGGGCTGCGGTCTCGCTTCCAAGTGATTTCAAAAGAATCGACGCCTTCTCCACACCTTTGAGCTGATCGGCAACCGTCGTCAACACCTAAGTTCACCTCTAATCCCTCGATATCCACTCCCGCACTACTTTCGCGACTTCCTCAGGACTTCCGACCATAACCGGCTCGGGAGCAGGCTTCGGGCCGGTCTCCACAGCCGCCGGCGCGGGTTCGCTCTCAAGATTTGCGGCCGGCTCGACCGCAGGGTATCCGGCCGCAATCGGTTCCAACCGTTCCGAATTCAAAGGCACGGGCGGAACGAGCTTGATTTGCTTGACTATGCCTTTGAGCAAGAACAGAAAGGCCAACAGCGCAGCCACAGCCCCCACAGCCTTACCTACTGAAACGAACGTCTCGCGCGTCGCGGCAGCCTTGAGCTCTTTTTCCTCGGCCTTCGCCGCCGTCTTGTCGAACGGCACAGCCTCCACGATGACCTTGTCGCCCCTCTTGAGATCAATGCCCGCTACCGCCTCAACGGCGCTTCTGATGCCGGGCAAGGAATAGGAGGAAACGTCTCCGTCCAGCATTACGGCCACGGAAACCTGTTCGACCGATCCCGGCGCTTTGACGACGTGCTCGGTGGTCTTCGAAAGGTCGTACTTGTTCACGGTCTCAAGCCGATGGTAGCCCTTACGCGACACTTCCTCCACGTCGACCCGCGTCATTCGATTGGCGCCGGCCGCCGCTGGTGCCGGCGGCCGTCCTGCTCCGTATGTTTCCTCGACGCGTTCTTCGCTTGACAGTGCACCTCTGTTGGCGGCAAGGGGTTGGATTATCTCGCTGTGCGTTTCGCGCTGGTCGAGGTTGAGCTTCGCGTTCGCGCGCACCACGGCCTTGTTCGGCCCGACGACACGATCGAGCATGGTCTGCACCTCGTGTTCAATGGCCGCTTCGTACCGACGCTTGAGTTCAAGTTGTGACGCCGACAGGCGAGCACCGATTCCAAGTCCGTCCTCGCTCGCTTCGGAAAGCACGGTGCCGCGGGTATCCACCACGGTGACGTACTCGGGCTTCATTCCTTCCACGGCGGAAGCCACGAGGTGGACTATTCCGCCTACCTGCTCGGCCTGAAGCGCGCCCCCGGGGCGTATCTTTAGGACAACGGATGCGGAGGGATGCTTGGACTCATTTTCAAAGACGCTGGGTTTCGGCAGCACAATATGAACCCGCGCCGCTTCCACCATGTCTAACTGACTAATGGTTCGGCTCAGCTCTCCCTGCAGCGCGCGCTGGTAATTGAGCTGTTGGGTGAACTCAGTGGCCGAGAAGTTGGACTTGTCGAATATCTCGAAGCCGACGTTTCCGCCCTGGGGCAGTCCGGCCGTCGCCATTTGCAGTCGCAGGTCGTGAACGTCCTTCGCCGGCACCTTGATGACGCCGTCACCTTCCACCTTGTAAGCCACGCCTTTTTCCTGAAGCTTAGCCACGATTGCGCCTGCATCACTCGGCGACAGGCCGGAGAAAAGTACGGCCATGCTCGGCCTAGCCGCCAGAAGCGACACCGCACCGAGAAGAACTACGCTGCCGCCCACGAATAGCGCCGTCAAGAACTTCTGCGTGCTTGTGAGCGAGTTCCAGAAATCCTGTATGGTTTTGAGCACCGTCGAACCGTCGGAAGGGTTCATTTTCGCCTACGCACTACCTGAAATTGAGAATTGAGTAACAATCCGTCTTGAACGTATCCGGTCGGCCGCAAGTACCGCAATAGGAGTCGCTAACCGACCGGTACGAACGCTCAGAGCGCCGTAGATCCCAAGAATCGAGCATCTCTGCCGGCAAGCGCTAGACTTGCATACGCATTATCTCCTGATACGCCTCGATTATCTTGTTGCGCACTTGCACCGTGAATTGGAGAGCAGTGCTCGCCTTTTGCATCGCTATCATAGCCTGATGGATTTCCACGTCATCCCCGGCGGCAAGTGCCGTAGCCATCTTGTCTGCCTCGAATTGCAGCCGGTTTACCTCGGACAGCGTGGCCTTGACCGCCTTGCCGAAGTCCGCGGCGGATCGTTGCGCCGCGCTGTTTCCGACTGGGCCCAAGGGCAGGTTTGAAAGCGATTCGATTCGCATCGGGTCTTACCTCCGCCGGACTGATCAGGCCCGGCCTATCTCCAAAGCTTTTGCCGCCATCGCTTTGGCCGCGACGATGGCTTGCACGTTCGCTTCGTAAGCTCTGGTAGCCGCGATCATATCAACCATCTCTTCCACGATGTTCACGTTCGGCATCGCCACCATGCCGTCAGGACCGGCATCCGGGTGCGACGGATCGTACACCATCTTCGGCGGCTCCGGCGACTCCACTACCGCATCAACCGTTACGCCTGCCGGCTCGTTGTCGTCCAGCCCGGCACCGGCGCGAAGTATGACAATCTGTCTTCGATATGGCCCTCCGCCGGTTGTGCGCGTCGTGGTGGCATTGGCTATGTTGCTCGCGATGACGTCAAGACGCGTACGCTGGGCAAAAAGTCCCGACGCGCTTATGTCTATTGAGGAAAGATTACCCATGCCTACCTTCTCCCTTCAGTAAGAACGGTGCGTATCATGGCGTTCTTGAGATTCAAGATCTGAACCGCCGCTTCGTAGCGGAGGGAGTTCTTGGCCAGGTCGGCCATCTCCCGATCGATCGAAACGTTGTTGCCGTCCGGCCTGGAAGGCGAAAGAGTGACCGTCGTAACCACCGGCTCGAGTTCGCGAACCCGGCGCTTGACGAGTCGTCGGTCGGCGCCTTCCAGGACCTGCTTCAAATGGTCTTCGAACAGCACCTCAGAGCGCTTGTAGCCCGGGGTTTCCACGTTTGCAATGTTGTTCGCTATCACCTTGTGCCTAACGGCCGCCGCGTCTAGGCATTTCGCAAGCACAAGGGACGTCGTATCGGTGAACAAGTCTCTCGACAACCGCCTCACCTCCCGCGGGTTTCAAGAATCGCCATAGCATCCCACGCCGTCGTTAACAGCAATCGGCGTGCCAGCTGTAGGGGATTGTTCCGGTTCGACGCCGGCTGTGCGCCCGGTCCAGCACAATCAGGAGAGGAATCGCTCAAGCGGCATTCAGCCGGAGTTGATCGACGGCAAGCTTTTCAGAGTCGGGCTGAGAAACCGGCCCGGTGGAATCGTCGTAGATCACGGCGGCAAGACGCCGGCCCACGGCCCTCGGCCTGCAAGGATACAGAGGCACGTCGCCCACGAACATCTTCGCTTCGGAGTCGGAACTTGCGTTGGTCTTTATGACGTCGCCAATGTCCAAACCGAGCACCTCGGCAAAGGACAGCCGGGTGTTGCCGAGGACTACCCTGCATTGAAGTTCGATTTCACCGATCGCTTCTCGGATCGCGCGCCGGAAGTCCGAAGCGTTATCGGATCTTGAGGCGGCCTCGTCCTTTTGGACGAGACTTGCTTCGACGGCTGCAGCTGGAAGACACCAGATAAGCCGCCCCGAGCAATGTGACGATGCCACGTCAAAGCTGCAGAAAAGAACTTCCTCCGACGGGGCGGCGTTGCTCTCATAGCTCTCGCTGCTGCACACCCTGCGCGTTTCGAAGTGAAGCTTCTGTGCGCCAGGCCACATCTCCGCATACTTATCCAGACAAACTTGGGCCACCCTCGCCGCCAACGCTACGTCTATCTCCGTAAGTCGACTCGGTTCGCACGGTTCCTCGGCGCCGGCGCCGCATACGAAGTCCGTCCACTGGCCCACCAGGGAGGGATCTATAGCCAATACGATCTCGCGTTTCAGCGGCTCGGCCTCGACCTCCATCATCATCACCGGGGAAGTGATCGACTCGCGAAAACCCTTGCGCGTCACTTGTTCGATATTGGTCGCCTCGACCTTAACCGGCAACCGAAACAGGGTTGACATCATCTCCGACATCGCAGCAGCGAACTCGTGATGGAAGCGCTTTAGCGCTTTGAGACATTCGGTAGAGACTACGCCCGACCTGGGTGCCTCAAATGGTCGAACGGCCTTTCGTGTTCCCAGGTCTTTCCGTTGGCGTCGTCCTGCGTGCGCGGTTCGATACGCCGAAAGGAGTGCTTCCAATTCTTCTCGAGAAACCGTCTCAGTCACCGTATCCTCCCGCGTTTTTTCTGACTCAGTCGACCAGATCCTCTTGCTCTGCGGAGCCCAAGGCTATCTCTCCGGCGTCTCTGAGCTGTCTCACCACGGCGACTATGCGCTTGCGGGCGGCTTCGACGTCTTTGAGCTTGGCCGGCCCCATCATTTCCAGTTCTTCTTTGAGCGCTGCGGCGGCTCTCTCGGACATGTTGCGGAAGAACGCCTCTTTGATTTCATCCGGCGCGCCCTTCAAGCTGAGCCGCAAGTCCTCTTGCTCCGCCTCGCGGATTATGCGCTGTATGTAGCGGTCCTCCAGCGTTGCGATATCGTCGAACGAGAACATCTTTTGCCTGACGGCCGCAGCCAGTTCGGGATCGCGCTCGTCCAGGTAGCGCAGTATCGTGGACTCCGTGGCGCGGTCGGAAACGTTGATAAGGTTTGCCAGAACTTCCGGCCCACCGGCCGTACCGGGCCCGAAGCCTCCTTCGCGGACCAGTTGCGCCCTAAGTATTTCCGCGATTTGCTTGGTCACGTCGTCTGCACCGGGCTGAATCTTGGAAAGCCGCAAGGCAACCTCACCCTTCAGTCGTTCAGGAAGCTTTGAGATCAGCTCGGCGGCGCGATCGGGCGGCAAGTGAGCCGCCACAAAAGCTATCACTTGCGGTCGCTCCACCGAAAGGGCCTCCGCAAACTTCGGCACCGAGTCCGCACGAATCCAGTAGAATCGTCTACCCTCGACCGGCTTCGATTCCACATCCGAAGCCTGAGCGTTGTCCGGGCCAAGCGCCTGTTCAAGCAGCATTTTGGCGTATTCTACTCCGCCCCTTAGATCAGTCTTCTTTTGAGACTCCCGAAACTCCCTAATCACCTGGTCACGAACCGACTCGTCCACGCTCTCGGTTCGAGCAATCTGGGCTGCAACCACGCGCACCTCTTCGGGAGACAGCTGCTGAAGCACGCCCGTGGCGGCTTCGGATCCCATCGCGATCAGCAGCACGGCAGCCTTTTGCAGGCCGGACATTGGCTCGTCGACTCTATGGCTTATTCTACGCAACTCTGTACTCCCTTGGCGGCAGGCGTAGTTGTTCCCTATACTTGGCGACCGTCCGGCGCGCAACCTGAATGCCGGATTTCGCAAGCTCGGCGGCGATTTCCGCGTCCGAGAGCCGACCGGCGGCGAGCTGCTTTATTCGCTCCTTCACGGGCAGCGCCGCGTCGAACAGCACCTCGAAGCTCATGGTTTCCCCGGACGGCAGTCTGAGGTTCTTGTTCTGCAAAGCCCGACATACCGTGGATTCATGGAGTCCCACCCTCGCGGCCAACTCCTTCCGAGTCATGGGCCGAAGCGCAGTCGGGCCCTTGCTGAAAAAGTCCTGTTGACAGCGTATCAGCTCGTGGGTGATCTTCCTGAGGCTTACACGCCGAAACTCCAGCGCTTCAAGCAGCACCCGGGCTTTGACCACCGATTCTTTCAATTGACCCGTGCCGTCCTCACCTGCGCTTCCGCTGGGTTTGCGATACATTTCAGCGGCCAAGGCCTCGTAGGCCTCGTCGATCTTCAGAACGCGGGCCAGCGGGTCAACGACCTCGGCCACCAAACCGCCTTCATTGGCTCGGACCACGACGTCGGGCGGCACATGCGGCACGCGCCGGGGAGTGAGCCTGTGCCACGGATCTCTAAACGCCCCCGTCGGATAAGGGTGGAGGTTCTTGCGCATCCACTCCAGCGCACGTCGAACCTCCAGCACATTCGTCCCCAGATCGCGCGCGATTCTATTCAACTTCATTCGGGAAAGACCGTCCCAGCACTCTCCCACGATGCGCTCGGCAAGACGGCTCTCCTCATTCCGTGAACTCGCATGCCTGATCTGCAGCAGCGCGTACTCGCGCAGATCGCGGCATCCGACACCCAGCGGATCCAAGTGCTGGACCTTAATGAGAACGGCCTCAAGTTGCGGAACGCTGAGACCTATCCCAGAGGCCAGTTCAACCAGCGGTTCACGAAGGTACCCGTCGTCGTCAATATGATCCACGATCAGCTCCGCTGCCGGGATCTCTTCCTCGGGAAACTCAGCCCGTATCTGTGTTCTGAGATGATCGTGCAAGGAGATCGGAGAGGCAACCAGCGCCAACGGCTCCAAGGCTTCTTCATCGTCGGACACATCGAAAACCCGGCCCCAGAGCCCGTCGTCATCACCTCCCGAGACGGCAGGGGCCGCGCCCGAATCGCGCAGACTGCACACGCTGCATTTTCCGTCGACCATCAACACCCCGCAGAACGGGCACGGCAGAACATCGTCAAGCACCAGCGCCGGGTTCTCCCGGCACTGCGCCTGGACGAACTGCTGGAGTTCCGCGATTCCCATCGCCAGCACCAGCTTGCCCTGAATATGCTCGGGAATCAGGCTGGGTGTTTGTTTCTGAAGCGCTGACAGGGCAACGACCAAGGTAGTTGTCCTCGACTCCTAAAGCAAGTAGTGTGCACGCGACTGTGTCGGAACTCTCAGCCGCAGCCAACTGGCGAGTTATCGCGGCACAGCGCTCGGTTTGGGCGAGTATGTCCTCGGCATACTTCAGGCACTTGTGCAGTGACTCGGGCTCCAGCCGGCCGGTCTTGAGTTTTCGTATGAGCAGTTGCGCACTACCCGAAATCGCTCCCAAAGGGCTGTTGAGTTTGTGCGCCAGCCGCCCTGCGAACTCGGCAGCGGTCGCAAGTCGCGCCGAGTCAACCAGCTCAAGGACTTCTTTTTCCAAGGCACTCAAGGCCTCAGATGCGGACGACCCGTCGCGAGCATTGCCAATGCGGCCGGCGGCCTCATTCAGGCGTCTATGGATATCATCGGTCTGAAGCGGCATCATTTTCAGGCTCGACCTCAGCAATTTCCGTGCCGAGCCCGTACTGCCTGATCTTGTTGCGGAGGGTCTTGCGGTCTATTCCGAGGATTTTCGCGCAGCGGCTTTGATTCCCGCCGCACTCCTTGAGCACTCTACGAATATGGTTCCGTTCGACCGCGCTGAGGGTAAGGTCGGTGTCGTCGCGTAGGGCGGGATTCTCAGTGGGTAACCCTTCCCCAATAACGATGTGCTGTGGTAGAATTCGTGCCCCTTGACAGAGGATGACGGCTCTTTGTATACAGTTCTCCAATTCGCGTATGTTGCCCGGCCAGCGATAGCGGCTCAGCATGTCTAGGCATTCGGGTGCTATGTCCTCTATGTGCCTGCCGGCGTCTTCGGCGTGCTTGCGAATGAAATGCCGTACCAGCTCCGGGATGTCCTCCAGCCGCTCTCGCAGAGGAGGCAGGCGCAGTGTGACTACGTTAAGGCGATAGTATAGATCCTCTCGGAACTGTCGATCGGCGATTGCTCTGACCAGGTCGCGATTGGTGGCAGCCACCACGCGGACATCAACCGAGATCGTCTCACTACTGCCGAGGCGCTCAATACATTTTTCCTGCAAGACACGGAGGAGCTTGAGT
>Ga0272448_1006691_pt1 | contig 12370 bp, 14 predicted proteins | sample YNPCB0191_FD_202220 | JGI IMG/M metagenome (GOLD analysis project Ga0272448, IMG submission 202220) | Hot spring sediment microbial communities from Yellowstone National Park, WY, United States - YNP-CB-019-1 | ecosystem: Environmental > Aquatic > Thermal springs > Hot (42-90C) > Sediment... | reverse complement strand
TTTTTAATAAAAATTTTTAATATGAGCACCATCTATATTCTTTGGTTAAGACAATTAAAAAGATATTTTCGTTCTAAATCGCGGATTATTGGTTCGTTAGCCCAACCCCTTCTTTTTCTTTTGGCTTTAGGATTTGGCTTTGGTCCAATTTATCAGCGGGCTGGTGGAGGAAATTATATTGAATTTTTAGCGCCTGGTATTATTGCGATGAGTATTATTTTTACGGCAATTTTTTCGGGAATTGAAATAATCTGGGATAAACAATTTGGCTTTCTGAAAGAAACCTTAGTCGCCCCGGTCTCGCGACTTAATATTATGCTCGGCAGAACATTGGGCGGCGCCACGGTTGCTTCTTTGCAAGGAATAATTGTTTTTTTGATTTCGTTTATAATCGGCTTTAGACCAATCAGCATCGCTCTTTTGCCTTTGGCTTTAATTTTTATTATTTTAATCGCTTTGCTTTTTACGGCTATCGGCACGGCAATTGCTTCTCTGCTTGAAGATATGCAAGGATTTCAGTTAATTATAAACTTTTTAGTTATGCCGCTTTTCTTTCTTTCTGGCGCCCTTTTTCCCTTACAAGGTCTGCCGAAGGCATTGGTGACGGTGGCGCGATTCAATCCCCTTTCTTATGGCGTCGACGGGCTACGCGGCACATTAGTCAACGGAGCGCATTTTGGACTTTCGGTTGATTTCACAATTTTAACCAGTGTCACTCTAATTTTTTTGGCAATCGGCAGTTATCTTTTTTCTAAAATTGAGATTTAATAAAAAGGGTCGTTTTGGTCGAACGACCTAAAATTTAAAAATAAAAATTTTATGAATAAATTAATTTCCTTAAGAATAAGTAAATTCATCGTCATCATTATTCTCATAGCCGCCATAATTGGCGCCGCTGCCTTTTACGCTGGAATGAAATATATTCAAAGCAAAACCTCACAAGGCCGTCTTTCGCAAGCAAATTTACAAAATCTACAAAATCTTTCTCCTGAAGAACGACAGAAACGGCTTCAAGAACTTGGCCTAAACACAGGCGCAAGATTTCGTGGCAATATAAATAGCAACGGATTAATAACTGGAGAAATTATTGCCAAAGATGACAAAAGCCTAACGATTAAACTAAAAGATGGCGGTTCAAAAATTGTTTTTATTTCAGAATCAACCGAAATCACAAAATCAGTCACCGGCACTTTAAGCGATCTTGAGATTGGTAGAAATATTATTATTAACGGTACAACCAATCCAGACGGCAGTATCACCGCCCAAATGATTCAATTACGGTCTAATTATTGATAATTTTTTGTATTTCTTGGAGCGGGATACGAGAATCGAACTCGCGTCTCTTGCTTGGGAAGCAAGCGTACTGCCACTGTACTAATCCCGCGAATCAGCGTCAATCCGCTTCTGCTATTCGCATAAATCCGCGTTAATCCGCTTCTATTTTATTACAACCTGTTCGTTTTTCCACTCAAAACCTGGTAATAAAATAATCACTTTTGTTTTTGATTTTATCTCCTTTATGTAGTCGTCAAAATTTTTATTCTCCAATAGCAATCTACTATTAAGGATTTCTTCTTCTGCTTGAGGTTTTAAAATTCTTTTTTTAAATTCATTCAAAGATAAATTGTAGAGAGTTTTAACTTCTTTTTCGATGTCTTTTCCTTTTAGAGATTCTTCAATTTTGTTTTCAACCATTTTTTCAAGTTCATTATTTTTTAATCGGCTCTCTAATTCCTGATGAATTAAAGTATTTTCAATTAGTTTATCCAAAACCGCGCGCTTAATTTCTTGTTGTATTTCTGAAGAATCAATCACCGGGGCTTGGTTTTTATTGTAGGTTTCTAAAAGTCTTTGATAATAAAAAATAGCCGTAGCATAATCTGCTTTGAAAGATTTCAAACTAATCGGCCGCCAATTAACAAAAGCAATCGGATAAAATTGACCTATAATAACAATGGCTATGACAATAACAATGACAGAAGATATTAAAATAAGAATTCTTTTTTTGTTCATAGTTATTCTATAGTTATTCTTATGAGCCGCTTGATGTCATTGCGAGCCGCTTGTTGTCATTGCGAGCCGGCGTTAGCCGGCGAAGCAATCTTACATTAATGTTGTTATTGCGAGGGCTTTAGCCCGAAGCAATCTTACAATAGTGTAAATGAGATTGCCACGGGGACTACGTCCCCTCGCAATGACAAATACATACATCATTGCGAGCCCTCTACTCTTGTCATTGCGAGTCCTCTACTCTTGTCATTGCGAGCGAAGCGAAGCAATCTTACATTAATGTAAATAAGATTGCCACGGCTTGACGGCCTCGCGATGACAATAAAGCTAGCCATTGCGAGCGTTAGCCTTTAGGGAGTAGTAGAGCTTTTGCTTCACTACCCCTTTTAGCCGCGAGGACGAAGTCCGTGACGGAAAGCAATCTTACAATGGTGTAATTTCATTATCCAATCAATTGGACGGTTTAAAGTTGGCTACTGATTACTTATCACTTTTTTTACTTATTATTTTATAATTTTTTTACTTCTCCGTAAATTCCGTAAATTTTACTATTATAATTTACGATCGTAATCTATAATAGTAAATTGTGGAGGATTTGAAATTAAATCTCCAAGGTTTAATTTCATAAGTTTAATTTCATAAATCGGGCTTCATCAAACTTTTGGTCCACTCGACGGGATTAAATTTTACGGCACTATAATCATCATTTTTTCATTAGGTTTTTTATAATTAAATTTTGACCTTAATTCTTTTTCTAAATTTTCCGGATGAGAAAAGTATTCAATTTCGGATTGAAGTTCGGTATTTTCTTTCGTTAAAGCCTGAAGCCGGCTATTTAAATTATCTAAATCAGCTCTTAATTGATTACGTTCTTTAATTAAAAAATATAGCTCGGTAAGAATAAGCGCCAAAATAATAATTAAAATTATAATGATTAAAACCCTCATCACTCTTTATAATAATCAATAATTTTATTTTAGTAAATCTTTAAATATTTCTTTGGGCACGTTTATCCCTTTCGCCATCTGCAACAATTTCTTTTTTCCTCGTTTTTGCTTTTGCCACAGTTTCATTTTTCGTGTTCTGTCGCCACCATATAAATAGCCAGTCACATCTTTTTTTAGAGCAGGAATTGTTTCTCGAGCAATCACTCTGCCACCACAAATTGCCTGAATGGCTTGGCTAAATTGTTGCTGAGGTAAAATTTCTTTTAATTTTTCTACCATTTGTCTGGCAATTTTTTCAATTTTTTCTTCAGGAATAATTCGGCTTAAACCAGGAACAAGATTGCCAGCGATTTTAATATCTAATCTTTTAACATCAGCTTCTTGATAATCAATAATTTCATAACTAAACGAGGCATAACCAGAGGAAACAGATTTAAGACGGTCGTTAAAATCAGCAATAAGCTCCGCTAAGGGCATAAGCGCAGAAATAATAACTTTCTCGGCTTGAATATCTGTTGTTATATTATTGAACCTAAATGATTCTTTAAGTTTTAAAATATCTCCTAAGTTTTTAAAAGGAGCGATAATAGTTACTTTGGCAATTGGTTCTAACACTTTACTATAGTTATCTGGAAAGTCATTTGGATTTTCTACTTCTATCCAATTGCCGTTTATTAGTTTTACTTTATAAGAAACAGTTGGGAAACTGGTTATTACTCTTACATTAAATTCTTGTTCTAATCGTTGAGCCACTATTTCAAAATGCAACTTCCCCAAAAAACCTCCCTGAAATCCCCTACCCAATACTTCACTATTTACAGGCGTAATTGAAAAAGAAGAATCGTTGAGTCGCAATTTATAAAGAGATGTTTTTAATTTATCATAATCATTGCTGTCTTCTGGGTAAAGCGAAACAAAAACAACTGGCTTTGGTCTTTGAAAACCTTCTAAAATTTTCTCGCCAATCGTATCCCCTACCTGCACGCTATCCGGATCTTTAATACCGGTAGCGATATAGCCAATATCTCCTGGCAGCAGCTTATCTTCTTTTTGTAATTCTGGCCGGAAAAAACCTACTTCTTTAATTTTAAATTCTCTATTTGCCCCTAAAAGTTTCGTTTCATCGCCAGATTTAAAACTTCCTCCAAAAACACGGACAAAAGCAATCACTCCTTTATGCTCATCGTAAAGAGAACTAAAAATTAAAGCGGCTGAAGAATTGATATTTTTAGGCGGCGGCACTTTTTCTATAATTGTTTGCAGTAAATCAGAAACTCCTTCTCCTGTTTTGGCGGAAATTTTTAAAATTTCATCGGTTTTAACATTTAAGAGACGGCTGAGTTCTTGTAATGAATTTTCTATTTGTTCTTGAGAAGCAATGTCAATTTTATTAATAGCGCCAATAATTTTTAAGCCGGCTTTTTGGGCGGAATCAAAGTTGGCTAATGTCTGAGCCTGAACTCCTTGAGTAGCGTCAACCAATAAAACAGCGCCTTCAACCGCTTTTAAAGCGCGAGAAACCTCATAAGAAAAATCATTATGCCCCGGAGTATCGATCAGGTTGAGGATATAATCCTCAACCTGCACAGATTCACGCAGATTATTACGATGATTCCCGCTGATATATCTGTGTAAATCCGCGTTGGTATCCGCGTTAATCCGCGTAGAATGCGCGTAGCGCATTCTGACTGGTGCCATTTTTATAGTAATCCCCCGTTCTCTTTCTAATTCTAACTGATCAAGATATTGTGGTTTCAGCTGATGTTTTTGAACTGTACCTGTTAATTCTAAAAAACGATCAGCCAAGGTCGATTTCCCGTGATCAATATGACTAATAATAGTAAAATTTCTGATATTGTTATTTAGTGGTTTCATAGTATATAATTATACATATGTTGCCTGAACCTATCAAAAAATTTATCGAAATTTTCTCAGTTTTGCCAGGAATTGGTACTCGTCAAGCCACCCGCTTGGCTTTCAAATTAATAAATAGTGGCCCGAACAAAATAGAAGAAACAGCTAAAGCAGTTAACGATTTGCGTCATCTTAAAATTTGTTCGGAATGCTTCTTTGTTTATTCGCCTATCAGCGTCAATCAGCGTACTCATCAGCGTAAATCAGCATCTACTTTATGTGATATCTGTAGCGATCCTAATCGTCAACAAAATATTATCGCCATTGTAGAAAAAGAAACTGATTTAATCTCGATCGAGCGAACGAAAAAATTTAAAGGACGCTATTTGGTTTTAGGCGAATTAACTAAAACCGGTGTTTTAGAAAGCGTTCAAAAGTTAAGATTAAATCATTTAAAAAACTGGGTTAAAAAGGAATTTGGTCAAGCCGAAGAAATTATTATTGCGATTAATCCAACAACTTATGGCGATCTTAATGCTTCAATGATTGCCAAAGAACTTTCGGGCTTTGCTAAAAAAATAACCCGCTTGGGCCGCGGTATACCAACTGGTGGAGAAATTGAATTTGCTGACGAGGAAACATTATCTTCGGCTTTGGAACGCCGAAGTTAGCAGTATCTATTTAATATCCGTTATTTGTACTTCCGTAAATGGTTGCCTATGTCCTTTTTTCTTGCGGTAGCGGGTTTTTGAATGATATTTGAAAACAATTTTCTTTTTCTCTCTGCCTTGTTTTAAAATTTTAGCCTCTACTTTAGCATCATCCACATACGGACTTCCAATTTTTATATCTTTATCATCGGCTATTAATAAAACTTTATCAAAATTTAAAACAGCGCCTGATTCGCCTTCAATTTTCTCTATTTTGATTTTTTGTCCCGGAGAGACCTTATATTGCTTCCCTCCTGTCTCAATTATTGCAAAAGTCATATTTAATTTTGGGAGGTCGGACTTCCCAAATATTGCGTTAATGTCAGGAAGTCCGACCTCCTGATATTAATTTACTGAAATAATAACTCCTATCGCGACTAAAATCAAGATGCTAGTTAATAAACTTACAAAACCAAAAATATAAGAAAGAAAACGTTCGCGGTTATAAAGAAAATTAGATAAAAATAAATTAATTAAAATCATTACCAAAGTAGATAATAATATTCCGAAAACATCCCAACGACTACCTAAAAAATCAACGCCTTTGTAAGCGTCGAAATGAATAATTAATGGCGTGGTTGTTGAGCCAAGCGCTAAATAAAAAATTATCGCGGCCAAAAATAAAATCAAAAAACTAATAATGGCTATCACGCGGAGATATTTATCTTTAATGAGATTAGAAAATATCATATACTAATCATATCTTATTCTTAAAAATTTTCAAAAAATTTTCTAAATTGAAGAAAAAATTTTAACTTTATCGATCAAGCAAAATCTACTACAAAAATATTCTAACATTCTATAGAATGTTAGAATATCTGCTTAAACGGACTTAAAATAATATTTGATGACTGACTATATATACAAATTTGCGCCCCCAACCGGAGTCGAACCGGTGTTTGATGGCTGAGAACCATCTGTCCTAAGCCACTAGACGATAGGGGCATATTGAAATTCTTAATTCCTAATTCCTAATTTCTAATGAAATGTCTAATATCTAAAAAGTGGTAATTGGAAATTGGTAATTGGAAATTGGAAATTAACTCTATATTTTTTTAATTTCCTCTACTACTTTCTCCAACCCTATTGCTCTTGAGGCTTTTACTAAAATTAAATCACCTGGTTTTATTAAATCTTGAACCGCTAAACCTGCTTCGCCTGCTGTATCAAAACTTAAAATTTTGTTTTCTGCTAAGCCAGAATTTTTCGCCTCTTCGGCAATAAATTTTGCCCGCGGACCAACTGTCACTAAAATATCAACTATTGGAGCAACAAACCGACCAAGGGATTCATGGGCTTCAATAGAATATTTACCGAGCTCTAACATGTCTCCTAAGACAGCAATTTTTCTTTTAGCCGGAAGGTTGCGCAACGTCTCAAGCGCTTCCTGCATAGAAATTGGCGAAGCATTGTAAGTGTCATCAATAATATAGGTGTCTTTTATGCCAGCAATCAAATTCATTCTTCCTTTTGCGGGCTGATAATTATTTGAAAGGGCCTCGGAAATCTCCACTAAATTTAAATCAAAAATCAAGCCCACGCAAGCGCTAGCAGCCGCCGCATAAGCCTGGGCTTTACCAAAAGCATTTTTTAAAACAACCGGCACAACACTTCCAGCATATTCAAGCTTAAAAGAAACTCCCACTGGCACTTCGCGCCACACGGACTCACGCTGATCTATATTGTGCTGATCACTCGCGGATCCGCGTGCGCTCCGCGCTTCTTCATTAAGATCCGCGTAAAGATCTGCGTAAAGATCTGCGTTGGTCTGCGTTAAGTCAAAATTAGTGATTCTTAAATCCGCTCCCTCAGCAAAGCCAAAGGTAATTACCCGTGCCCGAGTTCGCTCTCGCATTTCCATCACGATTTCATTGTCAAAATTTAAAACCGCAAAACCATTAGCCGGCAAAGATTCTATTAGCTTTGATTTTTCTCTAGCCACCGCCTCTGGACCACTAAAAAATTCCACATGAACCGGGATTTCGCCAACCGTAGTAACAACGCCGATCTGCGGTCGAGCGATTTCTAGAAGATATTTAATATCGCCAGGTCGGTCAGCGGCGTATTCTAAAATTAACACCCGTGGGTACGCAGATTTATGCAGAAATAAAACGCGGATTAACGCAGATACGATTACTTTAATCCAGAAAAATAGTTTCTTAATTCTTTTCTCGCCTGGCGGTGTGTCACGGCTGACTAATTTTAGTTCTTTTTCAGACCAATCACCAAGAATCGTCAATGGTATACCTATTTCATTATTTAAATTGCCCTTTGATTTTCTGACGCGGTGATGATTTTTGAGAACCGCGAAAATCGCCTCCTTAGTTGAAGTTTTTCCTGCACTGCCAGTAATACCAATAATTTTTGGCTTAAACCGCCAAACCATAAGGCGAGCCAATTGCTTTAAAATTGATTTTAAAATTTTTAATAAAAAATGTTTCATGTTTCAAGTTTTATGGTTAATGATTACATCTTGTCCGGCGCTATATTATAGTAATTTAAAATAAATTGCGTCAACTCACGGAAAGCGGGAACTACGGTTTGGCCAGCCAAGGGACTACCTTTCGGTTTATTTAATTTTATTAAAATTACAAATTTGGGATTAAAAGCCGGAGCAAAACCGACATAAGTGTTAATTACTTCATCTGTGTATCCTTTGCCACCAAATTTTGGCACAAAAGCAGTGCCAGTTTTTCCGGCTACTGAATAATTAGGAATGACAGCGATTTTATTTTTTTCTACAGCTGAAACCATCATTTGAGTAACTTGTTTAGCAGTTTCTATAGAAATCACTCTTCTGATAACTTGCGGTTTTTCGTCAGCCAAAATAATTGGTTTCATTAAAACACCACCGTTAGCAATTGCCGAAATCGCACTAATTAATTCAATCGGCGTAACTGCCACTCCTTGGCCAAAAGAGGCAGTAGCAAAATCAATATCGCGGCCATTTTTTAAATTACTAATATTCCCTTTTACTTCCCCGGGCAAAGCAATACCAGTAAGTTCATTAAAACCAAATTTGATTAAATAGTTATAAAAAATATCTGGACCAGTTTTTCGTTGAGCAAAGACCGCGCCAGTATTAATGGATTGTTCAATCACACCAGTCATTGTTTGAAGTCCATGGGCTTTTAGATCCCAGTTTTTAATTGTTTTACCATTTAAGGTAACCGAACCAGTGTCAATATAAGTAGTTTCTGGCGTGATTTTTCCGCTATCAATACCCGCTGCCATTGTAATTAATTTAAAAACAGAGCCAGGTTCATAAACTAATTGAACAGTTGGATTCAAAAAAGTTGAAATTTCAAATTTTGAATAATTGTTTGGATCGAAATTAGGAAAATTGCCCATCGCCAGAATTTTACCAGTTTGCGGTTCTTGCACAATAACTGAACCGCCAGTTGCTTGATATTCATCAATAAGTTTTTTTAGGATCTCTTCGGCCTGGGCTTGAATATTGCGGTCAATAGTTAAAACTAAGTCCTTTCCTGGTTCAGGCTCAATAATTTTCCCATCCTTTATCTGGCCCGGCTTACCAGAAAGAACATCATTAAAACTTAATTCTAAACCATAAACCCCTTTTTCTCTTTCATCAACTGGACTTACAAAACCTAAAATATGACTGGCTAAATCACTAAAAGGATAAAAACGTAAAAGATGATTTTTAATATAAATTCCTTTAAGATTTAAACTTTTAATTTTATCTATTTGTTCAGGGCTGGCCTTTTCAGCTAATAATTCATAAAGATCATTAGGCTTGCTTAATTTTTTTGTTAAATCTTCGACCGGAATCCCTAAGATTGGACTTAATTTTTCCGCGTAAGTCTGTGTTAAGCCTGCGTCTGTCTGCACTTCTTTGGGAACCGCATAAATCATTGGATATTCTTTATTTAAAGCTGCCGGGATAAGATTATTATTTTTATCAACAAAATAAATATTGCCACGCGGAGCCGTAAAAACACCACCCGCTCGTTCTTGAGTTTCTGCTTTAGTTAAAAAATAAGATCTTTTTTCAATTTGAAGATTATAAATATTAAAAATTAAAAATAGATACAAAATTCCAAATAAAAAGAATAAACTTTTAATCCGCCATTGCATTAATTAATGCGAAGCGCAAAATGCTTATCGCAAACCGTAAAAATTGGCGCTTAGCCATTTAGCGATTTGCGATTTGCTTTGCCTTAATGTACTCCGGGTTTTTATCTAAAATTAATGATTGGCTATTTACTGAAGATTTAAGATTCTCTGTGTCAATAATTCTGTAAAGATTATTTTTTAATTCAGCATTTGTTACTTCTGCTTGCCTCAAACTAGCTTCTTGACGTTTTATTTCGTGGCGAAGATTTACTAATTGATTATAAAGAAATACTCCCCACAAAGCAGAGATAACTACAACAAGTATTAACATAGAGATTAAAAAACTTGATTTATAATTGTTTTTATTTGGTTGAATGATGGTCATGTACCTTAATAATTACGCGAGGCATTTATGCCGAGCCAATATCCATTAATATCAATGAGTATCAATTAATATCAAAAAGATATTTATAGATATTGATGGATATTAATAGATATTTACTCAACCTAAAGGTCTCGCGAAATTAATTGTATTACTCTTAATTTTGCCGACCTTGCTCTGGGATTATTTTTAACTTCTTCTAATGTCGGTCTAATTGGCCTTTTGGTTAAAATTACCGCTTTCCCTTGATTTTTTAGTTCTCGAAAGTAATTTTTAACTAATCGGTCTTCTAAAGAGTGGTAAGAAATAATTGCTGCTCGACCCCCTGGTTTTAAAATCTCAACCAGACTTTTCAGCAATTTTTCTAAATTACCCAATTCATTATTGACATAAATTCGTAAAGCCTGAAAAACGCGCGTTGCCGGATGAATTCTATGTTTTTCGTAACTCTGCGGTACCGCTTTTTTAATTACCTCAACTAACTCAAAAGTAGTTCTAATCGGCTTCTTTTTCCTTTCTTCAACGATTTTATTAGCAATCTGGCGCGCATATCTTTCTTCTCCATATTTCCTAAAAATATCAGCCAACTCTTTCTCGCTGTAGTTGTTAACAACTACAGCCGCTGATTCGCCCTGATTTGATCCGCGTCTGTTCCGCGATTTTAGATCCGTGTGTGTTCCGCGTATTATCATTTTAGATCCGCGTGTGTTCCGCGTATTATATTTCATATCCAGTGGTTCATTTCTTAAAAAACTAAATCCCTTACCTGATTTTTCTAATTGATCTGAAGACATTCCTAAATCAATAATTAATCCATCGGCTTTTGGTAGTTTGTATTTTTCTAAAATCTCCGGCAAATCAGCATAATTACCATGAATCCAAAAAATTTGGAATTTGGAATTTGGAATTTGGAATTTCGCTTCAATTTCTCTTCTAGTTTTCTCTAAAATATTTTTATCCCAATCAATGGCAAGTAATTTTCCCGCTGGTATTATTTTTTCTAAAATTGAAGCGGAGTGTCCCCCGCCCCCAACTGTTCCATCAATAAAGAACTTTCCTGGCTGCGGATTTAAAACTTCTATTATTTCTTTTAAAAGAACAGGAATATGTACCATAGAAATTCATTGATATTTATTCGCTTCGCTCGCGATATTTATAGATATTAACCCTTTCTCTCTTGTTCCCTCCTTCCCTAAGTCTTAGGGAAGGAGGGATAGGAAGTGGATAGTTAGTTTCCATGAATATCTATTAATATCTATTAATATCTATAAATATCAATTATAAATATCAATTATTGTTTATATCCCCAACTCTCCCAATTTTTCCGCAATTTCATCAGAAGCGCTTTCTGTCTTTGTTTTGTACTGCTTCCAGCTTTCGCTATCCCAAACTTCAATGCGGTTATATAAACCGGCGACTACTACTTGTTTTTTTAGCCCCGCATACTCTCTTAAATAATCAGGAATTAAAATCCGACCTTGTTTATCTAATTCCACATCCACGGCGCCGGCTAACATTAATCTAACAAAAGCCCGAGAGTTTGCTTGAGCTAATGGCAAAGCAATTAATTTTTGCGCTAAAATTTCCCAATCTTTGTTAGTAAAAACAAAAAGACAATGATCTAAACCGCGCGTGATAATCGCACCACCAGTTAATTTCTGCCGAAACTTAGCCGGTATTGCTACCCTACCTTTAGAATCTAAATTGTGTGTATATTCTCCTATAAACATATAAACATAGACGCTGATTTATACGGATTTAAACTGATTTATGCTGATAAAAATTTATATTATTGCCCCAATTTTTTTATCTCTTATCCGATATCTTTTCGTAGTGAGTATTGCGGAGTCAAAAGAATTAAGTGGGATAAGTGAGCCGATGTCTTTTTTCCGAAACCCCACAGAGTGTAGCAAGTTGTTTGAGAAAACTGTCTCGCAGGCCGAGCGGGCATGGTCCGAGCACTCAACGCGTTGAGTGCTCGGGAGCGAAGCCGAGAGCAAGCGCAAATTCCTCGCTGGGGAATTTGATAGCGTGTTTTCGAAAACAACTTGCGGAACAAAGTTATCCCCCACTTTCAGCACTTATCCCCATAGTTATCCACAATTCCCCACTTAACTATATTTTCTCCTATTTTATAGGCTAAAGTCAACACTTAAAAATAAGCGCTGGAGTAAACTTGAAACTCTTTATTTTAAGCCATTTCTTAAAATTTAGGCCAAAATTTATGCACAAATTATTAACAATACGGATTTACACTGATTAAAACACAGATTTTCACGGATAATAAAAAAATCACTGTTTTCACAGTGATTTTCTAGTGTATCTTTTTGAGTCCGCTCGAACCTACTTTATCAAAAATTCGTGAATTAAGGAAACCGCCGCCGCTCGCT
>Ga0272448_1006690_pt1 | contig 12374 bp, 10 predicted proteins | sample YNPCB0191_FD_202220 | JGI IMG/M metagenome (GOLD analysis project Ga0272448, IMG submission 202220) | Hot spring sediment microbial communities from Yellowstone National Park, WY, United States - YNP-CB-019-1 | ecosystem: Environmental > Aquatic > Thermal springs > Hot (42-90C) > Sediment... | reverse complement strand
AGGCTAGAAGGTGGACGCGTGGCCGGATGGCACCCGCTCGAGCATCATTGTGCGGACGTAGCGGCATGTTGCGAGGCGTTGCTCGAAAGAACGCTGCTCGCCTCTCGGATGGCGCGTCTGGCCGGGCGCTCTCGCTCATGGTTTCCCGAAGCGTTCGCGCCCGACGGGGAACCGCTTCCCGTGGAGGCTTCTTTCCAGCATGCCTTCAGTGGGCTGGTCACGCTGGCCGACTGGATCGCTTCCGATACGCGATTTTTCCCGTACTCCGACGATCCGGAAACGGACCGAATTGCTTTTGCCCGCGAGGCCGCACGCAAGGCGCTCGACGGGTTCGGAATCGATGCCGCAGCCGCACGTGCGCGGGGCAACCGACTTCGATCGCTAATGGGATAGACCTTTCCGCTGCAAAGTGCGCCGCAATCTGGCCCAGGTTGCCCCGCGCACGCGGGGATAGACCTGTCAGCCCTGATTGCATATAGATGACGGCCGAGGTTGCCCCGCGCACGCGGGGATAGACCGGACGCGCTGCGAGAGCTCCTGCAGCGGTACGGCGTCCACGAGGTGCCGTGCGGGTACACGGGACCTGAAGAGCGGCATCCTATTTGGGATGCCTTTTGGAGGGGCGCGGAGTCAGTGGACCGCACTCAGTCACGCGCCCATCCATGGGGCAGTCGTAGATGATGAACTCCCGAAACTTTTCGCCGGCCCGGATGCCCGGGCCTGCGAGGTGACGATGGCGGCGCGGAATCCAAGCGCGGCCTTGCCGAGCTGTGCGCGGTGCGGCGCCGGGGCGCATCTGCCGGGCGCGCGGTTCTGTGGCCATTGCGGCGCACCACTAACGGGCGCCGAATCCGACCTGCCCAAGTGGCAGCGTCCGGCGCCGGCGAAATACTCCCACGTGGTCATGAGCCGGCGGGCGCTTTCCTGCCCTGAGTGCGGGTATCCGGTTAGCCTCGGGTTCAAGCACGTCTGCCGGCAATGCGGCGCGCGCCTGGTGATGGTTCCGAGACTGTTCCACCCTAACCACGTGCGAGTTTACGTCGCCGGGCCGCGCGCGGCACTGGCCGATCTGGCGGTCGAGGCCTCGGGCTGGCTCATCATTCTGGCCGTGATGGCGTTAATCGGCGCGCTGCTCAAGTGAGGCAATCGCGATGGCACGCAAGGGCAATCAGGATCGGGGCTGTTCGAGCGGCCGAAAGATTCCGGCATCTGGTGGGTGCGCTATATGGGGCCGGATCGACGTGAGCACGCTGAGCGCGCAGGAACGAAGAGCGAGGCCCGTGCGCTGTACATGCGGCGCAAGACCGAGATCGCGGCGGGCACATGGACGGCGCCCTACGGGCACGGGGCACACGCCGCAAACGGATCGCGCCGTGCAGCGAGCAGCAAGGGCATGGTTGCCCCGCGCACGCGGGGATAGACCCGAGCCGCAGCAGCACCCGCGCCAGCGTCGTCTCACGCGAGAAGTGGCTGCTCCCTTAACCCGTCATCCTGAACGAAGTCTGACGGCGTGAAGGATCCGCGCCGGGTCGCCCGGCGCGACTTCATTGTCACTGCTGCGCGCGAGGCAAGGGAATCTCGCGCGCAGCGCGCGGGAAACCGCTTAGTCGTTGTCAGTGATGCCGCCCGTGTTGCCGACGCCCGCGCACAGCCCGCCGTCAACCACCAGCGCATGACCGGTGACGAACGACGCGTCATCCGAGGCGAGGAACAGCACGCACCTGGCGACCTCGACCGGCTGCGCCATCCGGCCAAGCGGATGGAAGCGATGCATCGTCTCGCGAATTTCTTCGCTATGCCCGAACGCGCGCGCGACCAGCGGCGTATCCACGATCCCGGGACATACGCAGTTGACGCGCACGCCGGCCGGGGCAAGTTCAAGGGCGGCGTTGCGGGTCAGCCCGACAACACCATGCTTGGCGGCGTTGTAGGCCGCCAGGCCGATGCTGCCGCGGACACCCGCAACCGAGGCGGTATTCACGATCGCGCCGCGCCTCTGCGCGACCATCACCCTGCCAGCGTAGCGCAGTCCGTAAAAGACGCTGTCAAGATCGACGCGGATAGTCTTCGCGTAGAGCTCGTCGGAGTGTTCCAGCAGCGGCGCCGTCAATCCGATCCCGGCGTTGTTGTACATGATGTCGAGCCGGCCGAATTTCTCGACTGCGGTACGCACCAACCGCTCGACCTGCCTGGGATCGCTGACGTCGGTCGCGACGAAGGTGCCGCCCACCGCCTTGGCGACTTCCTCGCCGGCGCTGTCCGGCAGGTCGCCAACGATGACCTTCGCGCCCTCCTCGGCGAATACCTCCACGGTTGCCTTTCCGATACCCGACGCGCCGCCGGTCACGATCGCGACGCGATCCGCAATTCTTCCTTGTGCCATTTCTCTACTCCGCCAGAAGACGATCCGAAAATCCGCCTCGCGCCTTATCGCATGGCGGATCCGCAAAAGCAAAGCGAATAAGCCGGGTCTGGCGGCTCGCGTGCGCGGCGATGCGCAACGCTCGCGCCGCAAGCTCCGGAGTGTGGCGATCTCGACTTACCGGAGAGACGGAACTATTGCGGAAGGTGGGTTCAAATCCGATGCGCCCGAAGAAAGCTTTCCCCGTAGGGTGGATAATCCTTGGGTTTATACTGACCGTCCCGCCCCCGATGCTGAGCAATCAGAATGAAGTCGATCGCAACGCGCCCGAGCCGCTCTGGCTCATCTACTCCACGGATCACACGCTGATTCAAAAGGGCACAGGCCCGGCCAGGGAGTTTTCCTCGGCGGAAGAATGCCGACAGGCTTCAAAGCGCCAGGCCGAGTACTGGAAGATGATGGGTTTCGACGTGGTCGAACAGGAATATCTGCTCGGCAAATGCGTCGAGCATAAGTAAGCCGGATTTTCCGCGGTCCCCGGCTGCCATTTCGCGCCCAGCGCCGCCGCGCGCGATTGATCTCCATTACTTCGACCAATTCCCCTGCCTGGGCAGAGCGCTCTCTGCCGTGAATTTGGGACCTCCAACAGGCAGGGCCGAAGCGCATGACCACGCGAACCATAACCGGCTAGCGCGGTATAACCGCCCATCACCCATGATCACTCGCGGACGCGGCTTGGCACGCCGCGCCACAAGGCATCCGCTCCCCCTTTCGCGGCGCCGGTAACGGCAGCGCCGCTCTCGTGGTCCGACCTCGCGCGTCAGTCGATATGCTTGCGCAGGAACGTCGGGATATCCAGTTGCTCCTCGCCGTCGACCAGCCGTTCGGGTTCGAGCTTGTCCTCCAGCGAGGGATTCTCCCCACGGCGCTTGAACGCCGGGATATCGAGCGTGGTGTCGTCGACCAGGAGACCGAGCCGTCTGACCGGCTTGTTGCCTGCGGAGGTCCGCGCGTGCGTCGGTTGCGGCTGGGTGGGAGCCTTTACTTCCGAAGGGTCCACGGCGCGCGTCGAAGCTGCGGCGATCGGCGTGGTGATCGGCGTTCCGGAAGGCGAATACCTGTTGGTCCGATCGAGGTCGCCGAATCCGGTCGCGATCACCGTAACGCGGATCTCGTCTTCGAGATGCTCGTCGATCACGGCGCCCATGATGATGTTGGCTTCCTCGTGGGCTTCCTCGTGAATCAGGCTCGCCGCTTCATTCACTTCGTACAGCGACATGTCGGGTCCGCCTGTGAAGTTGATAAGCAGTCCGCGGGCGCCCTTTATCGAGACGTCCTCGAGCAGCGGGCTGGAAATGGCGCGTTGGGCGGCCTCGACGGCGCGATTCTCGCCCGAGCCGCTGGCGGCACCCATCATAGCCATCCCCATCTCCGCCATGATCGAGCGCACGTCGGCGAAATCCAGGTTGATAAGCCCGTGAACGGTGACCAGCTCGGAGATTCCGCGCACCGCCTGGAGCAGGACGTCGTCGGCTTTCTGGAACGCCTCGCGCAGCGACATGTTGCGGCTTGCGACCGAAAGCAGGCGCTGGTTGGGAATCGTGATGAGCGTGTCGACGGCGGCCTTGAGTTCGCGGAGCCCGGATTCGGCCTGAGCCATCCGCTTGCTCCCCTCGAACTGAAAGGGCTTGGTTACGACGCCGACGGTGAGCGCACCAGCCTCGCGCGCTATCCTCGCGATGACCGGGGCGGAGCCGGTCCCGGTGCCTCCGCCCATCCCGGCGGTGACGAACACCATCTCCGCGTCGGACAACAGTTCGCGCAAACGCTCCTCGTCCTCGAGCGCGGCCTTGCATCCGATCTCCGGATTGCCGCCGGTGCCGCGGCCTCGTGTAATGGTCTGTCCGATCTGGACGCGCAGCGGCGCAAGGTTGTTCTGTAGCGCTTGCGCGTCGGTATTTACGGCGATGAAATCGACGTTGCGCACCCCGGCGGCAATCATGTGATTGACCGCGTTGCCGCCGCATCCTCCGGCGCCGATCACCTTTATTCGCGCTCCTGGGTCGGGGTTTCCCACCAACTCAATCATCGCAAGACCTCCTCCACCACTCCGGCGAACCAGCCCTCTGGTCCGCGCGGTTCATCCGCGGTGCTAAAAAAAATCTCTTACCCAATCCGTTAATCGGGAACGCAGCCGACCCCATCGGCCAAAACGACCCGACACATTTCCAACACCACGCGATTGGCCCAGGTAGAGCAGCAATCCCGCCGCAGTGGTGTACATCGGTTTCATCAATTCCTCGGGCATGCCTTTCAGGTTGATCGGCAACCCGCGGCGCACGGGAAGCCTGAAGATCCGCTCGGCAAGTTCCTGCGTGCCCTCGAGCAGCGAACTCCCGCCGACCAGCACCACGCCCGACGCAAGGCTGTCGGCGACGCCCGAACGGACGATCTCGCGCTGCGCCAGCGAAAAAATCTCTTCCATCCGCGGCTCGATTATCTCGGCGAGGATGCGGCGCGCGATCACCCTGGGCTCGCGTCCGCCCACCCCCGGCACCTCGACGGTCTCGTCGCGGCGGACGACGAGGCCGGTCGCCACTCCGTAGTCGATCTTGAGCTTTTCGGCGTCGGCGACCGGGGTCCTGAGCCCTGCCGCGACGTCGTTGGTGATGTGATTGCCGCCGAGCGGAAGCACCGCCGTATGCATCACGGCTCCCTGATGGAAGACGATTATGTCGGTGGTGCCACCGCCGATATCGATCAGGGCGACGCCGAGTTCCCGTTCCTCGGGAAACAGCGCCGCCTCGGCCGACGCAAGCGGCTCGAACACCATGTCCGAGGGCGTGACCCCGGCGCGCTCGCAGCATTTGACCAGGTTTTGCCCGTAACTCTGCGCGGCGGTCACGATATGGATTCGCGCTTCGAGCCGCACCCCGGCCATCCCGACCGGATCGCGCACGCCTTCCTGGTCGTCAACCGCGAACTGCTGCGGCAGGATATGCAGCACCTGGCGGTCAAGGGGGATTGCGACCGCGCGCGCCGCGTCGATCACGCGCTCGATATCGCGCGCGCCAACTTCGCCGCCGCGCACGGCCACGATTCCGTGGCTGTTGAACCCGCGGATGTGCGCGCCGGCCACTCCGGCCGCAACGGTCCCGATCCGCACGCCGGAGGTTCGTTCCGCCTCCTGGACCGCAGCCTTTATCGACTCGACCGTCGCCTCGATATTGACGACGATCCCCTTGCGAAGACCGCTGCACGGAGCCACGCCGTGCCCAAGCAGCGCAAGCTCGCCCTCGGCGCCGGCCTCGGCCACAAGCGCACAGACCTTGCTCGTCCCGACATCAAGTCCGGCCAGGAGGTTTCTCATCGGATGAGCGGCTCCCTTACGCGTTCCACCTCGGCGATCCTGCGACGCGAATCGCTATTCGCGGCCCTGGCGCGGGGGCGAGCGCCGCGCCGTGCCAGGCGTTTGAGATTGGTGTTGAACCGGAGCACCGCGAGCCCCGGCGTCGTCATGTCAACCATCGCAACCAGCGCTTCCCTGCCGCGCCAGCGCCTGAGCACCTCGGCGGCGCGCGCTATCTCGACCGTCTCGCGCGAGAGGTCGATACGTATTTCGGTCCGCATTCGATCGAGGAACAGCGCGGCGGTTCCGTCGCTTGAAACGTGCATCTCGGAGACAAGTTTGGACAGTCCGGCCTCTGCGCGCACCATTATCGCCGCGTAACGCACCAGCTCCGCGGGCGAAGCGTTCTCAACCGCGGGGCCGCTCAGAACCGGAATATCCGGCTGCGACGCGGGAGAAACCGGGCCGACCAGGCCCTGCTCGGCGGAAAGCGTGTAGAAGCCCTCGGAGCGCTCAACCAGCGCGACGGGAAGGAACCGCGACGTATCGGCGCCCGCAAGGCGCGGCCTGATTCGAGCGACAGGACGCAGGAAGCGCGCGGGAACCACATCCTGGCCGAGATAGCCCGCGAGCGCGCCGAGCAGGACCACCTGTGCGCGCGCACGATCCTTAAAGCGCCTAAGCGCAAGCGCGGCCCGCGCCAGCATCGCGCGGCCCGGCCCGCTGAACCCGGTGACCATCCCGAGCCCAAAGAACGCGCACAGCAGAAGACCCGCCAGCCGAGGGCTCCACTGCGATCGGTCCTTTCGCTTGCGTTGCCTTATCGCCACCGCCTCACCACCGCCTCACCGCGCTACCACTCGCCGACCAGCCTGACCTCCGGCTCGAGAACGATCCCGCTCGTCGTTCTGACTCGTTCGCGCGCCGTTTCCATCAGGGCACGCACCTGAGCGGCGGTCGCGCCGCCCGGATTGACGATAAAATTCGCGTGCTGCTCGGAGAACATCGCGTTTCCCTCGCGCACGCCCTTGAGTCCCGCCTGTTCGAGCAGCCGTCCCGCGAAACCACCCGGAGGATTCTTGAATATCGAGCCCGCGTTGGGCACTGCGGCGGGCTGGCGCGCCGCGCGCCTGGCGCGAAAGTCGAGCATCCTGCGGCGCAAAAGCTCCGGGTCGCCCGGCCTCAATTCGAAATCGACGCGCGTTATCGTGAATCCCTCGGGAAGTTCGGTGCGCCGGTAGGCAAATCCAACCTCCTCGGGAGAAAGCACGCGAATTTCTCCCGCCCTCGTCGCGCCACGCACCCGGGTTACGACCCGCGACATTTCTCCGCCGAAAGCGCCCGCGTTCATCACCAGGCCGCCTCCAACCGTGCCCGGAATTCCTTCGGCGAATTCGAGTCCCTCCAGTCCGCGATTGACGACGACCTCGACCAGGCGCCTTAGCTCGCCCGCCGCGCCCGCCGCGACCTTGCATCCGTCGATTTCGATTCCACCGAGACCCTGGCCGAGCCTGACGACCAGGCCGCGTATTCCGCGGTCGCTCACCAGCAGATTGGTGCCCGCCCCGAGGCAGAACACCGGCGTTTCGTTTCGGAGTGCGGCCTCAAGCGCAAAACACAGCTCCTGCTCGGTTTCCACCGTAAGCAGCAGATCGGCGGGACCGCCGATCCGAAACGAGGTGAACGCGGCGAGCGGCCAGTTAAGGCAAAGCCGCTCCCCGAAACGTTCTCCGAGTTCGCGTTCAAGTCGATTCATGAGGCTTCGCACCCGCCGCGAGGACGGACAGCAGTTCTTCGCCAAACCGGTAAACGTCACCGGCGCCGAGCGTCACGACGATATCTCCCGGCGCGGTTTCGGCGGCGAGCCGGAACGCCGGATAACGCTCGTCGCCGAGATAATGAACCTCCAGATGCCCCCGCTTGAGCATCGCTTCGTACAGCCGGCGCGAGGAAACCTCCGCAATCGGTTCCTCGCCAGCCGGATAGATGTCCATCAGGTAGACCACGTCGGCATCGTCGAACGCCGACACGAATTCGTCGAAGAGGTCGCGCAGCCGGGTATAGCGATGCGGCTGGAAAACGGCAACCGTACGGCGGTGAAAAGCCGCGCGCGCAGCCGCCAGCGTCGCTTTCACTTCCTCCGGGTGATGCGCGTAGTCGTCCACCACGATTCGGCCGCCGGCTTCACCTTTGACCTCGAAGCGGCGATAGATTCCGGAGAACCTCCCGAGCGCCGCGGCGGCGTCCTTGAACTCGATGCCGAGTTCGAGTGCGACGGCGATTGCGGCGAGGGAATTCAGCGCGACATGGCGTCCCGGCGTGGGCACTGAAACCGTGCCCATCGTCTCGCCCTTTCGAAGCACGTCAAAGCGCGTTGAAAGGCCGTCGATCTCGACTCGCTCGGCGCGCAGTTCCGCGTCCGGAGCGAAGCCGTAGGTAACGACGGGTTTTCTGACCGAGCGGAGAAGCCCGCGCACGTTCGCGCTGTCCACTCCCAGAACTGCGCGGCCGTAAAACGGCACCCGGTTGATAAAGTTGAGGAACGCTTCCCTGACCTGCTCCATCGAGCCGTAATGGTCGAGATGTTCCGGATCAATATTAGTCACAACCGCGATCGTCGGCACCAGCAGCAGGAACGAGGCGTCGCTTTCGTCAGCCTCGGCGACCATGAAATCGCCGCGCCCAAGCCGCACGTTGGTTCCGCGCGAGCGCAGGTTTCCGCCTACCGCGACCGTCGGGTCAAGGCCGGCCTCCTCCATAATAAGTCCGACGAGTCCGGTCGTGGTGGTCTTTCCATGGGTTCCCGCAACCGCCACTCCGACCTTCGCCATCCGGAGCAGTTCGCCGAGCATCTCGGCACGCGGAACAACCGGGATCTTCAACTCGCGCGCGTAGCTGACCTCGGGATTGGAAAACCTTACCGCCGAGGAAATAATCACCGCGTCGAGGTCCGCCGTCACGTGCGAGCGATGATGCCCGACGCTGATTTGAGCACCAAGCGAGGCGAGCCTCCGAGTCGTTGCGCTCTCCCTGAGATCGCAACCGCTCACCGCAAAACCGAGCCTTATGCACAGTTCCGCGATTCCGCTCATCCCGGCACCGCCGATACCGATGAAATGGAGTCGGCGCTCGCGGGTAAGAAGCGTTGAAGCGGGATGCTTCATGCGGCGACCCCCGATTCGGCGAGCTCGAAGCATATGGCGGCAATATCGCGAGCCGCGTTCGGCCGCGCGGCCTGATGCGCCTTTTGGCCCATCGCCAGCAAGGAAGCCGAATCGCTGCTGAGGCGTTCTATTTCGCGTGCAAGATTCTGGGCCAAATGAGCGTCGTCCCGGATAATCACTGCACCGCCAAGGCGTTCTATCACGCGCGCATTGTGCTCCTGTTGGCGATCCTGATGGAACGGATACGGAACGAAGATGGCAGCGCGGGCAGCGAGCGCGATCTCCGTAACGGTCATCGCGCCGGCGCGCGCGATCACAAGATCGGCGCGCTTAAGAGCGTCGGCGACATTGTCTATGAATGGAGTAACTTCCGCCTGGAACGGAAGGCCCCGATATCCGGCCCTTACCAACTCCTCATCCGCCTCCCCAGTCTGGTGGACGACGGCGAGATTTATAACACGATTTGCACAGATTTTGAAAGCTTCTACGACACCAATATTCAGCCGATGAGCGCCGCTCGAGCCTCCTAAAACAAGGATTTGAAGCGGACCCCTGGCTCGTGGACGGAGCGCGGGGTCGAACGAGAAGCGCACCGGGTTGCCGGTCGTGGCAACTTTAGAAGAACTGAACCATCGAGCGGTCTCTTCGAAACCAACGCAGATCTTTCGCGCGAACCGCCATAGCATCCGGTTCGAGAGCCCGGGTCGCGTGTTCTGTTCCATCAGAACCAGCGGTATTCGCCCAAGAATCGCCGCGACTCCCATCGGCGCGGATGCGTACCCGCCAGCGCATACGATTAGGTGGGGCTTGAAGCGGTCAATAACCGAACGCGCCAGTATCACGGCGCGCGCAAATTCCACGAGTGACCTGAGCCGCGAGCCAAGCCCTCGCCCGCGAAGCCCGTGAACATGGAACAACTCATAGCGGTAGCCGCTCGCAGGAAGCCATCGGGCCTCGATGCCGGTCGAGGTGCCGACGTACAGAACTTCGGTCTCGGGGCGTTCGCGAATCATTTCCTCTCCGAGCGCGACTGCGGGAAACAGATGGCCTCCCGTTCCGCCGCCTGCAATTATCACCTTCATCTGACCGCCGGACGGCGTCCCAGTGCGAGGAGCACGCCGAGCGTCGCCATCGCCATCACGATTGCGCTTCCACCGTAGCTCACGAACGGGAGCGGCAGCCCCTTGGTCGGAATAAGCCCGACGACGACCGCAATATTGATCAGCGATTGCAGCGTGAGCAGCGCTGTAAGACCCACGGCGAGAAGGCTTGCGAAGGCATCGGGCTCGTCGTGCGCGATACGCATTCCGCGGAAAAGTATCATGCAGAAAAGTCCCATCACGACGGCCGCGCCGACAATTCCGAATTCCTCGCCGATCACGGCGAACACGAAATCGGTCTGCGCCTGCGGCAGATAGAACATCTTCTGATGACCCGCGCCGAGGCCGACGCCCCATCCGCCGCCCGCGCCGAGCGCGATGAAAGACTGGATAAGCTGAAAGCCCGCGCCGCGAGCGGTCTGCCAGGGGTCGAGAAACGCGGTCAGCCGGCGCATCCGGTAGGATCTCGCGGTGGCTTCAAGCGCAAGCGCAAGCATCGCGACCCCGCCGGTTGCGCCAAGATGCTTAAGACGCGCGCCCGCCGCATACAGCATCGCGAACACGATAAGCGCTATCATCACCGTGCTTCCGAAGTCGGGCTGCTTGAGGGTAAGCAGGGCGACCGGGGCAATCAGCACAAAAACCGGAAGCGGCCCGGACTCGAAGCTATCCATCCGGTTCTGGCGGCGGCTCAGGAAATCGGCAAGGAAAAACACCAGCGAGAACTTGACCATCTCGATCGGCTGCCACAGAAACGGCCCCACCCTGAGCCATCGCCGCGCGCCGCCGCGCATCACGCCGAGGCCCGGAATCCACAACGCGACCAGCATCGCAGCCGACACGATTGCAAGCGGGAAAACCAACCGCCTGAGTCCGCGCAGCGAAAACTGCGAGAGCAGTACCATCAGGCAGAGGCCGACAAAGATGTGCGCCAGATGCAGCTTGAAGAAGTAGAACGCGTCGCCCCGCTTCTCCAGCCCGACGAAGTAGGTCGTGTTCAAAACCATCAGGCATCCAAGCAGCAGCAGAACCGCCGCCGGAAGCCACAGCCAGGGGTCGGGGCGCCGCTGGGCAACCGCTTCAAAGCGCCCGAACCAGCTCTTTAAATACTTCACCGCGCTCGGCATAGTTCCTGAACTGGTCGAAACTCGAACAGGCCGGCGACAGCATCACCGTATCGCCGGGACACGCCACCTGGGCCGCAAGCCGAACCGCCTCGGCCAGGCCCGGTTCGATCGCAATCTCGACCGCGCCGTCCAGCGCGCGACGCATCGTGTCGCGCGCGGCGCCGATCAGGATTGCGAGTTTCACCCTCTCGCGCAGCGGTTTTCTAAGCGGCGTGTAATCGCCGCCCTTGTCCATCCCGCCCGCAATCAGAATCACCGGAGGCTTGATCGCCTCCAGTGCTTCCACCACCGCGCCAACGTTGGTCGCCTTGGAATCGTCGATGAAAACGACGCCGTGCCATTCCCGCACGAATTCGATCCGATGCGCCAGCGGCCGGAATTCCGCAAGCGCCGCGCCAATCGCGTCGGGCGGCGCGCCAATCGCAAGCGCCGCCGCCGAGGCCGCCATAGCGTTTGCCAGGTTGTGCCGACCCGGAAGTCTGAAGCCCGAAAGATCGATCCGACCGCGGCGCTCACCGACCCGGAACGCAAGCGAGCCGTCCTCTGGCCAGATGGCGTTGCCGATGGGCGGCGGCACGCCGCATCCGAAGCTGACGACCTGCGCCCTAAGACCCGGCGCCAGCGCGAACACATTACGATCATCGCGATTCAGGATCGCAAAGTCGCCGGGATCCTGATTTTCGAAGATCCGCGCCTTGGCGCGGCCATACTCTTCGAGGCCGCTGTAGCGTTCGAAATGATCGTCGGTGAGATTCAGATGCACGGCAACGCGCGGATGGAAGGTCTCGATGGTTTCAAGCTGGAAGCTCGAGACCTCGACCACCAGGGCGTCGAACTCGCGGCCCGCGGCCTCGATCAGCGGAACCCCAAGGTTGCCTCCGACGAACACGTTCATGCCCGCGCGCTTCAGAGCCTCGCCCACCATCGTGGTGACCGTGCTCTTTCCGTTGGTGCCGGTTATCGCGACGAGCGGGCCTGCGACGAACCGGCTTGCCAGTTCAAGTTCGCCGATTACGGGAACGCCACGGCGCCGCGCTTCGACCACAAGCGCCGAATCACGCGGCACACCGGGGCTTACGACGAGCAGGCTGACGCCCGCGAGCCAGGCGGGATCGCCTTCGCCAAGATGGATTTCCGCCGCGGGCAGACCGGCAGTCGGCGCGTCGGGGCGGCGGTCGGTCAGAACCAGCTGCGCGCCGCGCACGGCGAGAAAACGCGCCGCCGCACGTCCGCTGACGCCCAGCCCGACCACCATCACGCGCTTTCCTTCGA
>Ga0272448_1006689_pt1 | contig 12375 bp, 7 predicted proteins | sample YNPCB0191_FD_202220 | JGI IMG/M metagenome (GOLD analysis project Ga0272448, IMG submission 202220) | Hot spring sediment microbial communities from Yellowstone National Park, WY, United States - YNP-CB-019-1 | ecosystem: Environmental > Aquatic > Thermal springs > Hot (42-90C) > Sediment... | reverse complement strand
GACTCCCGGAAGGGGGCGTTTCGGGGCGGCTCACGTCCCTCCGACGACCGGCGCTACGGCTCATCCACTCGCGGGATTCTTGCCCCGGTCGAGGGCGGGCGGCCAGGCACCTTCGGGAGCCTCGTAGACGAGCACGGGCCGCAGGATGCCGTAGAGGCTCAGCTCCGTGATCTTCGTGTGATCGAGCCGGACGGCGAGCACGTTCTCGCCTTCCTTGGCTGCTCCAGTGATCTCGACTTCGAACGGCGCTCGGGCAGGCCCGGTACCGACCTCCTTGCCATTCAAGTAGATGGTGGACTTGTCGGCATTCTCGCAGAAGAAAATGTACATCCGCCCCTTGGGCTTGTCCTTGAGCGTGAATCGGGTACGGTACCAGATGATGCCGTTCCACTCGTCCACGCCCTGTGAGTCGAGCGTGGCGGAGTAGGTCTTGACCTCGCGGAACCGGCTCTCGTCGAGGTCCGGGGCCATGAATCGAGCGTCAAGCCCCATATTCGCATAGTCGTAGCGCATCCTCCAGACATCCGGCAACTTCGCGGCGATCTTCGCCCCCTTTTCGATGCGAAGCGCCATGAGCTCGATGTGTGCAGAGGCGAACCGCCAAAGGTAGGACTTTTGGTAATCGCTGCACCATCGCTTCTGGAAGAGGGTATCCTGGAGAGCGCGAAGCTCGTCGAGGGTCTTCTTTGCGGCTGGGAAGTCGAAACGGTTCGTTTCGTCCCATGCTTTCATCATGAGCCGTGCACAATCGAGGCCGGACTGGAAGAGGGCGACGCACTCCTGCTCGCGCGGCGTGCCCTTCTCTGCGGCCTTCGCCGCACGGTCAAGATCGTTCTGGCAGGCCGCGAGAAACTGGGGCGTCCAGATCAGCGGTGCAGCCCAGATGCTCCCCGACTCCGATGGGACGGTCTGATAGGCACGATCTATCCGTTGCCAATAGGAGTAAACGTGCTCTCCCGCGGCCTTGCCACAGGTCCCGATGCAGAACTGCCGGAGCAGGTCGTCCGACTTCTGCGTCACATCCCAGGCGAGCTGGGCACCAACCCATATGTGCGGCCCGTTGATCGGCCAAGTTGCGGAACTCTCCTCGTTGAAGATGCGGCAGCCGCGTTCGTACAGCCACGGGAGGTCGTGCCCCCAGGTCGAGGCCTTGCAGAACGGGAACTGGAGATCGGCGAGGTTGAAGTTGTACTCGCGCCAGCCCAACGTAGCACCCGCCTTCGCCCAACCCTCTACGACAGACGCGAGCCGCCGCCGCGAGAACGAGTACGGGCTGCCGATCGCATGGTAACGCGAGTAACGGATCGGGGCGATGAGCACGGTAACGGCGGGGTGTACCTTCTCGCGGACAGGCGGGAGTGTATAACAGGAGTAGGCGTAGAAGCCGAAGCGAGCCTCCGGGTGCTTCTCTGTGACGATCTGTGCGATCTTCGTCGCCCAGTTCATGAATCGGTCGGATAGGTTCACCTGATTGCTCGATGGCTCGATGTAGCCGGGGACGTCGAGCGCTCGGCACTTCTCGCACTCGCAAAAGTAGGAGGTATCGGTCGGGCTGAGCGAGATCGAAGGCGGGAACGGCCCCTTCGGCGCAGCGTCGAGCGAAGCAATGATGCCCTCTGCGATTGCCCGGGTCGCTTCGTCGTTGGAGGTGCAAATCAAGCCCGGTACCCGCTGGCCGCCGCGGAGGCCGAAGTATTCGGGATGATCTTTGAAGTACTTGTCGGGTGGGAGCAGCCCGGCCCAGGCGTGGCCCGAGCTGAGGCCAATGCCGCCGTTCAGGATGCCGTTGCGGTAGTCCGTCCCCTCGCCAGCCCAGTTCCCTCCCCAGACCGAGCGAAATATGAAGGACGGCGCCTCCGATAGATCGGTCGCGGGGAGGGAGACTGTCTTTTGTTCGGGCACGACGATTCCGATCTTGAGATCCATGTACCATCCGCAGCCGAAGAACTTTTGGAGCAAGCGATAGACAGCGTGTTGTACCGCGATCGGACTCTCGCCGGCGATCAGAAGTTGTTTGCCGCGCGTGAGGATGCGGAACCCTTCCTTCGATACGCTCGTCTTCGGGAGATCGAGCCCGGCCTGCCTTGCGAGCTCGCCGAGGAGGACCGCGCACTCTTGGGCCTGATAGGTCTTCGCCCCGATGCTGAGCGGGCCGGGAGCTGTCGGGACCTCGCGCACAGCCCCCAGCGCGACGACGTCGAGCTCGGCTCCGCTCATCCTCTTGACGTAATCGGCGAGGATCGCCGCGGTCTTCGCATCGGCGTCGCCCTCCTGTTTGAGACAGTAGATCGTTGCCGCCGGTCTCCCATCCCGTGCGAAAACGAAGGCCTCGTCTGCAGAACACCGTCTGCCGGAAACGAGGATCATGACAAAGACGCCAAGAGCTTGTGCATACAGAACCTGCTTCACAGAGACCTCCCAGGCACGCCTGCGCTCATGCTCGAATGGACTTGTTCACCAGATCGAACGATAGTGTTCGCGTCTCCTCGGCGGCGGTGACCGCAACGGTGACCACTGGACCGGCCGATGTGAACTCCGCCTCGCAGTCGTGCATCGTCGCGTCACCGACCACGATCACCGCCGCCGGGCGCCATTCTCTCTGGCGGTGCATCGGCCCGACGGAGACGAACTGGACGACCCGCGTTATGTCCGTGCTGTAGGCGCTCCGGTAGTGAGAAGTCCTCCGCTCCTCGGTCATGCGATAGCCATCTTCCTGTTTGGCTCCCCAGAAGATCACGTCCGCCGCGGCGTCGCCGTTCCGAATCCGCCACCGTCCCTTGCCAAGTTCGACCGTGCCGGCATACTGCAGGAGCCAGGCAAAGTGCCGCGGCACCGCCGAAGCGATGTCGTCGAGGACGACGACGATATTTGGGCGAAGGTAGACGAAGTACCGGATGAAGCGGGATAGAAGCGTGCCGTACGCCGGCTGGACATCGCAAACGATCCGGTCGGCTCCCTTGCCGAGTTCGACCGATTGGATAGCGGCATAATGCTCCTCGCCGTATCGTTGGCCTTGACCGTCCACGAGGAGAAGGCTGTGGCCGAGGGTCGCATTGCCGTCGAAATCCCAGCGCGGGCCGCTGACGTCGAAGAAGCCGTGGTAGTGATCGTAGGTCCACACGCCGGAATCGGGCACGAGCCGTCTGCCATGCGAGCCGACGATGAACGAGCCGACGTCGAGATGCGCATGGGGCACGGTCGTCTTGCCGGCGTGGAATGCGACGAAGGTCGCGTCGACGTTCCAGCCACTTCGCAGGCAGACGGTCTGGGTGCAGGGGAAATAGTGAGCTGTCGGCGTCTCGTCCGGCAGAGACGCATCGAGCGATGGATCGTAGCACACAGCGAACCGCATGTCCATTACCTCGGGTACACGGACAAGCGATTGCAGCGCCGAATCACGGTACTCCCTGGCCAGCAACGCGACCAGCCAGTCGCCCTGCGCGTGGGAGCCGCAATCCTCGAAGTCGAAGCAGCCTCCGTCGGGCGTATTCATGTGCAAAGGGAAGTCGCGGGTCGCCCGCAGGTACGGGTGCTCGAACAGGTTGACCTGCCCGCCCGTAAAGGTCTTGAGGGCGAGTCCGAACCATGCGGCCTCGCCGATCCCGTAGTGCCAGTAGCCGAGCCCCTCGCGATGGGAGCCGTCCGGTCCCTCTTCGTCGAGCACTTCGACGACACCCTCGATGGCCATCGCAATTCCCCGCTGCCACTCGGGCACGCGCTCCATCGTGCACATGATCGCGATCCCCAGGTTGCCCATCATCACGCTCTGCCAGTTCATCCGGCACTTCGTCCACCACTCGCTCTTCGCGGCGGCGATTTCGAAAAACCACGAGAGGTCGCGCGCCAGGAGCCCGCGTACGATCCAGCCGCGCTGCTCCTCCGAGAGCGAATCGTACAGAAGGTCGTACGCGATGGCGATATGGGCGGTAGCAGCGGAGGAGTAGAGGTCCATCCGCAGTGGGCGGTGCCCATGCCAGACCCAGTTGTCGCAGGCGAACGCCCGCGCGATGTGGGCGAGCGCCGCCTCCACCAGTCCCGCATCAGGCCAAAGGGCATGGACGAAGGCCAACTGGAGCGCCGCCCCCTCGGCCGTCGTATTCGGATCGAGCGGAGGGAGCGGTCCAGCGAGCGTAGTCTTCGCCGTCTGGAGCGCGGCAGTCCTCATCGCGTCCCAGGCACCCCCTTCACGCGCCGCCCGCTCGCGGAGCGTCTTCAGCATCGAGGCAGTGACGAACGTTCGCGGGTGCGCTCCCGCCAGATGCATGTCGCATTTCAGAAACTTCTCCGAGAAAGACGTCATCCCACGCTCTCCTTACTTTCTCACGATCTTACCGCAGCCCCCGGCCGCAACCAAGACGCTCTCCCAACCGCCGGGAACGCCGAACCGGAGAACGGGCACCGGGCGGAGTCGAGCGGGATGGTGGGCGGGCCGGGTCTCCCGTGAAAGCTCGTTTCTACCTCTCGAGCAACCCTTCCTCCACGATCTTCTCCGCAATCACCCTGGCGCAGAGGTCCGCTCCGAACGCCGAGAAGTGGCAGAGATCAATGAAACCATTGTCCTGCCGTGACAGATCGTAGAACTCGGCGATTCTGTCCAGTCGGGCGACCGGAGCGCCTGTGGTCTCGCCCACCTTGACAACCACGTCATTGTGGATTGGTTTCGCCCCCATCCAGCCCTTGTCCAAGCTGACCGCTTCGAGATAGAGCTTCAGCGCTTCCCGAGAATTGCCCGCCGCCTCGCACTGCCGCGCTTTCTCGAACCGCTCCAGCGCCTCCCGGTTGATGCTGCTTTTTTCACCAGCCGGAATGCGGCGGATGTTGATCGGCATGGTGCAGAGGAGGATCGGGATGTTCCGGCTGCGTGAGACTTCGACCATTCGGGTGAGGTTGTCCCGATAGCGATCCATCCGCTTGCGGATGAAATCTTCGTCGCCCCGGGCGAGCGGCTCCGGGAGACTCGACAGATCAATGAAGCTCTTGAAAAGCGCTTGCTTGAGTGCCGCGTTGGTCTTCGGCTCGCCGAAGTCGCGGATGAAGAGCCCCCGGAGGAATTTCGGGAACCTCAGATGCAAGCTGCCCTCGCTTGCCCGGGTGGCGAAGTCGAGATACCGAAGCAACTCCATGTCCACCCGCTGGGTGAGCAGCGGCCTGGTGAACTCGTTGAATTCGTTATCGCCGCCGAGGTGGATGTTGAGAGCCGGCCTCTCCTCTGTGGAGACCTTCTCCAGGAGTCGGAGCGTTTTGAGCGAGTCATCGGCCAGTCGTCCGGCATTCACGACGAAGACATCCCCCATTCCCGGCCGTAGGCGGAGGATGTCTTGGAGCCGTGCTGGAACGGACTGGTTCGACTTGAGCAGCCACCCGAACGCTGTCGAGCCGCCGTAGACGACCAGCTTCCGTGCCCCCTTCGGCAGCGTCACACGCAGCTCGGGGTACGGATCCCAGTCGCCGCAGTACGTAGGGCCGATGTTGATCGGGAAGTCATCGGCACCGATCTTGTAGATACCGGCTTCGGGGTCGTACGCGTAGTAGAAGCGGCCTTCGTCCTTGCCAAGCCGGCCAAGGAGGTAGGGATGAAGCGGGAAGTTCTCGCCGCGCGACCCGTCCTTCTTCACGGGGTAGCCGAGCTCAACCCAGAAGAACCGCTTTTGGTCAGGCTTCCGAGCATCGAACCCGGCAACTCGCAGGCCGACCTCGCATAGCAGGAGCGCGAACGCAACCCCGCCTACGATGAGCCCCAGCTTCCCGTACCAGGGTGTTTGCTTCCTATCCCTCATGCAGCCGCCCTGTCCCGACAGCGAGTACACGCGCGATTCCCATTGGCACCTACGGAACCAGCTCCCATCTTCTGAGTTCAGTCAGAATGAGTTCCGCCGCAAGACGATGTCCGGCTGGGTTCAGATGCCCGTCCGGGCGGAGGTAGAGGCGTTGCTTTGCGGCAGCCTGCTGGAACGGTCGCAACAGACTCAGGAATGGGATGCCCATATCTGCACAGGTCAAGCCGAGCCGAAGCGTCACCACGTCGGGGGCATAGTATTCGGCATATGTCGCACCCCCCGGCAGTGCCTCCCTCCAGTCTGCAGTTGTCACCTGGAAGTTCGCCGGGACCGAGACGACGACAAGCTTCGCACGGTTCTCCTTTGCCACTTCGTGCAGTTCGGCGATGGCGTTGACCGTAAGCGTCCACGCGCGATCCAATTTCGGACCGGTTCGGCGTACGAACTGAGCCATCGGATTCTCGCGCGTCGGATCCAGTCCGCCCGGGACCGTCACTCCCGGCAAGGGCTGCTCCTCAGGCCCCAGGAGCCAGTTCATCTTCATTCGGACGATCCGCAGGCTGCACCGGAGCAACTCGTACACCCGGAGGTGCGAGAACAATCGTTCCTCGAGTGGCCCTGCCCGCTCATCCCGGGGTCTGATAAGGCTGAAGACGAGGTTATCAACGAGATCGTTACCCTCGTAGAAGCAGAGGATGACGATATCCGGCTTCAGGGCGAGGCCGTACTTGCGGAACAACCGGAGTTCGTTGAGCGTGCCGTAGCCCCCGACGCCGGCGTTGATAACCTCCAACCCTTTTCCCATCCGCTCCATGACCTTTGTAAACGTCTCGTCGAGAGCGCAGCCCTGGCCGAAGACGTAGGAATCGCCCAGGACGAGAATCCTCGTCACCCCCGGCGGCTTCTCGCCGTAGAACCTGTCCCTGAACCCTTGTTCGCTGATCTGCACCGTGTATCCGCGGGCCTGCATGCGGAAGCCGGGCGAGAGCCGATAGACACAGTCCTCATCACGCTCGTAGAGAGAGGGCGGGTACGGACCGGGATGGACGTCGGCGATCCTCAGGGCCGCCTCCCCGAGCAGCAGTGCGAAAGCCGTCGCAAGCGCTGCCATCAGCACGCGCTTCCACCACACGCTACAGCACCTCGACATCGGTATCATTCGCGGCAGCGCCCACGCAGCACCGGCGCCCCGCAAGCGATCCACCTACACCGACCGATGAAGCTGGCGACCGGAGCGACGGCGCTGCTCCATGCCGGCCGCGAGGTATCGTCCGCATGTCCGTAGAATAGCAGTTCGTCTACCCGCGACCAAACCCGCCATCCCACAGAGCGCTCGAAGCGGGCTCGACAGGCACATCGCCCCTGCTGCACCTGCCTGGACTGCAGGACAGGAGCGAGGCTTAGCCTCGAATTGGCGAGAGCCCGAAAGCCGGCAGCATCAGCCCCCGAGCGGTCGGCTCTGGCCGGTGCCGTGCCGAAAGGCGTATCCTCCCGTCAGGAGCGGCCAATCCGCAGGGGGCTCGGACCCTGCCAGTTCGCGAGGGATGCGGAGAAGCTGGTGCGCTCGGGAAGCCTCTGGACATCGAAGGTGGCCGCTCAGGCCGTAAGGACAGACTGCGGTTAGCCGAGCGCTCCGGCCCGGTTGCTGCCCAAGTGCTGGATTTGGAAGTGCAATCCCCTCCCCTTTTTCCCCATTCCGCGGGTCTCCCACCGCAGTTCGCAGCGGGAAACCGGCGAGGAAACGTAAAGCTGTCTTCGAAACCGGGAGGTTGCCTGGTTATCCTCGACCGTCCCTGCGGGATTCGAGCCCAGCGGGCATACACATCACTTGTGCCAGGCTGCAGGTCGCCAGGCCGGGTTCACCCTGCAGGAGTGTCCGTCCACAACATGGAACGGGGTGCACGGACAGTTTTGCTGGGTGAGCCCGGCCCCCGAGTCCCGTAGGGACGACGGAAAACCAATCCCCCCGATCCTCCACCGTCCCTACGGGACTCCGGTGATCTCATATCTGCCCGTGCTCCGGAACCCCAGGAATGAATTCCTGGGCTACTGCCCGCCGTGCCTTCGGCACTGATGCTGGATCTGGAGCAATTGTGCCCGGTCCCTGCGGGACTCACGCTTGGATTTACGACCCTGCTACAGCCCCGGCGTTTCATCGCGGCTCTCTCTGTCCCTGCGGCACTGAGGCTGGATCTTACGCCCCCCGCTCAGACTCGAGGCCATCCCGTCCCGGCTATTGACGGTCGTCTCTTTGGGACGGCCAGGAGCTCCGAGGCCGGCCAATAATCATGCCGTCCCCATGCGAGAGCGTCCGTGCACAACATGGTGCGATCGTGCTTGACTCGCGGACAGAATTTCGGTATACTGGTACCGGAATGATGAATAGAAGGATGGGGCAATGGGAAGCATACTGAGGCTTTCGGACGCGGTCTCGCTGGCGCTGCACACAAGCATCTTCCTCGCTGGCAGGCCGTCGCAGCTCGTTTCGGTCGGGGAGATGGCGCAGAGCCTCGGGGTATCCGAGGCACACCTCTCGAAGGTGCTCCAGAGACTGGCGAAGGTCGGGCTCGTGAGGTCGGTGCGGGGCCCGAGGGGAGGTTTCGCACTGACGGGACCGGCAAAGTCAGTGAGGCTGCTGGATGTCTACGAAGCGATCGAGGGACCGCTCATGTCTGCCGATTGCCTCCTCGGGAAGCCGGTCTGCAATGGTAGGGGTTGCATCCTCGGAGGACTGGTCGGTACGGTGGGCAGGCAGGTTCGTGCGTACCTCAGCCGGACCCGCTTGTCCGAGCTGACAGGCGTGTATGGGACGGAAGGAAACTCCGAGGCACGCGCCGGCCATCGCAGGTCGAACCGGTCGACACGGAACGGACGATCCAAGCCGAGATGACAGGTGCGTACGAACACGACGGAGCTCTTGCTGGCACGCGTTCGGAGGAGTTGCCATGCTGCCTGTGGCGCGCATTGGGATAGAGATGGAAGCGGACGATCACGTCACCGCAAGCAGCCTCGCAGCGAAGCATCCCCATCGCGAGTGCGTTCGAGTAGGGGGACGGGGACGACGGCGAGGGCGACCGGCAGAGCCGTCCGCCAACCGCTGCCTGCGAACCCCGGGGCCCGCGTTTTAGGAGGAATTATGATCAGAAAGATCGTCTCGATTGACGAAGAGAAATGCAACGGCTGTGGTCTGTGTGTGCCCAAATGCGCCGAGGGCGCAATCGAGCTCGTTGACGGAAAGGCCAGGCTTGTGAGCGAGAAGTATTGCGACGGCCTCGGGGCGTGTCTCGGCACGTGCCCGCAGGATGCCATCGAGGTCGAGGAGCGCGAGGCGGAGGAGTTCGATGAAGCGGCCACGAAGCAGCACCTTGCCGAGCAGGCCAAAGAACACGAGGGACACGATGCCTGCCCCGGCGTTGCGGCGCACCTGCTTCGAAAAGCGCCCGTCGCAAAGACGCCGCTCGACGATGGCGAGCAAACCCCATCCGCCCTCGGCAACTGGCCCGTGCAGTTGAAGCTTGTGCCGGTCGTTGCGCCCCAGTTCCGGGGGGCGCGGCTCCTTATCGCCGCTGACTGCACTCCGTTCGCTTTCGCGGACTTCCACAAGCGGTTCCTGGCCGATCATGCGTTGCTGATTGGCTGCCCAAAGCTGGATGACGCGGAAATGTACAGGCGGAAACTGGCCCAGCTATTCGTGCAAAACGACATCGAATCCGTCGAGGTCGTACACATGGAAGTTCCGTGTTGTCACGGGCTCGTTCACCTCGTCCAGCGGGCGATCGCAGACTCGGGGAAGGATATTCCGCTCGCGACGAGGGAGATCGGGATTGACGGCTCCATCACCAAGTCCAGCACAGAGTACAGAAAGCGAGGCAACGGGCAGAGAGAAACAGAATGACGGACCGACCCCGCCGGCCGCACCCACGCGACGGAGACGGAACGGAGGACTGAAGTTGGCAACTAACGCAAAGGAGATTGCTGATGAACATGTTTTGCTACCAGTGCGAACAGACGGCAAAAGGCACGGGCTGCACGGTGCAGGGTGTCTGCACGAAGGCTCCAGAGACGGCGGCACTACAGGACCTGTTGGTTCACGCCGCGAAGGGACTCGCCATGTACGCTCACCGCGCTCGGAAGCTCGGAGTGAGAGACCATGCTGCCGATACCATACTCACCGAGGCGCTTTTCTCAACCCTGACGAATGTCAATTTCGACGACGAACGGCTATGCGAACTGATCCAGACGACAGCGGCTCTCCGGGACGAGGTCAGGGGCCTGTACGAGCAGGCATGCCAGAAGGCGGGCCGTGCACCGGAAAGGCTTGGCGGACCGGCCGCTTGGACGCCCGCCGCCACGCGCGATGCACTCGTCCGTCAGGGCAGTGATGTCTCTATCCTCAAGCGGAAGCAGCAGCTCGGCGATGACATCACCGGACTCCAGGAGTTGATCACTTACGGCCTCAAGGGAGTTGCTGCGTATGCCTACCATGCCGCCTGCCTCGGCAAAGAGGATGACGAGGTGTACTCTGTCTTCCACGAAGTGCTCGACTTCCTGGCCGGCAATCCGACGAGCGTGGACGATCTTGTCAACACAGCTTTCCGCGTCGGGGAACTGAACCTGAAGGTCATGGGCCTGCTCGACGCCGCCAACACCGCAGCCTACGGCAATCCCGTCCCGACGCCGGTCCGTGTGGAGCCGATCGAGGGCAAGGCTATCGTCGTCTCCGGTCACGATCTGAGGGACCTGGAGGAACTACTCAAGCAGACCGAAGGAACTGGTATCAACGTCTACACCCACGGCGAGATGTTGCCGGCTCACGGCTATCCGGGTCTCAAGAAGTACAGACACCTCGTCGGCAACTACGGCGGTGCCTGGCAGGAACAGCAGAAGGAGTTCGAGCACTTCCCTGGCGCGATCCTGATGACGACCAACTGCCTGATGAAGCCGCGCGAGAGCTACAAAGGCCGGCTCTTCAGCTGCGGCCCGGTGGGCTACCCGGGGGTCAGACACATTCGCGACCGGAAGTTCCGCCCCGTGATCGAAGCTGCCCTTGCGGCCGAGGGATTCAAGCAGGGCGGTTCGGACAAGACCATCCTTGTCGGCTTCGGCCATGCGGCGGTGATGAGCGTTGCCGGGCAGGTGATCGAGGCCGTCAAGAAAGGTGCGATCCGCCACTTCTTCCTTGTCGGTGGCTGCGACGGTGCGCGGCCCGGCCGCAACTACTACACGGAGTTCGCCCGGCTTGTCCCGAAGGACTGCGTGATTCTGACGCTTGCCTGCGGCAAGTACCGTTTCAACAAGCTCGACTTCGGCACCATCGGCGGCATCCCTCGCCTCCTCGACATCGGCCAGTGCAACGACTCCTACTCGGCGATCCAGATCGCCGTCGCACTGGCAAAGGCGTTCAATACGGATGTCAACAGCCTGCCGCTGTCGCTCGTGCTCTCGTGGTACGAGCAGAAGGCGTGCGCGATCCTGTTGACGCTCCTTCATCTCGGTGTGAAGAACATCCGGATCGGGCCGACACTCCCGGCGTTCGTGACGCCGCCCGTGCTGGACGTGCTCGTGCGGAAGTTCAACCTCGCGCCGATCTCGACGCCTGAGAAGGACATCCAGGCTCTCCTGGCCAAGTGATCGGAGAGAGGCCAATCCCTCTCTCTTCATCCCCGGGGGGCAGAGCTGAGTAGAACGCCGGAGGTACGCAGTGCGTCGAGGAGGGCGGACAACGAGGGCGCAAGCGTCGTCAATTGGCGGCTCGCCGATGCACCAGCCGTGTATCCCGGTCGAGATGATGCCCTCGAAATAACCGAGGCCGGTACGCGCGGGGCCGGCGCCCCAGGAAGTGCCGAGCAGACCGGCTCCGCCGTACCTCCGGACTGAACGCGCGTAGCTCAGCACGTTCTCCTCGATGGCGAACGGCGCGGAACAGGCGCGGCACAGTCCCGTCAACACCTCGATCGAGATCGTCCCGTTCGTCGGCCAATGCCGTGCCTCCTTCCCGTTTCCGACACACTCTATTCCTGCCCCCTCACTGCGCTGCTTCGATCACAGGCAGGACAAGCCTCGAGGAGTGTGCGGCATCGTGGTAGATCGTATCCACAGCCGGACGCCGATCGTAGTCTTCGGAGGGGTTGCGGCCCGTATGAGTGTTGACATCGTAGTGCGGCCAACTGCTACCCGTCAGGTCGAGACGGAGGCGGTGTCCCTTGACAAATCTGTGGGCGAGGGGCCGAAGCTCGACTCGAACAAGGTAGATTCTTCCCGGCACGAGGAGTTCAGGTTTGACGAAGCCGTTCCGGAACTTCGCCCGGAGCACTCCTTCCGAGACGCCGAGGGCAAAGCCGGCGGGGTAGTCCGCGGACGGCGGCGCGGCGTCCACCAGTTTCGCGACAAAGTCCGTATCCGGCGCGTCGCTCGAAATCCAGAGCTCGACAACCGGGTGACCGACCACGACAAGGTCGGCTTCCAGAGGCTCCGTCTGAAAGACGATCACATCACGTCGCGACGCAAGCGGTAGATACGGCGGTGCGCAGCCGTGGAGATGCACCCCTTCGACCTGGTTCCAGGCACCGTTCGTGCTCACCCGCCGGAGACCTCCCTC
>Ga0272448_1006688_pt1 | contig 12376 bp, 10 predicted proteins | sample YNPCB0191_FD_202220 | JGI IMG/M metagenome (GOLD analysis project Ga0272448, IMG submission 202220) | Hot spring sediment microbial communities from Yellowstone National Park, WY, United States - YNP-CB-019-1 | ecosystem: Environmental > Aquatic > Thermal springs > Hot (42-90C) > Sediment... | reverse complement strand
TACGAGGGTACGCTGGAGAATATTACCGAAAGAAAGTGGGCTGACGATCAAATCCGCTACCTCACTTTTCATGATAAGCTGACGGGCTTATACAACCGCCTTTACTTTGAAGAAGAGCTCCGCCGGCTGGATACGGAACGGCAACTGCCCATCAGCATTATCATGGGCGATGTTAACGGATTGAAGCTGGTCAACGACGCTTTTGGTCATCAAGAGGGCGATAAGCTTTTAATCCGCATTGCGGGAATCCTTAAGGAATGCTGTCGAAAGGAAGATGTGGTGGCCCGTTTGGGTGGCGATGAATTTGCAATTTTCCTGCCCCGCACCAGCAATCGGGTGACGACGGAGATTATGGATCGTATCCGCAATGCTTGCCAGCAAGCCAATTCCGGCCCAATCCAATTAAGTATGGCTATGGGCGCCGTTACCAAAGAAGATCCCAGCCAAAATATGCAAGAGGTCTTAAGAGAGGCCGAAGAACGTATGTACCGGAACAAGCTCTTAGAAAGCAAGAGCGTCAGGGCCTCCATAATTTCTTCTCTGCGACGCACTCTTTTTGAAAAGAGCCATGAGACCGAAGAGCACACTAGCCGCATTCAAGAATTAGCTTTGCAGATTGGCCGGGCTTTTGGGTTATCCGAGAGCGAACTCGATAATTTGGCTCTGCTGGCTACGCTCCATGATATAGGCAAGATAGCCATCCCGGAAGGGTTGATCGTCAAACCGGGGAATTTATCTCCCGAAGAATGGGAATTGATTTGGAAACATCCGGAGATTGGCTACCGTATTGCCGGTTCCTCACCAGAACTGGCTCCCATAGCAGAAGCTATTTTAGCCCACCACGAATGGTGGGATGGAAGTGGATATCCTCGCGGACTGAAAGGGGAAGAAATCCCGCTGATTTCGAGAATAATTTCTATAGTCGATGCTTATGATGTGATGACCCATGGTCGTCCTTATAAAGATCCTATTGGCCAAGAGGAAAGTTTACGAGAATTAAAACGCAAAGCCGGCAGTCAATTTGATCCCACCTTGGTAGATTTGTTTGTCCAAATAATTTCTTCTTCCTCTTCTACTTCGCGAGAAGAACATAAGGCCTCCTAAGATAATTTATTTGCCCAGAAATTTTGGGGAATGGTTTAAGGGGTCTTTTTCTTGGCCGCGGATAATTCTTGAATTTCTTTGGTTATTTGTTGGACTTCGGCAGATTGCGGCGGGAAGTATTGTTGGGCTTTCTGAAAATGAAGAAGGGCAGTTTTGGGATCGCCCATAATTTTATAATAATAGCCAAAGTTTTGGTAAGCCTGGCCCAGCAAGTTCTTTGCTCCATAAGCTTGCCCCAGATGATAATAAACCTCAGCAAATTCTGGGCGAAGGGCTTTAGCTTGGAGATAAAACTGGATAGCGGCATCGGTTAATTTTTTTTCCGCATAAACTCGCCCTAAATAGAAATGAACCAAATAATCTCGGGGAGATAAAGTGTGGGCTTTTTCCAAATTTTTCTCTGCCGCAGATAAATCACCCCGCAGGAAAAAAGATACGCCTAATTCGCGGAAAACTTCGCCATCCTGGGGGATAAGGGTGGAGGCTTTCGTTAAACTAATTATGGCGCGGTCTAAGGCGCCCATTTTTTTTTGGACTAAGCCCAGGCCAAAATAAGCTTCCCCTTCTTCGGGTTCTCTTTTTACCCAATTTTCAAAGAAGGTGACTGTGCGCGAAACCTCTTTTTCCTCCACTAAAAGTTTAGTTTGGGCTCTTCTTAGGTTTCCTAAACACTTAGAGCTTACTTTTTCTTGGGACCGACGGGCCAATTGGACTTCCAAATCAGCTAAACGGGCCTCCAAGGCTGGATGGGTTTGCATATAAGCAGGGATTTCGTTGGCCGAAGGACCTTGCCGACGACGTAATTTCTTTAAAACCGTAAGCATTCCTTCTGGGTTATACCCAGCCTGTTCCAGAAATTTTAGCCCCAAATAATCAGCCTCATCTTCATCTTCCCGGCTGTATTTTAACATGGCCGTTTCCGATGCCGCTACGGAAGTGGTGGCAATAGCTCCAGCAGCTGGCCCACCTAATAAGATTCCGGCCAAGATGGCTCCTAAGGTAGCCAAATTTATTTTTTGGAATTTTTCTCCTCGGCGGGCAATATGGCGGGCTACGCCATGGCCAATTTCATGAGCCAAGACGGCAGCCAGTTCATCTTCTTTTTCTAAAAGCAAAATTAGGCCGCTGTTTATAAAGACTTTTCCTCCCGGAATAGCAAAAGCATTAATTTCTGGGGAGTTCAGAACATAGAATTGGTATTCGAAAGGCTGCGGCCCGAGGGCTTTAACAATTTCCTTTCCTACTCTGTTGATGTAAGCATTAATAGAAGGTTCTTGCACTATGGGCCAGCGCTTCTTTATTTCTTGAAAAACTCTTTCCCCTAATTCCTTTTCTTCTTGGATGGTCATGGCTTGGGCATATGAGAGCGAATGAATAAAGAAGAGAACTAAAAAAGCCAAGATGGACTTAATTAGCCAATTTTTGACCATACCTTATTTTAGCCCAGAATGGCGGATGGTGTCTATCGGTATTAAACTTTTTAATGGGAGCATAAAATAAATGATATCTTGATGCGGGTTCAGCGCTTGCTCAATATAATGCAGAGCGCAAGGGTTTAACGCCCCCTCCCCCCCTCTTAAGTTAAGAGGGGGGAGGGGCGTTATGAAATTATGAGATGGACAATAGACCAGATTTGGAGGACGATGTTTTATCCTTATCTCATTTTATTTCATTTCTTATTTCGAATTGCGGCACAGTCTCATTCGGGGAAGTCGATAAGACCATCCCATGGAGGAAGGTGAGGGTGATAACTGTAAATATTTAATTGCTCCGAGTAATAACTTGGTAATACCTCATTATTGAAATTTGGGGTTATTAAAATTAAAAGGGTTAGATGGTAATAGATTTGCAATTTGACAGGTTATTGTCCCAGCTATTAAAATTTAAGAGAAGCACTTTAGGCCCTTTCTCAATAAATCAATATTCCATTGGGATGTTACTGGGCAGATGAGCAACGGTGCCAAAGATCTATTTGGCGAGAGCTTCTGATAGAACGGGGAGCTGAGGTTCGTTAATCGATGAAAATAAATTTTAGAAAGGCCCAGAGAACTCTGCTAATTATCAGTGGTACGGTGAGTGTGGGCTTAGGTATTTTAGGTATGTTTTTGCCCCTCTTGCCTACTACCCCATTTCTACTATTAGCTGCCTACTGCTATGCCCGTAGCTCACCACGATTTTATAATTGGTTAATTAATAATCGCTGGTGTGGAGAATACATTAAGAACTATCGAGAGGGTAAAGGAATAACGCGCAAACATAAAATGTTGGCTATTATTTTACTATGGTTAACGATTAGTTATTCAATATGGGTGATCTCAGTCTGGTGGGTAAGATTGCTTCTCTTGGGGATTGCTGTAAGTGTTTCTATTCATTTTCTAAGGCTAAGAACTTATAGACCAGAGGGAGAAAATGTTAAGTTCTTTAAATCTTCCATTCCCCTGCGCAAATAGAACTAAAGGTCTAACATTTTGCTGATTTCGGTGATATCCATTACAGCGGTTTCGTAATCCACGGCGTGTTTATTTCTTTTTTCGCGCTCTTTAATCTTTTCTTTGTGGTAATCTAAAATTTCTCGATCAAAAGGCAAATGGCCTGTTTCCAGATAACGTATAGCTCCCGCAGCATCTCTAACCGGGATTATTTTGCCGGCCATATGTATATTTGGTGCCCATGGTATATCCAAAACCCCAGCCTGGATAGCGCGGATGGTCCCTTGGGCCACATCCCCATCTCCTAATTCTAAAGTCTTATTAATGATGGCCCGAGCCTCTTTCTGGATAATTTCTTTTTCTTGAAAAAAGATCTTATCTTCTGGCCAACGATTTTGGCGTAGCAAAGATATAGCCATCTTCGTGGCTAAGACGCCATCAGCATTCGCTTCTTTGGTGGGAATTCCTTCAGCTTCATGGGTAGTTTTGGTAATTATTTGGGTAGCGCCGGCTAAAGCGGCAATTACTCCACCCAAAATGATCACCGCATAAGCTCGGGGTTCATCAGTCGGAAAAGCTTGCATCCATTGATGAGTGGCAATCGAAAAAAAGACATCATGGTGGTTAAAGCGAGCCAGATATTCTTGAGCTATTTCTTCCAAAGCGCGCAGGCCGGCGACATCTTGAATCAGGTTTAAATTTTGGCAAAGCCCCATACTATAATGTTTTACTCCCTGACCGGCCGCTAAGAGTAGCTCTAAGACAGCTACGGCAACGCCGATTCCTGGAGGTACAAGGGTGCCCGTCAAAAATCCCGGCTGCTCCCGATGGAGGCGAATCCCTTTCTCTTCGTAATAAGCAGCCAAGCGGTCAACATATTGGTAATTTTTTATTCCTTCGGCAAAAGGCAGATCTTTAGTATAAGCAGCCGTGTAAGAAATACCAGCTCCCAGGAAAGCGGTAAGGCCACCAGCAAAGCCCATCTCTGCCGTGAGTTGGGGGAAAGCTGTTCCCGAAAGAACGATAATCGGCCGGTGGACAGCTGCGGAAATTTTGCGGACAGCTTGCAGGCCATGATTGACGATGGGACAACCGTTGAGTAGTGACCGGCCAGCTTTCTTGCTTTCTTCAATTCCTCGCTGGGCCGCAGCAAATTTTAAATTGCGAGTATAAGTATCGGTCGTGGTAGGTAAGAGATCGGCTCCGCCACGTTCTTGAAGGTGTTGAAGCAGGGCTATATGATCCTCTATAAGAGCCACGCCACCTCGAGGTTGGACCAAAGTTCTTCCTTCTTCTTTAGCTTTAGCCACTACGTGAGCATATCTCTTCTCGACCGGGATGTTCTGAAGAAAAGTTACTGCTTCGGCCAGATCAATTTCTTTTCCCGTGGGCCAAAGAGAAAGAATTTTTTCTCTTTCGGCAAAAAATTCTTCTTCAGACCAACGTTGATTTTTTAGTTCTTTTTCCATTTTTAAGCCACAGAGAACAAAGAGGACATAGCGCGGCAAAGCCGCAACCAAAAATTTATTTCTCGCGGAGCCCGCAGAGAACGCAGAGTAAGAATTTATATTTTTTAATAATTTTATTAATTTCTTTTTCTGGGCACTCAGCGAGCTCTGGGAGAGTCATTTTTTTCCTTAATAAAATTTAAAGGGTTTGCAAGCATAATATAATAAAGAAAAAAATTGTTCTTACTTAAATAGCCACCGTCTAATCAATTAATTCCATTTGCGCAAGTATTTTTTAGCTATGCGCAGCGCAGTTTCTGGATAACGGTCGGCTAATAAACCTACGGCAAAAAGACAATATTGAGCATCCGTATAAATTAAAGGATTCTTGGGGCGTAAAGAAAAAGGGTCCTCCGCAGAGAAGAGAGTTTTTTTCAAGATATGATCAGCCTGCGGATGATGAATGAAAATTCCCCCTGTCCCGATAAGATGTTCAAAAGCAGTCAGGTCTTTTCCATATTGGACATAATATTGTCCTTGGGGGCCCCAAAGAGCTTCTATTCTTCCAGCATGTCTGGCCATAGCCACTTGGGCAGCGCAAGTAGCCAAAGCCAAATCCAAATCTAAGTCCGCCGCAGACTCAGGGATAGTTTCTACTTTTTGCGAGAGCTTGGTCACTTCCTGGGCGAGCTGCGGATGAGGAAGTTGGGCATTTGCTAAAATTTTCTCTGCTCCACATATATCCAAGATGGAATGGGCGTTGTATCTAATTCCCAAGTCTCCCTCCACTGTACGTTTGGCCAAAGGTTCCGGGAGTCCTTTGTATATTACCCCTGGTTGAGAAGGAGTACCTAGCCCAATGGAGTGGACATCAGTAGTTGCTCCCCCGATATCAATAATTATTAAATCTCCTAGGCCTTTTTCCGAATGAGTTCCTTGGGCTAATAATTGGGCAGCGTTGAGTACGGCCGTAGGCGTAGGCATGACGATCCCTTCTACAAATGCTTCGGCTTTTTTTAAGCCTTTGGCTTCGATTATTCTATCCATAAATACCTGCCGAATCATTTGGCGGGCGGGTTCAACATTCAAAACATTCACTTCTGGCAAAACATTTTCCGTAATTAGGGTAGTTTTCCCAGATGCCGAAAGGATATCATTTACCTCGTCAGCCGCGGCTTTATTACCGGCAATTAAGATAGGGCAATTTATGCGGCTCTGGGCTAATAGGCGCGCATTCTCTAAGATGACTTCTTTATTTCCCCCATCTGTACCACCGGCCAAGAGCAAAATATCAGGAGCCAGCCTTTCCAATTCTTTAAGTTCTCTCTGGGAGAGGCGGAAAGAGTAAATTTTGATAACTTTAGCTCCAGCCCCTAAAGCTGCTCGATGAGCTGCTTCCGCAGAGAGGTCAGGAACCAAACCAATGGTGACCATGCGCAAGCCTCCGGCCGCACTACTACTCGCTAATTTGCAAGCACAGGGTTTTTGGGCTATGGGCTTGGGCAAAAGATCCAAGGCGCGACGCAATCCAATGGTGATATCAGTCTCCACAGTTGTCGGACTTTGCCCATAAGCTAAGATTTCTTCCCTATCCAAGTCCACAGCTAAAATTTTAGTAAAGGTACTGCCGAAATCGATTAAGAGAGCTAAAGACATATTTAATAAATAATCTTGAGTTTATGGCCTATATTTTTAACGACCTTGCAGGCGTTCTTGTAAATCATTCTTTAAGTCTTCGATGACCTTTTTAGGGGAAGTACCAGGTGGATAAGCACGATTAAACCCCATCTTCAAAAATCTTTTTTCCACCTCTGCCCAATCTTGTTTGCCCACAACAAGGTTTCCACCGACTACCAGATGAATATCGCCAATGCCCGCTTCTAGGCATTTTTCCCGAAAACCTTGGCATTCTAATTCCCCATGTCCGCAAAGAGAGCCAACCAAGATGGCATCAGCAGCAGTCTCGATGGCCGCTTTGATAAAATCCTCTTGAGTGGAGAAAATACCAATGTTGACTACTTTAAACCCTTCTTTTTCCAAGGCGTGGGCCATGATTTTATTGCCCACTACATGAGCGTCTACCCCTAAAACACCTAAAACTACTGTTATAGATCTTTTAGCTAAAGTCATTTTTTAATTATTTTCTTTTCTTCCAGAAGCTGGACATTAAAGGCCAAATAAAGATAGCCAAGGAGAGAATTAAAAGTGAGGCACTAACAGGACGACGGAAGAATACCCAGATATTATTAGCCTCACCAATCATGGTGGTAAGAAAGTAGCTTTCCGCCAGGGGTCCCAAAATTACGCCCAGAATCAGAGGGGGAATGGGGAGACCATAGCGCCGCATGAAATAACCTAAGATGCCAAATATAGCCATGAACCACACATCAGCCATATCATTGCGTAAGGCAAAAGCGCCAATTAGGCAGAAAGTAATAATAAAAGCGCCTAAAATATTTTCGGGTACGCGCATTAATTCGGAAAAGAAGCGGGCCGTAATTAGGCCAGTAAGAATCATGATCAGGTTGCAGATAAGCATACCGACAAAAATGGTATATACAGATTCCGGAGTCTTAGTGAAAAGAAGCGGGCCGGGTTGCACGCCGTGGAGCAAAAAGGCCCCCAACATTACTGCGGTTGCGCCACTTCCAGGAATGCCCAAGGTCAATAAGGGAATCATGGCTCCCCCGGTAGAACCGTTGATAGCCGTTTCTGAAGCGACCAGCCCTTCCCAGCAACCTGTGCCAAATTTTTCAGGGTGCTTAGAGAATTGTTTTTCCACCCCGTAACTCACAAAAGAAGCCACGGTGGCCCCGGCTCCTGGAATAGCCCCAATAATGACGCCAACTCCTAAACCCCGCAGAATCGTGGAGCGTAAAGCCCATATTTCACCGAAACGCGGAAGTTCAGTTTTCGGCCTAAGGCGGGTGGTAAGTTCACCAGATTCTTTTCCTTGGAGAGAAAGCTGATCGAGGACTTCGCCGATGGCGAATAAACCAATCAATACGGTAATAAAATTAATCCCTGTTTCCATAATGCGGGAACCGAAGGCGAAACGGGGAATGCCGTAAATATCATCCATACCGATAGTGCCTAAAAATATGCCGATAGATAAGGATATTAAAGCGCTGCCTAAGGAACGGGTGCCGATAACTACTACGCTAGCCAATCCTAAAAAAACGACCGAAAAATACTCGCAGGTAGAAAAGGAGAGGGCTATTTTGGCAAAAGGTGGTGAGGCCAGAGTCATGATCAAGGCACTGAAAAATCCCCCTAAAGCAGAAGTCATAATAGCCATACCTAAAGCTTTAGAGACGAATCCTTTTTTATTTAATTTATAACCCTCCCAAGTAGTGGGCACATTCATAGGATCTCCAGGAATGTTGAAAAGAATTCCGGTAATTGAACCACCAAAAACTCCGCCGCAATAAATGCCGATCATCAGGAGCAAAGAGGGCACAATGCCCATCAAATAGGTAAAGGGCAGAACTAAGACGATGGCGTTGAGCATAGTAATTCCGGGAAGGGCTCCGGCCAAGACGCCAATCATCAACCCTATGAGAATCATGGCAAAATTCAAGGGATCAAAAGTATTAACTATTCCTATCCAGAGTAATTCCCATTGTCCAGTCAATTTATCACCTTCAAATCAAATGCAATAGACGATAAAAGTAAATAGTAAGGTCGTTAAAGATTCCCTGGCCGCGAGGCAATGGTAGGTAAACGATCTTAACGAATAAATATAAAAGCAGGATAGTGCCAAATAAAGAAATAAGGAGCAAAGAAACTTTCTTTTTAAGACCAGTTATGCTCATGAAGAAAACCAGAAAAAGAAAATTAGCCAGAAGGAAACCAAGGAAATCCATCCCGATTACAGAAAAAATTACCAAACCAATCATAATGGTCAAGCGAGAAACATTTACCGGAGGAAGTAAAGGAGCTTTTTCCTCCAGGACAATTTTTTGATTTCCTTCGCGCCAAAGCTCTCCGACTTTGATTAAACAGCCGGCCATAAGGAGAAGCAGACTAACCTTAGGCCAAAAGGCTGGACCAAGTTGTCCTGGAGGAGAAAAAGCTTCTAAATTGTTGGCCAAGGAGTATAGATAAATGGCAGCTAAAAAGATAAGAACGACTCCTTTAATCCGGCCGAGGAAATTTCTTAGAGATCTTTTTTGGGCCAAGGCAGATGATGCTGACATGTATTTAACCAAAATTATTTAACCATGCCAAAAGTTTTCATAAAGGCCCGCATGGTTTCTTCCTCTTTAGCCACCCAAGAGGGAAATTTGTCAGGCCCCATGTAACTTTCCGGATCTAAATATTGTTCTTCAGCAAATTTTTTCCATTCCGGAGTTTCCATGGCCTTTTTAAAAGCCTCCGCTAAAATCTTAATTCGCTCTGGAGGAGTGCCGGCTTTAGCAACTATCGAGCGAAATTGGGGCAGAGTTAGCTCAAAACCTAATTCAATGGAACAGGGAATATCGGGGAACGCAGGATGTCTTTTGTGAGCAAAGATGATCAAGGGGCGAAGTTGTTTAGCATCTAAATATTGCTTAACATCTCCGGCCTGCTCATAAAGCACCTCTGAGTGTCCTCCTAAAGTAGAAGCATACCTTTCTCCAGGTTTGGGAACAGGCAAAAGGGTCATTTTGTAACCTTTAGTACCTAAATAGCGAACCGTTATGTCATCTACAGTACCAAATCCTGTTGCCCCCACTTTTAGTTTTCCGGGATTTTCTTTGGCGTAATTCAGTAAGTCTTGGATAGTCTTAAAGGGGCTGTCATTTTTAACAAATAAGAAGGAAGGTGCTACCTGAGTACGCACTATCCAGGCAAAATCAGAAATTTTGTATCGGGAAGTACCCGAGGAGATGGTGGCTAAAGTATCGGCTATATAGACCGCAATAGTGTAACCATCAGCTTTAGCGGCCAACAAGTTGGCTAATCCGGTGTTGCCAGAGGCACCAGGTATATTAGAAACAGGCAGGGCCACACCCAAAATCTTTTCTGTCAGATGGCTCAAAGTGCGCGCCATCTGGTCAGCTCCGCCTCCTACACCCCAAGTGCAGATAAAGTCAATTGGTCGGTTCGGGTATTTTTCCTGGGCCAGAAGAGGGGAAATTAAAGAAAAAATAAACAAACATAAAAACAGGCCTAAGCATAATTTTTTCAGCATAATTTTTTCCTCCATGATTTGTATTTTTATTGCCATTCACCCCGACCTTTCCCCGAAGGAGAAGGCCGGATAGGGTGCCCAAAGACCAACAGGGTTTCCTACAAGCAAGATTAGGATGGAGTCAAAAAGCCCACTTTAAACATGCAAGTATTAATGCCCCGAGCTACTTCTTTCCCGTTTTGATTAATAGTTTGCCAGCGGTACCTAACTGTCCCACGATCACCGGCTTTAGTTAGGCGTTTCTCTAAAAGTTCTACTTCTACGTGGAGCGTATCTCCTAGGTAAACGGGGGCTATGAAGCGCAGTTCATCAGTTCCCAAAAAAGCCAAAACATCATCTAATATACCTGAGGATTCCATGAGGCCAATGGAAACAGAAAAAGTTAGAGCGCCAGGCACAATGCGTTTATCCCATCCTTTGGCCTGGGCGGCAGCATCCGCAAGAAATATGCCTAATTTATTTTCTGTGGTTACACAGAAAAGTTCTTCGTCGGTTTGGGTAATGATTTTAGCGGGAGTGATGAATTTTTCCCCTGGCTCAGCTTGCGATAAAGTTTTGGGCATAAATATGTCCTTTTTATAGAATGGTTTAATAAAGGACGCAGAATTAGGCTTTATGATTTTTTTCGCAAAAATCTGCGCTAATCTGCGTCCAGGAATATTCTATTTTTTGTAATCTTTATTGGCCAACCAAGCGCGCTTCAAAGTGTCGCCGCGCAGACCATTGCGCAAAGCTTCCAGAGCCAAGATATCTTCGGGAGGTATATTCCCCAAGTTCACATTAGGCCCAAAGCGCAAGATCAAAAACTGTTGCTGATTCTTGATGGGAGCTTCCCATTCTAATTTGGTAATATCATCTACTCCTTTGATAATCGCTTCCACTTCGTCATCTTTGGGCTTTCCGTCTTTATCGTAGATACCCACACCTTTGCCAGCTTCCCGGGCTTCCACGATTACTTTAAAAGCTCCGTTGCGCAAATCAGCAGCAATTTCTTCATGCAGTTTCGCCGTGGCCACTTTCTCATCTGGATCTTTCTTGCCTACTTCGGAAACAACCATAAATCCCATATCTACGGCGCGTTTGATACAATCGGCCCTGGTCTGCATATCGATTTCGATTGTTCCATCCGAGACTTCGATAGCATTGAAACCAATCTCTTTGCAGCGCTTGAGATATTTGGGGTAAGCGCCTTGCCAAACGGAAACTTCCAGAAAAGTTCCGCCCGGACAAATCCAGATATCGTAATCTTTGACCAGCTCCACTTTTTCTATGAGATAATCGATGTCCAAAAAGGCGCTCGTTCCGAAAGTCAATTTGATAAAGTCTATGGCATCGGCTGCCGACTCCAGCAGGTCTTGAGTGGCTGATAATCCCAAGCCTTTATCGATGATCATGGTTACACCTTCTTTCCGGGGTTTAACCGTCCGTCCGGGAAGAGGCATTTCAAATACGCCATCAAATGCTTTTACGCTCATTTTAAATTCCCTCCATGCAGTTTTTTGCTCCAGCCAAGACTGACTTGACCGTGTTTATTTTGACTTCTTTTACAAAGCGGTACATCACTTGCAAACGTTTGCGCATTAATTCCGGGGTATCGAAGCTCTCTACGGGGATTTTATCATAAAAAATGAGAGTAGGACCAAGTTTTTCAGTGGCGTTGTCAAAGAGGATCTTAACAATTTTTTCTGGACGGGTAATCGTCTTGACAATGGGAGTTTCTCTCCCGGATTCGATCCGCGCATCGATGATGGTCACTTGGGGGTTAAGATAGCGAGGTTCAGCGGCTATATGACCCATATCGATAGCAATTTTGTGCCCCCAAATATCCGTCACCCCGGCAGGTATTTCCACTTTCAATTTCTCTTTAGCGCGCGGAAAATCATAGATCAAATTGCCCAAGCGGATATTGTCATAAAGAGAGCCCATATAAAATTCATAACCTTTTTCCGTGAAACGGAAATGGGTCATCTCCGTACTAAAGATTCTCCAGTCATCCTCTAATCCTTTGAGCAAGAAAACAGTTTTCCCTGCTCCTGCACCGCCAACGACGAGCAAAAGCGTATTACGGCGGGGACTGAACATAGAGCTGGCGTGGAAGCTGTAGATATGGTGATACCTTTCTAAGGTAACGAGGAGATATTTGAAGAAGAGGCCTAAGTTGCCGAAAAGGGAGTAGCGGTTGTCCGAACATTCTTTTTCGTAGCGCGTAAAGTCTCCGG
>Ga0272448_1006687_pt1 | contig 12377 bp, 3 predicted proteins | sample YNPCB0191_FD_202220 | JGI IMG/M metagenome (GOLD analysis project Ga0272448, IMG submission 202220) | Hot spring sediment microbial communities from Yellowstone National Park, WY, United States - YNP-CB-019-1 | ecosystem: Environmental > Aquatic > Thermal springs > Hot (42-90C) > Sediment... | reverse complement strand
TTCATCAATATTTATATTCAATCTTACTATTTATGTTCATCAATATTTATATTCAATCTTACTATTTATGTTCATCAATATTTATATTCAATCTTACTATTTATGTTCATCAATATTTATATTCAATAGTAATTTTTACATTCAACTATTATTTATACTTAACATTACTATTTATATTCAATAGTAATTTTTACATTCAATAGTAATTTTTACATTCAACTATTATTTATACTTAACATTACTATTTATATTCAATAGTAATTTTTACATTCAACATTACTATTTATATTTAACACTATTTATATTTAACACTATTATTTATATTCAATAGTAATGTTTACTTCAACAGTAATACTTACATCAACATCGCCACTCACCCTCCCCGCCACTCACCCTCCCCGCCACTCACCCTCCCCGCCACCCACTCCTACCATATTTATACATCAACGATAAAAATTGAGAATACTAATCATAAACATTATCCAATGATAGATAAAGTAATTGAGATTTATCTATAAAAGGAACTTCATCTAAAAATAATTCTTCCAATTTAGTTAATTGATTGATAGAATTAACCGTTATATTATTATTATAATATAGTTTTAATTTTTTCAGGGAGGTTAAATATTTAATACCTTCATCAGTAATATTTCTATTACTACATATTAATTTTCTTAACTGACTTAAATTTTTCAATCCATTATCTGTAATTAAATTAGATCCATCTGATAAAGTATCCAATTTAATTAATCTCTTAATACCTTCATCAGTGATGATAGAATTTTGATCTAAATACAATCTTTTTAGATTGGTTAACTTTGTTATTGAATTATCGCTCACCACTTTATTACCTAGTAATGATAATTCTTGTAATTGACTCATTGATTTAATTGACGAATCAGTTATTCCACATCTGTACATTAAGTATAATGTTGTCAAATTGGTTAATTTATCTATTCCATTATCTATTATCTGACTGTTACGTGAAATATCCAAATATTCTAAATTAACTAATTTAGTTATACTATTATTAGTTATAAGTGGACAGTATGATATACTCAATCTTCTTAATTTGGTTAAATTAAGAATCGCTTCGTCTGTTACATAATCACAATAATCTAAATGCAGCTCTGTTAAATTAGTCAGCGTTTTTAATATCTCTATTGACATATTATCATATTGATATAAACATTCTAATTTAGTTAGATATTTGATACCTTCATTAGTAATATATCCATGATTCATATTACATATATTGCCGTAACATCTTTTTAGGTCTGGTAATTTTTTGATTAGTTCATCATTTAATTTATAATGATGTTTAGGTGGTACGTCATAAATTTTGATAGTATTGTATAAATATTTACAGGTTGCTTTCAACTTAATAATAGTCTTAAATTTACAAAAAATAGTGATATATTGGTATATATCAGATGGTAACATTTCTATTATAGATACTTCATTATTAATTCATCAATTTTAATATCCCTTATATTTAAAATAAAATATTACTAACCTCTTATCTTTTACAATAAAACGTGAATAATATTTTGTCTCTTACTTAATATCTACTGTTATCTTTTTATTAAGATACCGTCTATTTTAACTTCTTATTTAATTAATATTATAATCCATCATTATCTATTACCTTTTAATTAATATCACAATTCATCATTACCTATTACCTTTTAATTAATATCATGATATATCTCTTGTCTATTAATTCTTCATTAATAATTAATTGTCAATTAATGATTTGTAGCATTACTCATTAACTCTTGATTGTCTCTTTATTTTAAGTCTTTTATCCTTTAGATAAAAGACTTAAAATGGAAGCGTCTTGTGCGCGACAGTAGATAAACAGAATGTGACAATAACTTCAACTTTGGTTCCATTTGAAACTCATGTCATTCTCTAGAGGGACTTCGGGGTTCCTGTCTAAATAAAAATCTTATGAGAAAAACAGTTTATATGTGATATACTTAAATGTATAATGAGTTATTCACCATATATTCAAGGTCAACACATGAGCTTATCGGGAAATCCAATTAGTAACTCACTTATTATCTTATTCATTAATAGGTTCCTTATTAACTCGCTTCTTAAGATAATCCATTCTTAAGAAATTATTTATTCTATTAACATACTTTTTTATAGGAATCATTATCAACTAGTTTTCAATAAGTATTTATATTAATCATTCTTATTAACATGCTTTTTTTATAAGAATCATTATTAACTAGTCATTGATAAGTATTTATATCAAAGAATGTTTATTAACATGATTTTTAATAAGACACTTTCTTAAAAATGTTTATTAACATGATTTTTGATTAAGGTCTCTTCTGAATCATATTTATTAACTTAATCTCGATTAAATAAGTATTCTTATTAATAATTATTAATAATCTATATTAACAATTAATTTTATTAACTTCATGGTTTATAAGAAAGTTTTAATAATTATGATTAATATTATATCTAATAGGAATTATTATTAACTTTATCCATATTAATCTGGGTTTTAATTAAAATTATTAATATACTTCTCCGTATCACTTAGTTAAATATATTATCAACTAAATAAAATCATCATTAACTCTAATAATGATCATTATTATTATTAAATATTATTAAATATTATTTATATTTATATAAATAATGATCATTATTATTATTAAATAATATTTATATAAACATAAATAAAGATCATTATTATTATTAAATATTATTTATATAAACATAAATAAAGATATTATTAATCTAATCCTTGATGAAAGTCTGCTAGAATTAAATTAATCGTAAATATGGTCCATATTTATTAATTCGATCATTAATAAATATCAGAACAATAAAATTGTTCTTAATCTAATCATTAACCAATATCATAACAATCTTATTATTCTTAATAAAGATCGATGATTAATAAAAAGGTTTAGGATTAATCTTATTTTTTAAGAAAACTCTATAATTAATAAAGTTTTTTATTAATCTTATTCTTAATAAAGGTCAATGATTAATAAAAGGTAGATGATTAATCTATTCTTAATAAAAGGTCAATGGTTAATCTTATTCTTAATAAAGGTTAATGATTAATCTTATTCTTAATAAAGGTCAATGATTAATCTTATTCTTAATAAAGGTCAATGATTAATAAAAGGTCTATAATTAATAAAGTTATTTATTAATCTGATTCGCTGTGTAGCGGAAGCTCTTTATTGATTTGTTCCTTATGAAAGATTTTTCTTAATATGATCCTTAATAAAATTAGACCAACAAGATGGTTCTTAATCTAATCCTTAAGAAAGTTCTATGATTAAGAAAAATCTTTCTTAAGAAGTTTTGTTATTATTAATCTAGTTGTTAACTAGTTTTATTATTAATAAAGATTGTTCTTAATCTTGTTCTTAAAAAAGATCTTTATTGGTTGTTTATTAATAAAGGTATATTATTAATCTACTTCTTAATAAAAGTCTATTATTAATCTAAACTTGGTGGAAATTTTTATTAATATTAATCCAGATCTTAATAAAGGTCTTATTGTTATTATTAATCTAGACCTTAATACAGGATTTATTGTTATTATTAACATAGACCTTAATAAAAGGTCTTATTTTTATTATGTTTATTAATCTAGTCCCTAAGAAAGGTCTTACTTAATCTACTCTTTAAAAAAAATCTTTAGTAATCTGCTTACTTATTAATTAACCATCTTTAGTAAGCAGATTACTAAAGATTTTTTTTAAAGAGTAGATTAATAAGTAAGCAGATTAATAAAGATAGTTAATTAATAAGTAAGCAGATTAATAAAGATAGTTAATTAATAAATAAGTAGATTAATAAAGATGGTTAATTAATAAGTAAACAGATTAATAATTATCAAATTAATCATTGTTTTTTATTAAGAAATAGTAAAAAGTAGATTAATGAAGACTATATTAATAAGGGACAGATTAATAAAGATCAAATTAATCATAGTTCTTTATTAATAATAGACCTTTCCCTAAAAAGTAAATAAAAAAAATCCTTTTTTTTAAGCGTAAATTAATAAAGTTCTTTATGTCACTTTAAGGAACTAGATTAATATGATCTTTATTAAGAACTAGATTAATAATAAGCAATCTTGGTTAAGAATCAAATTAATAAGAAACTCATTGATCTTTATTAAGGTCTGGATTGATAAAAGATCTTTATTAATAATAATAGATCTCGATTAATAAGTAATCTTTGTCAAGGTTGAGATATAATAAGTAAAATTAAGCTACACCAAAAGCTTAATTTTGCTTATTATATCTCAACCTTAATTACTAAGATCTTGATTAATAATGGACCTTATTAACAAGAACATCATTAATACTCTTAACTTTATTAACAAAAAGATTAATAAATATCAGGTCAATAAGTCCTTTCTCACGGAGCATATTAACAAAGATTAAGTGAATAAGCACTTTAAGAAAGGTATATTGTTAGTTTGTTACTTGATAAAAGTATTATTGATCTTCTTGTTAATTTAATCATTAATTAGTCCATTAATTTGTTCCTTAATTCTTATTAATAATTTACCATTAATCTGATCCTTAATAAAACGTCTCTTATTATTTCGATCCTTAATTATGATTAATCTTAATATAATGATTATAAAACCAATGATGATTAATCTATGTTTATTATAAAATAAAGTAATTGTTATCCCTATGAAACCTGATCATTAGAACTGACTAGATATAATTATTATATCCAGATAGTTTAATATTGACTATAATCAATGATGATTATAATTAATGGCAGTTATCTAAATAATTAAGATAATTAAAATATAGGTGATATTAATATTAATATTAATATCAATATTTATTTAATAATTATTAACTTCAACATTGGTATTATTTATTTAATGATTATTAACTTTAACATTGGTATTATTTATTATCAATCTAATTATTTGTTGTCAAAAATAATAAATATTTGTTATTAAGATGATTAATTATTAATTATTTCTTGATTAATTAATAAATATTTGTTATTAAGATGATTAATTATTAATTATTTCTTGATTAATTAATAACTTTCAATTAATAATTAACTTTCAATTGATAATTAACTTCCAATCAATTATTTAGTTTTTAATAGATCATTAACTCTTGATTAATAACTTTCAATCAATTATTAACTCTTGATTAATACTTAACTTTCACTTAATTCTTGATTAATACTTAACTTTCACTTAATTCTTGATTAATACTTAACTTTCATTTAACTCTTGATTAATACTTAACTTTCACTTAACCCTTAATTAATTAGTGATTGTTGGTTAACTCTTAATTAATTATTAACTCTTAATTAACACTTAATTAATCTTAACTTTAAATTAATCATTAACTCTTAATTAATTATTAACTCTTAATTGACTCTTGATTGATTATTAACTCTTAATTAACACTTGATTAATTATTAACTCTTAATTAATCATTAACCTTCTATTAACTCTTGATTAATTATTAACTCTTAGTTGATCGTTAACCTTCTATTAACTCTTAATTAACTCTTAATGAATTATTAATTATAACTCTTAATTATTAATTAATTATCAACTTGATTAATTATTAACTCTAGATTAATCATTAACTCTAAATTAATTATTAATTATCAACTCTTAATTAACAACTCTTGATTAATTATTAACTCTAGATTAATCATTAACTCTTAATTCACTGTTAATTAACTCTAGATTAATCATTAACTCTTAATTCACTGTTAATTAACTCTTGGTGAGTGGTTAACTTTTGATTATTTAGTATTTAATTGATTGTCTATCAAACACTAGTTGTTTACATAAGGGAGTAATAAGGATTGTAAAGGGAATTATTAACGCTTAATAAACGAATAGTTATAGGTTAATATTTAACATTTAATGCTACATTACTTCTAATGAAATGTTATTATGGTTTAAATGTATCTAAAAGATCAACTAATATTTAAATTCAATAAAACCCCTTAAAGAATTATTTTCTAATTTAAATCTACTTAAACTAATTTAAACAAGTAGTAAGACATAATTATGTCTGACAATGAGCTAATATCAAAACTTGACTTATTGAATATAGATTCAGACGAAAAAATATTATCAACTAGTGATAGTGTAATAAGCTCAGATGACAATAATGTAAAGAAGGAATCAATAAAAGTGTTAACCATAGGTGATCCACATTTTAAAACTTCGAATACCATAGAATCAGAAGAGTTTACTAATAAATTATTAGAAGTAGCAAAGAAGATTAATCCAGATATTATAGTTTGTCTAGGGGATATATTGGATAGACATGAGACAATCCATGTGTCACCCTTAATGAGGGCGACAGAATGTTTAAAGAAATTATCAGAAATAAGTAAATTATATGCAATTATAGGAAATCATGATAGACCTAATAATTCTAATTATTTAACAGATGAACATCCATTTAATGCTCTTAAACATTGGCCTAATACTAATATTATTGATAAAGTAGTAGTAGATAATGTTAAAGGCTATAAATTTGTATTTGCACCATATGTACCACCAGGTAGATTTATGGAAGCATTAGAAACAGTAGATAAAGCGCTAGAAAATACTTGTGCGATTTTTGCACATCAAGAATTTTATGGGGCGAAAATGGGAGTGATTACATCATTAATAGGTGATAATTGGCCATTAGAATATCCATTAGTAATAAGTGGTCATATTCATGACTATGATGAACTACAATCGAACATTTTTTATGTAGGAACACCTATGCAACATGCTTTTGGTGATAGATCTGATAAAGGATTATCATTATTTACATTTTATACAAATGGTCATTATGATCATGAAAGAATTGATTTACAGTTAACTAAAAGAATAATAGTATATTTAACACCTTCTGAAGTAGCAACCTATGAACCACCAGAAAAATTTTTAGTAAAATTAGTTATTCAAGGCTCTACCGCTGAAATTAAACCGTTAATGAAAACAGCTAAAATCAAAGAGTTAACTAAGAAAGGTATTAAAATATCATATAAATATTTTGATCCTACTGATAGTTCTCAATCTAATACTATTGATATTAATCAACACCAAACTTTTCTTGATTCTCTGTATAAAGAAATTTCTTCTGATATTCAACAAATTAAATGGTTCGAAAAATTATTTGGCAAAATTAATGTATAGATTTACAAGTTATTTAACTTGTAAGTCCTCTTATGTATAATTAATCGTCATTTTCATTATTAATTGTCCTTTTTGACCTTGATTATTAACATTTTTTTTATTAATAATTATTCTTTTGATTATTAATATTTCTATTTATTAATAGTTATCCTTTTAATCATTTATGATTTTGATTATTAATATTTCTTTTTATTTATAATCATCCTTTTGATTATTAATCATCCTTTTGATCATTAATCATTCTTTTGATTATTAATATTTCTTTTGATTATTAATCATCTTTTTGATTATTAATATTTCTTTTGGTCAATAATCATCCTTTTGATCATTAATCATCCTTTTGATTATTAATCGTTCTTTTGATCATTAATCATTCTTTTGATTATTAATATTTCTTTTGATCATCCTTTTGATTATTAATCGTTCTTTTGATCATTAATTATCCTTTTGACTATTAATCATCCTTTTGATCATTAATCATCCTTTTGATTATTAATCGTTCTTTTGATCATTAATTATCCTTTTGATCGTTAATTATTCTTTTGATCATTAATTATCCTTTTGATCGTTAATCATTCTTTCGATTAATAATCATTCTTTCGATTATTAATATTTCTTTTGATTATTAATCGTTCTTTTGATTATTAATATTTCTTTTGATTATTAATCGTTCTTTTGATCATTAATCGTTCTTTTGATTATTAATCGTTCTTTTGATCGTTAATTATTCTTTTGATCATTAATTATCCTTTTGATCGTTAATCATTCTTTCGATTAATAATCATTCTTTCGATTATTAATATTTCTTTTGATTATTAATTATTCTTTTGATCATTAATTATTCTTTTGATCATTAATGATATTTTGATTATTGTATTGATCATTAATAATTATTATTTCTAACATTGACATTTTGTTAATTATCTTTTGATAATTGTTTATTATTATTTAGGACATTAATTATAAATGATAATATTATTAATTTACAAATTCCTTAGGATAATGATAACTACCATCTTATTATCGAAACATTAAGAGGATTATGTTCCCTAATCTTAACATATGATCCTTCAACATATAATGGTACAATTTTACCCATATCGTGTTGTAATAAAGCTTGAATTTCATTTAATGTTACACTATCATCTATGAAATGATAATCATTAATTATTAACTCTTTCTTTTCATAATCAAATCCTGCAGTTCTAATTGGACAATTTAATCCTTTGGCTATATAAAAATAACCTGATCTCCATGGCACAGCCGTCAATTTACCTTCGGGTGATATCAATAAGACTAATGTTTCTTTGGGGTTTAATTGCTCGATGACTGTATTAACAAATCCACATCCACTATCTTCTGCTCTTGTTGATTGTATAAATCTATTCCTTTTCAATAACCATCCCCATCTTTTAAAAGGTCCTGGATGCATTATAGTATAAATATGTTTAAAATATTCTGGTTCTGTTAATCCATACAACATCAATAGAAAGAAATCACAATAGGTAGTGTGTGAAAATAATGTTATTCCTCTGAGTTGACACCTAAATTTATCTTTAAGTTCATTGGTCGGTAATTTCCACCCTATGCATCTTAATATCAATTTAGCTAGATAGGTAATCATTTTCCTTCATCTATTTATCTCTTTTTTTATTCAGTTTTTTATTAAAATTTAGCTGTTATCATCCTAATGTAAATTGAATAATTACTATCTTCTATTAATTAATTTTCAGATTACCTGCATTATTAATATTTCAAAGTTACTTATTATCAATGATGTTAATTAATAATATTTATCAACTTTTGTTAATCGCGATTAAGGAGGAAGCTACTTGCGCGCTAATAATAATTAATATTTACATTTTTGTTGATCAATTATAATCATTTACACAAAATAATTGTTATTTAGATAATTTGTAGGTTAAGGTTAACATTTTCCTTAATCATTAATTAGGTTATCAAGGTTTATCATTATTAACATTTTCTTAATCATTAATTAGGTATGAAGGTTTATCATTATTAACATTTTTCTTAATTATCAAGATTATTTGTATGTTAATGATTATCAAATTGATTAGTAATCATTAATATAATCAATTGATATTAATGTGGTTAATAATTGTTAAAAATATTATCTTTCTCTCACAAAACGCTTCCTTCTGCTGTCTCCTTAGCTCCTAATTCCACTGTCTCTTTCTAATATTCCATTCCCTCTCCATTAAATTATTGTTATTTTAACAATAATTTAACATAAGGATTACCACTATCCCCTCGGTAATAATAATGATCTTAATAATTATTATTAAAAATGACTATAATTATTATTATTAAAGATGACAATAATTATTATTAAAAATGACTATAATTATTATTATTAAAGATGACAATAATTATTATTAAAAATGACCATAATTATTATTAAAAATGGCAATAATTATTATTAAAAATGACAATAATTATTATTAAAAATGACAATAATTATTAAGGATGTTAATTATCATTAATGACATTAAATAGGTTAATAATGATTAATCAGATCAAGGAGGTTAATCATGATTAATCAGATTAAGGGTTAATAATGATTGATCAGATCAAGGGGTTAATAATGATTAAGGATGTTAATAATGATCAAGGAGATTAATCATCATTAATTAAATTATTATGATTAATCGAATTAAGGAGGTTAATCATAATTAATCAGATTAAGGAGATTAATTATCATTAATTAGATTAATAAGGTTAATGATTAATCAGATTAAGGAAGTTAATAATCTTTAATCTAATTAAAGAGGTTAATTATCATTGATCAGATTAAGAAGATTAATCTTATTATAATGATTAATCAGATTAAGGAGGTTAATAATGATTAATCAGATTAAGGAGGTTAATAATCATTAATCAGATTAAGGAGGTTAATAATCATTAATCAGATTAAGGAGGTTAATAATCATTAATCAGATTAAGGAGGTTACTAATGATTGATTAGATCAAGGGTTAATAATGATTGATTAGATCAAGGGTTAATAATGATTGAGGAGGTTAATAATGATTGAAGCGGTTAATAATGATTGATCAGATCAAGGAGATTAATTATCATTAATTAGATTAATTATCATTAATTAGATTAATAAGGTTAATTAGATTAATAAGGTTAATGATTAATTAGATTAAGGAGGTTAATTATCATTGATCATATTAAGAACATTCTTAACAATTAATTAGATTAAGAAAGTTAATTGAGTTTAAAAAGGTTCTTAATAATTAATTAGATTAAGGAGGGTAATCATCATTAATCTAATTAAGGAGATTAATCATCATTAATTAAATTATAATGATTAATCAAATTAAGGAGGTTAATAATGATTAATCGGATTAAGGAGATTAATTATCATTAATTAGATTAATCCGATTAAGGAAGTTAATAATGATTAATCAGATCAAGGAGATTAATCATCATTAATTAAATTATAATGATTAATCAAATTAAGGAGGTTAATAATGATTAATCAAATTAAGGAGGTTAATAATGATTAATCAAATTAAGGAGGTTAATAATGATTAATCAGATTAAGGAGATTAATGATGATTAATTAAATTATAATGATTAATCAGATTATCATTATTACTTAAATTATAATTATTAATCAGATTAAGGAGGTTAATTATCAAATTAAGGAGGTTAATAATGATTAATCTGATTAAGGAGGTTAATAATGATTAATCTGATTAATCTGATTAATGAGGTTAATAATCATTAATCAGATTAAGGAGATAAATCATCATTAATTAAATTAATAATGATTTATCAGATTAAGGAGCTTAATAATCATTAATCTGATTAATGAGGTTAATAATCATTAATCAGATTAAGATGTTAATAATGATTAATCTGATTAATAATCATTCATCTGATTAAGATGTTAATAATGATTAATCTGCTTAATAATCATTAATCTGATTAAGATGTTAATAATGATTAATCTGCTTAATAATCATTAATCTGATTAAGATGTTAATAATGATTAATCTGATTAATAATCATTAAGCTGATTAAGATGTTAATAATGATTAATCTGATTAATAATCATTAATCTGATTAAGATGTTAATAATGATTAATCTGATTAATAATCATTAATCTGATTAAGATGTTAATAATGATTAATCTGATTAAGATGTTAATAATGATTAATCTGATTAAGGAGGTTAATAATAATTAATCAGATTAATGAGATTAATCATCATTAATCAAATTATAATGATTTATCTCCTTAATCAAATTATTATAATTAATCTGATTAAGGAGATTAATAATGATTAATCTGATTAAGGAGATTAATAATGATTAATCAGATTAAGGATATTAATAATAATTATTTAGATTAAGGAGATTAATAATGATTAATCAGATTAAGGGGATTAATAATGATTAATCAGATTAAGGATATTAATAATAATTATTTAGATTAAGGAGATTAATAATGATTAATCAGATTAAGGGGATTAATAATGATTAATCAGATTAAGCAGGTTAATCATTATTAATCAGATTAAGGAGATAAATAATAATTATTTAGATTATAAATGTTAATTATCATTAATTAGTTAATAATTAATGATAAAGTTAATTGAGATTGGGAGATGTTATTAATGATTAATCAGATTAAGGATATTAATTATCATTAATCAAATTATAATGATTAATCTCCTTAATTAGATTAATCTGTTTAATCATCCTTAATCTGATTAAGGAGATTAAACAAATTATAATGATTAATCTGATTAATCATCATTAAACAAATTATAATGATTAATCAGATTAAGGATATTAATCATCATTAATCAAATTATAATGATTAATCTGATTAAAGAGATTTATAATGATTAATCTGATTAAAGAGATTTATAATGATTAAAGAGATTTATAATGATTAAAGAGATTTATAATGATTAATCAGATTAAGGAGGTTTATAATGATTAATCTGATTAAGGAGGTTAATAATGATTAATCAAATTATAATAATTAATCAGATTAAGAAGGTTTATAATGATTAATCTGATTAAGGAGGTTAATAATGATTAATCAGATTAAGGAGGTTAATAATGATTAATCAAATTATAATAATTAATCAGATTAAGAAGGTTTATAATGATTAATCAGATTAAGGAGGTTTATAATAATTAATCAGAT
>Ga0272448_1006685_pt1 | contig 12381 bp, 10 predicted proteins | sample YNPCB0191_FD_202220 | JGI IMG/M metagenome (GOLD analysis project Ga0272448, IMG submission 202220) | Hot spring sediment microbial communities from Yellowstone National Park, WY, United States - YNP-CB-019-1 | ecosystem: Environmental > Aquatic > Thermal springs > Hot (42-90C) > Sediment... | reverse complement strand
GCCGTTCCAATGGCCGCCAGCGTCGCCGTGAGCACGATCGTGAGATGCTGGCTCAGCGACATGGGCGCCGCGTAGATCTGCGCGATGAACATCACCGCAACCGCTTGATACAGCGCCGTGCCGTTCATGTTGATCGTCGCGCCCAGCGGCAGCACAAAACTGGCGATCCCGTTCGAGACGCCCAGCTTGCGTTCCGCCGTTTCAAGCGTGAGCGGCAGCGTGGCGTTGGAACTCGAGGTTGAGAACGCGAACAGTTGAACGGCGGCGATGCGCCGGAAGAACTCCCGCGGGCGGATGCGCGCGGTCACGCGCACCAGAGGCGCTAAAACGAGGAAGTTATGCAGCGCCAGGCCGCCCAAAACAAGCAGGGTGTAAACCAGCAGGCTCCGCAAAAGGTCGAGACCGAACCGGGAAGTGACCACCCCAATCAGCGCGAAAACCGCGTAGGGCGCCAGTTTCATCACCCAATGAATGATCACGGTGCAGGCCTGGCTGATCGCCTCCATCAGGCCGAGAAGGGACGCCCGCCGCTCGCCCGGCAGCGTGGCCGCCGCCGCGCCGAAGATCAGTGCGAAAAAGATCAGCGGCAGCAGGTCGAACTCCGCCGCAGCCTGCACCGGATTGCGCGGGATCATCTTCAACAAGAAGCCGGTGAGGGAAAGCGAAGGCTCCGCGCGATGCGCCAATTCGGAGGCGGAGCCGGCCAGGCGCGCAGCCAGCGCGTCCCTCGTCGCCGGATCGATCCGGCTGCCGGGGCGGACCAGGTCCGAGAGAATCAACCCCAGAGCGACCGCGGCGGCGGTGGTGAACAGATAGAAGACGACCGCTTTGGCCCCCACGCGGCCCAAACGGCCGAGATCTCCGATCGACGCCGCTCCGGCCACGATGCTGGCCACCACCAGCGGCACCACGATCATTGTGATGAGCCGGATGAAGGCCAGCCCGAGAGGCTCCAGGTTCCCCAGCACGGTCCGCAGCCACTCGATGCCGCCGAGATTGGCCGTCAGTCCGGCGGCCAGCCCCGCTGCCATTCCGATCAAGATCTTGTGATGAAGAGCCATGTTCTACAGGCCCGCCTGTTTCCAAAGCTCATCCACGCGGCGTTTCACTTCCGGGCTCATCTCAATCACGTCCGGCCAGGGACGCGTGAAACCTTCCTCAGGCCACTTGCGCGTGGCGTCAATGCCCATCTTGGAGCCGAAATTCGGCAAACGGCTGGCGTGGTCCAGCGAGTCTACAGGTCCCAGCACAAACTCGATGTCCCGCTGCGGGTCGATGTTGTTCAACGCCCGCCAGGCCACCTCCCGCGGATTCTGCACGTCGACCTCCTCGTCCACCACCACGATGCACTTGGAAAACATCGCCTGGCCCAAGCCCCAGATCGCATGCATCACTTTGCGCGCGTGCAGCGGATAAGACTTCCGGATGGACACCAGAATGAGATTGTGAAAAACCCCCTCGGCCGGCATCGAAATGTCGCGGACCTCGGGAAGCTGAAGGCGCATCAGCGGCAGAAAGATCCGCTCGATGGCTTTGCCCATGTAGTAATCCTCCATCGGGGGCCGGCCCACGATGGTCGTGGCGTAAATCGGATTCCGGCGCTGAGTGATGCAGGTGACGTGAAAGACCGGATACTGGTCCTCCAGCGAATAGTATCCGGTGTGATCGCCGAACGGCCCTTCCGTGCGGGTCTCGCCCGGCTCCACATAGCCCTCCAAAACGATCTCAGCGTTGGCGGGAACCTCCAGGTCCGACGTCTCGCACTTCACCATTTCGACGGGCTTGCCGCGCAGAAATCCGGCGATCATCATCTCGTCCAGATCCGGAGGCAGCGGCAGAATGGCCGAGTACATGGTGGCTGGATCGCTCCCGATCGCTGCGGCCACATCCATGCGCTGCGCCCCGGCGGCGCTCAGCCGGCGGTAATGTTCCGCGCCCTGCTTGTGCGTTTGCCAGTGCATCCCGGTGGTCCGCTCGTCGAAGACCTGCATTCGGTACATGCCGCAGTTGCGCTTGCCGGTCTCTGGATTGCGCGTGAAAACCATGGGCAGCGTGATGAAACGGCCGCCGTCCTTGGGCCAGCACTGAAGAATCGGGTAGTCGAACAGGGAGAAATTCTCGCGGCGGATGACCTCCTTGCACGGGCCCGTGGAAACCGTCTTGGGGAAGAACGAGCCCATCTCGGCCAGCTTGGGCAACATCTTCAGCTTGCCCACCAGTCCCTGCGGCATGCGCATCTCCAGGTACTCCGAGATCCGCCGCGCCACCTCCTCCACCGACTCCACCTCCAGCGCGATCTCCATCTTGCGCATCGAGGCGAAGCCGTTGATGAAGACCGGGACCGAGGACCCCTTCGGCTTTTCAAACAGCAGCGCCGGCCCGCCGCATTTCACGGCGCGGTCGGCGAACTCGGCGATCTCCAGAACCGGGTCCACCTCGAAGGGAATGCGCTTCAGTTCGCCCTGCCGTTCGAGGGCGGCAATGAATTCCCGGAGATCCGAATAAGCCATGCGCGTAGCCTCCTTTCTACTATGATTGAGGTTTGATCTAAATTCCAGAAGGAGAGCGAATGGAGAATCGAGTTGCGTTCATTACGGGAGCCAGCCGCGGCATCGGACGGGCCACGGCGCTGCGGTTGAGCCGCGCGGGGTTCCGCATCGTGGTGGCCTCCCCGGAAGTCGACAACAACGAGAAGGTGGCCGGCGAAATCCGCGGCTCCGGCGGGACGGCGATGACCCTGGATTTCGACCTGACCTCGCTGGATTCGATTAAACAGGGCGTCGCCGCGGCTCTCAAAGAGTTCGGTCGCATCGATGTGCTCGTGAACAACGCCGGAATCACCCGCGACGGACTGGCCGTGCGCATGAAACCCGAAGACTGGCAACTGGTGCTGCAAATCAACCTCAGCGGCGCGTTCTATACGGCCCAACAGGTTCTGCCTGGTATGATGCGCGAGCGGTGGGGCAGAATCGTCAATGTTGCCAGCGTGGTCGGGCAGATGGGCAACGCCGGCCAGGCCAACTACGTCAGCTCCAAGGCCGGCATCATCGGCCTCACCAAAGCTCTGGCTCACGAGGTCGCCAGCCGGAATATCACCGTGAACGCCGTCGCCCCGGGCTTTATCGAAACCGACATGACGGCCAAACTCCCCCAAGAGGTCAAGGACCGGATGCTGGCGGCGGTGGCGCTGCGCCGCTTCGGCCAGCCGGAAGACGTCGCCAATGCGATAAACTTTTTAGTGAGTGAGGAAGCGGCTTATATTACCGGCCACGTCTTGAACGTGAACGGCGGCATGTATATGTAAACCGAGTCTTGGGCCCGTCGCCCAGGGCTCGAAAGGGGGCAGCCATGCACGACCCCACACGCCGGGAGTTCCTGGGAGCGACGCTGGCATCCGTTCCTGTGATGCAATCCTGCGGCGACCAAGTCACCGCGGCCCCGGTTCCCACCATGCGCCGCAAGGATTTTGAGCCGGCTTATCTTCGCCTGGAGCGCAGCGGGGAGCTGGAACGCCGCGTGCGCGAGTTGCAGGCCATCTACCGCAGTTGCCGTCTCTGCCCGCGCCGTTGCGGCGTCGACCGCACCAAGGGCCAGACCGGGGTCTGCTCCTCGACCAGCCGGGCCAAGGTCTTTTCCGCCCATCCCCACTTCGGGGAAGAGCGGCCGTTGGTGGGCCGCGGCGGATCGGGAACCATTTTCTTCAGCCATTGCAACCTGCTGTGCGTCTTCTGCCAGAACTGGGAGATTAACCACCGAGGCGACGGCTCTTACGTCAGCGACGACCAGATCGGCCGCTTGATGACCGACTTGCAGGAGCTGGGCTGCCATAACATTAACCTCGTGACGCCCACGCATGTTGTCCCGAATATCATTTCGGGCTTGCGCACGGCCATCCGCCGCGGATTGAAAGTCCCGCTCGTTTATAACTGCGGCGGTTACGAGCCGGTGGAAGTCCTCCAGTTACTGGACGGCATCATTGATATCTATTTGCCGGACTATAAGTATACCGACGGCGCTATGGCGGCGAAGTATTCCAGCGGGGCCGCGGATTACCCGGAAGTGGCGGCTGCCGCCATCCAGGAGATGCACCGCCAGGTCGGCGAGCTGGTGGTGGATGAGAGCGGGATTGCGCTGCGCGGCCTGATGATCCGGCACCTGGTCTTGCCGAACAATATCGCGGGCACGGACAAGTTTGTAAAATTCGTCGCGGAGAAACTAACTCCGGCGACTTATGTCAATATCATGGCCCAGTACCGTCCGGAGTATAAAGCCAAAAATATCCCGGAACTCTCCCGGCGGATCACGAGTGCTGAGTACCAGCAGGCCCTCCGCTGGGCGCGGGAGGCGGGGCTCACTCGGCTGGACCGCGGATGAGGCGGCGGGCGGCGGCTAGGGCTTTTCCCAGGATTTGGGACTGCGTTCCCAGGTCCGCTCTCACGACCTGCTTGGGTCCGGGGCCCCACGGCGTCCAGCGCGCCATCATCCGGAGGGACGGAAAACCCGCAAAGACCGTCACCAGCGGCGTGCCGGCGGCGGCGGCGGCGTGCTGACCGCCGGAGTCGTAACCCACATACAAGCGGCTGCGGGCGATGATGGCGGCCAGCGCGGCGAAGGACCCGCGCCAGAGCCGAACTTGGTCCGTGGCCGCCCCAGAGAGCTCGACGGCGCGCCGCACGCGGGCCTCCTCTTCTTCGCTGCCGCCCAGGTCCAGCAGCAGCGGCATCCCCAGCGCCGCCAATCCTGCGAGCAGCTCGGATTCAAACGGATCCGGCACGCGCTTCCGTGGATTGTCGCCAACCCCGAGATTCACCGTAAGGAAGGGCGCTGGCGGCGTCTCCGGCGTCTCCTGAGGCGCCATGTAAGGCGCGCACTCAGGCGCCCCGAAAACCTCGCCGGCCCAGCGCGATGCCAGCACAGGCAACGGATCGGCCCCGTCTCCGCCGTAGGAACGGCTGTCGAACAGGTAGTAGCTCTCATCCAGGCAAACGGGCAGCAGCCCCAGTTGCGTCAGGCGGGAATCGGGATCGATAACGATCACCCCCTCACGGTTCAGGTGAGGCATCAACGCCCGGCCCGCCTCCAGCCGCTCCCGCAGCGTCGCCATGCGCCCGTAGGAGACCGGCAGCCACTCCAGCTTCGGATCGCCCGAGAAGAGCCGCCAGTTTTTCTCGGGGGCGGCAAACCGGATCCTGGCCTCAGGGAAACGCCGCTTGGCCGCGTCCAGCAGCACGCTGGTGACCGCGATGTCCGCGCCCAGCGTGATGCGCGACAGCACCACCACCTCGCGGACGCCGCGGTCCGGCCCGCGAAAGGCTCGGATCCGGCGCACGGCTTGATAGCGTTCCTGAAGCCGGGATGCGTCCAGCTCGGGGCAAGCCAGCGCAATCGCGTGCGAAAAGATCCGCCCGTAAATCTCCACCAGCGCCGCGTCGAACCGGTCGGCCAGCCCCTCGGCCAGGATCCCGAACAGCGCCCGGCTGGCCTCTTCCGCTTCGGCGGGATCCGCCGAGGCAGCCCGCCCGATCAGCGGCAGGAACTCAGAAGGAGGCGGAGCTTCCCCGGCCAGGCATTGTTCCAGGAGCTGTTGGGCGAGACGGCGGCTGTCCAAGGCGTACGCGCGAGGGCGAACTTCGATTGTACAGCCTTCAGCCTCCCGCGATCGGGCCTCCGATTATGCTGTCTCCGAATCCCGCAGCGCCCATTGCAGGTGCCGTATGAACTCCTGCCGCCGGCGCCGCCTCCGCCGGAGGATGCTCAGACCGGTCAGGACCGCTCCCCCGGCGATCATAAGCAAAGCGATGGAGAGTACCATTCGAAATCTGCCTCAATGTGTCTATCGGATGTGTGACGGACCGGCTACACCCCTCGATGGCCGCCGCCGGGAAGGATTGGCGCCGGCCCCTACCCATACAGTGCGCCGAAGGCGCTATGTTTCTCACGCAAAAGTAGATATGATGTAGGGCTGGCAACTGGCGGTGAGCAACAGACAGTCACAGCTTCGCATGCTGGTTTGGGGAATGATCGCCGCGCTGGCGGCGGCCGATTGGGCCCGCCTGGCAGGGGGCATCCCTTGGAGCACGTTTTACTTAGCGCCTTTGCTCGTGGCCGCGGTCACCTTGAGCCGCCGCGAGGTGCTGTTGCTGGCGGGCGTCTGCGTGGTCCTCAGCGAGGCGCTAGGCGGCAGAGCCTGGCAGGCCGGCTTCCCTTTCCGGGTCCTGATCGCCGCCGCCGCCTTCGGTGGGGTGAGCCTGTTCGCCTTTGAGCTCACGGCGCGCCGCAAGCGCCGGCTTGCCCTCGACCGCCTCATTGAAGAAGAACGCGCGCTCCGCAAGGACGCCGAGAATCAGTTGCGCGTGCTGACCGAAACCAGCCCCGCGGCGATCCTGATGATCGACGGAGAGGGCATCATCCGCCTGGCGAATCAGGCGGCCCATGAGATGCTCCGGGCCGGCGGCAAAAGCCTCACTGGGGAACCGATCAAACAGTTCTTCGCGCCTCTGGCCAACATCCCCTTGCCGGACAACCCGGAGCGCATTCTCCGCACGACGCTGGAATGCAAGGGCCGCCGTTACAACGGAGAGGTCTTCCCAGCCCACATCTGGATCTCCAGTTCCCGCGCCGAAAGCGGGCCGATGCTGGCCGCGGTGATCCTCGACACCTCCGAGGAGCTCCGCGACCGTCAGGCGATGGGCTTTGACCAGCTCATGCGCAGCTCGAGCATCCTCTTCCGGGCCGTCTCCCACGAGATCCGCAACATCTGCGCCGCCATTACCGTGGTTCATGCCAATCTCAAGCGTGTGCCGGGGCTGGAGGAGAACGAAGATTTCAAAGCGCTGGGCACCCTGGTGGACGGGCTCGGGCGCTTGGCCTCCTCCGAACTCCGCCAGTCTTTGCAGAGAGCCGCCGAACAGGTCAACCTGCATGAGGTGCTGGAGGAGCTGCGGATCGTGATCGAGCCTTCCTTTGCCGAAGAGGATGCCACGGTGCGGTGGATGATCCCGGAGGAACTCCCTCCAGTCGTCGCCGACCGCCACGGCTTGCTCCACGTGTTCATGAACCTGGCCCGGAACAGCCAGCGGGCCATCCGCGGCTGCGCAGACCGCCGGCTCATCATCGGGGCTTCGGTGGAAGGCGACCGCGTTGTGGTCCGTTTCTCTGACAGCGGCTGTGGCGTCGCCCGGCCGGATCTTCTTTTCCAACCCTTTCAGCAATCCTCCGGCGGCGCGGGTCTGGGGTTGTACCTGTCGCGGGCGCTGGTGCGCTCCTACGCGGGGGATCTGACCTTCGAGCCCCAAGCCTACGGGGCCTGTTTCACCGTCACTCTACCGGCGGTGAAGCGCGAGGCCAAGGCGGCGCTGGCATGAGCGGGGCGGACAGCAAGCGCATTACGATTCTTGTCCTGGACGACCACGCCCTCTTTCGAGAGGGTCTGGTGCGGCTGCTGGCCTCGGAAGCGGATCTGGAGGTGCAGGGGTCTTGCTCCTCCGTCGACGAGGCCATCCAACTGCTGACCGCAAACGCGCCTCAGGTGATCCTCCTCGATTACGATCTCGGCGCCGAGAACGGCATGCGGTTTCTCCGCCGCGCCGCGGAGGCGGGCTACCGCGGACGAGTACTGGTGGTGACGGCCGGATTGCAAGACTCCGAGGCGCTGGCGCTGCTGCGCAGCGGCGCTTGGGGAATCTTCCTGAAGCACAACTCTCCGGAGACGCTGGTCGCCGCCATCCGCAAAGTGGCCCGCGGCGAGGTCTGGTTGGACCAGCACTTTCTGCGCCTCTTGGTTCAGGAAGCCAGATCCGGCCTTTACGAAGAACATGCGCCCCGCCTGAGCGAACGGGAGACGGACGTTCTCCGCGCCGTATTTGAAGGCTTGTCGAACAAGGAGATCGCGCTGCGGCTCGCCGTCTCGGAGAGCTCCGTGAAAGCCACGATCCAGCAACTTTTCCTCAAGACCGGAGTGCGCACCCGCAGCCAGCTCGTGCGCGCCGCGCTGGAGCGCTACCGCGACTACCTGTAGCGGAGCGGAGCGAGGTCCAAGTCCGCTTCGATGGCGGCCCCGGCGGGAATTTCGATTTCGAGCGTCTGCGAGAGGGGAGGAAACCAGCGGGTCCGGCCGTTCGGATCCGGGCTTCGCAGACTGAGCCGGTAGTAGCCCGGGCGCAGGCCTTCAAACGAGTACCGCCCGTTCGAGTCGGGCGTGGCGATCCGCGCCGCGGCCGGAACCCCCGAAGAATTCGGCGCGGGCACCAAGACCACCACCGCACGCTCTGCCTGCGCCGCATCCCCGCCTTTGATCCGCCCGCTGACCGATCCCGCTGGAGCCAGCTCGAGGGTGAACACATTGGGCTGCGCCTCGCCGACTTCGATGAGGGCGGGCGAGCTTAAGAAACAACCTTCGCTCAGCGTTGCGATCGGCCGGTAACGCCCAGGCAAGACGCCGCTCAGCGGCGCAGCTCTGCCGTAGGCGACTTCCGCTTCCACCCGCTCCCCCGCGCCGGGAGGCTGAACAGGCGCCAGCGTGATTTGAGCCACGGCGGGACAGCCCGCAGGAGGCTGGACGGAGACCGAGCCCAGCGACAGCGTGATGCCCCGGCGCGCGGGAGGCGAAAGGCGGATCCCGTCCTGGTCGCGCTCCACCTTTACGCGCGCCATACCGAGAATGTCTTCAGGGCTGAGCATGCCGCCCTGGGCCCCGAATCCGTAAGTCGGGCGGATGGCGGCAAGCAGATACTCGCCGGGCGGAATCTGATCGAGTATGAACTCTCCGCGGGCGGAGATCCTTGACGACGCGATGGGCAACAGGGGCTGCTCGGCCCAGTACAATGCCGCGATCGCGCGGCCGTCGTCCGGGGGCGCATCCAGCGCGCCGCTAAGCCGGAAGCGCGGAACGGGAGGCAGGCGGAATTCGACGCCGGAATACTGTTCCCCGCCGGAAAAGCTGAAGAACTGAGGCCGTTCGTTGCGCGGATAATAATACAGCCCGGATCCGCCGGGGGCCGCGTTCATCACTGCCACCGCGTACTCGCCGGGAGGTAGACCGCCGGCCCGAAACTGGCCGTCCCGGTTCACCGCGATGGGGTTGCCGAACGGCTGAAGCACCAGACCCTGAGCCGGTTTATAAAGGACGAGGATGCGCGCGCCGGGATTGGGGCGGCCTTCCACATCCAGCACCCGGCCCCAGATCGCGCCTAGCTTCGCCACCCTCAGCGTCACCGGTGGTCCCGGAAGGCGCGCCCGGATCACGGTCGGCAGGAAATCCTGTTGATAGGCCTCCACCTCATAATCGCCCGGCGGCAGCTCGGGCGTTTGAAAGCGCCCGGACAAATCCGCCATGAGGGGCCCGGAAAGCGCCGGCCGCCTGCCAGACTCGTACACCCGGATGCCGGCAAATATCACAGGCCGTCCGGTGTGATCTTCCACCACGGTTCCGCGCAGAGACTCTCCCTCCGCCTCCGGCGCGCCCCAGAGCAGGAAAGCGGCCAGAACCGCAAAGACAAGCCGCATCGAACCCCCTGCCTCTATCCTCTCACGGGGCGATCCGCTTGCAACAGCCAGGTCAGCTTCCAGGATGACGCCGTGCAGCTGGGGCCATTCAGCGCTTACCAAACCAAGCGCGGTCCCACGGGTGCGCCAGAGTAGGCTGGTTGACATACCGCGCCATGCGAAACTCCAGCCGCGCGCCGCAACCCGGCTCCAGGCGAACCGTGAGCAGCGGACCGCCGATCGGCGTCGTTCGCTCGCCTACGGTCACCGACTCGAAGCTATGCTCGCCGAACGCGCCTGCCTGCACGATCACTTCCCGCGGATGCACAGGATTGAGGTTCACCAAAGTGAGAGTGGCCGAATCCGCAGCCAGTTTTTCCACCAGGGCGGCCACGTCCTCGGGGACGCCAGCCCGGCGGCGCGCCGGGTCGAAGTAGCGGAACCGCGAGTGCAAGGTCCACTGCCGGCTGCTCGATGCGATGTAGCCGCCCAGCATCAGGTTCATCAGGCCGTTCGTTTCGGGCGGATTGTACTGAAGCAGGTAATCGGCCAGGCGAGTGTCGGCCGTGGTCTTGTCCGCGCGCAAGAAGGCCAGTTTCTGCTGCACCCGCGAAATCTCCGCCTGGAGCGTCCGCGAGGGGTAGTCCGGGTCCTTCCCCTCCAGGAACGCGATCCAGCCGGTAATCGGGATTCGCTCCAGGTCCTTGCGGTCCATGGACCACATATAGATTTCGGTCAACCGGTCCGTGAACAGGTTGGTGGTGTAGTGATACCAGCTCGGCGGACCGTCGTACTTGTAGCCGCGGGGATCGCCGTACATCTGGGGGAGCAAAGTCTGTCCATTTTCGATCTTCTTCTGGGCGTAGATATTGTCCATCTGGCGCCGCAGCACGCCGATGTAGGATTGGTCGCCGGTGAGCAGAAGCGCGTTGCTGAAGCCGGTCCAGGGGCCCACGGTGAAGTAGTTGCGGTGGGCGATTTGTTCAATCTCCCCGTCGAAGATCGTAAAGTTCCAGCCGTAGGTGCCTTTCCACCACTGTCCGTTGTAGAGGCTCCCCGGCTTGCCGTCGAGTCCGACCGTGCTCGGGATGTTTCCGCCCGTTTGTTGAGTGCGTTCCCTCCAGGCGTTCACGTACTCAAGGACCCAGTTCCGGTACTTCGCCTCCCCGGTGAGCATGTACGCGTTGATCGCCAGCATAGTCGCAGCCAGGTTCAGGGAGTTGTCGCCCACGCTATCCAAATACTCATTGCAATGGGCGAGCATCTTGGGATAGGCCTTCTCGAGATCCTGCATTTCGTTGCGGTTGGCGCTGTGCAATAGGTGGAAGCGTCCGGGGACCGGGTCGCCCACCCAGTCGTAGACGGTGGCCTTGCGCATCATCGGGCCCTTGCTGCCGTTCCAGATGCTCCGGATGACCCGGTTCACGGGGTCGTAGTTGGGCGCCTCCGGGTCCTCATTCATGTACAGCCCGGCGAACCGCGTCATGCGCTCCCGGTACTTCGGGTCGTTGGGCTGGGAAAGCCCGTAAAGCATGAAAGCGCGCATCCCCTCGCCGGTATGGAACCAGTCGGACATAGTGATGAATTCTTTGTAGTAGGCCCCGTTTGCAGCCAGATCGGTGAGCTTGGTGCGCAGTTCGTTGTACTGGCGCCAGTGGCCTTCCTGCGCCTTGCGGTAAAGCTCGAGCACCGAGTCGGAGCCTCCCAGGGCGTGCAGCAGCGTCCAGTTGAAGAAGGTCTCGATGGCGTCGTCGGGCCCGTCCAAGGTTCCCCAGCGGGGCGTATGGAGCAGGTAGCCGCGCTCATCCAGGTACTTGGAAGCGAACCATTCGCAGGCCTCGGAGTTGTAGCGCAGCAGCGCCCGCTCAAGAAGAGCCCAAGCCGGTGGCGCCATTGGTCGGTTGATGACCACCCCTGCTTCAGCGGCTGCGGCGTAAGGGAGCGCCACGGCGAGAACGAGCAGGCCGACTGCGCTTAACCTTTTCATGGCGGTGCAAAAGAGAAAAGACATGTCAATCCCCTTTCCGTATCGCCTTCGATTGTAATGCGGTCCGTTCGACGGCGGGCAGGAGAGCGCAAGCAGTCGCCGCGGTCAATGCGGCCGCTCCTGCGGATCTAGGAGAGTTCTGCCGTCCGGCTCGCTCGGTCCCCGGTCAAGGGCGCAGGCCTGGAAACGGTGCGCGCGAGGCCCCTACGGCAACTCTTTCAGCATGAGATTGCGGAACTCGATGCGGTAGCCTTCGGCTTCCAATCCGATGTAACCCTTGAGGACTTCCAGGTCCGGGATCTCACTGGTGATGCCGCCGTTGACCCATAGCGACAACCGCGGTCCTTCGCCGCGCAGTTCGTAAATGTTCCACTCGCCCACCGGCTTGACGCGGTTCTCTTTCATCTGAGCGCGGAAATTGACCCGCTGCGGCACGCCGTTGCGCAGGGTGTTGCCGAACAACCACCCGGCGCCCACGTCGCCGCACTGAGCCTGGTGCCAGATCGTTGCGTCGGCGCTGTTGCGCGCCAGCACGCCGCTGTTGTAGCCCTTGCCATCCGGGATCGGGATAAACCGCCACTCGACGTGAAAGATGAAGTTGGCCAGCTCTTTGTCGTAGCGCAGGCATTCGTGGCCCTTGTCGCCTTCGCAGATGAGGACTCGGCGGGCGGTGTCCACCTTCCACTGGGACTCGGGGTGCAATGCTTGGCTGGTGAGAAAGGCCTGGCGAGTCCAGTTGCGGAACGAAGCGTCCGGCAGGATGTCGGTCCAGCCCTTGGGATCGGATTCCAGGGCGCTGGGCGTCTGCGCCCAGCAGGCGGCGGCGAACAACAAGGATAGGAAAAGGCGTTTCATCTCAATTTCTCCGTGAAGCGGTCTAGTCGAGTATAGCGTGAACGGCAGGCGGCCTG
>Ga0272448_1006679_pt1 | contig 12388 bp, 9 predicted proteins | sample YNPCB0191_FD_202220 | JGI IMG/M metagenome (GOLD analysis project Ga0272448, IMG submission 202220) | Hot spring sediment microbial communities from Yellowstone National Park, WY, United States - YNP-CB-019-1 | ecosystem: Environmental > Aquatic > Thermal springs > Hot (42-90C) > Sediment... | reverse complement strand
CTACTGTGTAGGCATACTCGGCAAAAGCATTAGCCGTGTCGCGATTGTCCCAGCCGCCCCTGTCTTCCAGCGCCTGGGGTAGGTCCCAGTGATAGAGGGTAACAAACGGTGTGATGCTGGCTGCCAGCAGAGCATCAACCAGACGATCGTAGAACTCAAGGCCTTTGGCGTTGACGCGGCCTGTACCCTGAGGAATGATGCGTGGCCAGGCGATGGAGAAGCGATAGGCATTGATACCCAGGTTTTGCATTAGCTTGACATCATCCTGCCAGCGGTGGTAATGATCGCAGGCGACATCACCGGTGTCCCCGTTGTACGTCTTGCCGGGGGTGTGACTGAATGTATCCCAGATGGAGGGACCGCGCCCATCTTCGGTGACCGCACCCTCGATCTGATAGGATGCTGTGGCAACACCCCAGCGAAAGTTATCGGGAAAGATCTGCTTTGCCATTCATGAACCTCCTTCGTCACTGAACAGGTTTCAGCGCATCCAGCGCCGGCATGAAAACGGCCTTGTTCAGGGCATCGAAATCGCCCGGTGTCGTCAGAAGAAGCACGATGTAGCCTTTGCCTCCCTGGTCGGCCAGGGCGTAAGCAATGGAGAATGTTTGCCCCTGCAGGGTTGTGTTGGCTCTGTAGAGCTTCCAGGTCAATGCCGCCGTCTTGTAGCTGCCGCCGCTATCCGGAAGCTTCGACACGCCGAGCTGCGGCAACAGTGCCTGAGCGATCTGAGCAGAGGTAGCACCGGAACCGGCAAGCTGGAGAAGCGCCGTTTGATCGAGCGATGATTGGTTGCGAGCATGCACTCCCTGGCTGACTTCGCTCCAACCCACCGGCACGACCCCACTAATGCCCATCTGGCCGTCGGTGAATGGCTCCAGCTTGATGTCGGCGGTGCTGGCCGGAACCAGGAACCGGGGTTCGCCCATTCTGGCAATGCAGGAGCTATCCGGTGCAACGTCCGGGTTATTGATGAATGCAATCATCATTCCTGTTGGGCAGCTGTTGCCGATGCTCGTGCCGTGGCCCATGCCCGGATACTCGAAGTAGTAGCTCTTGGTGAGCGTTTGCGCAGCATGCTTTGCCCAGGCTGGCGGTGTCACCGGGTCATACTCCCCGGCCATAACCAGAGTGGGAAGGTCGCTGTGGACGGGCTGGCTCTCGGCGGGGTCTGTCTTGCCCGAGTTCCAGCCGGCGCAAAGAGCAAAATCTGACCTGGTTGAATCCTCATAGTATGAAGCCAGCTCTGGATACCTGGCGATGGCGGCTTCTACCTCTGCCGGCGTTGAAAGGGGGAGCTGCTCATTGCAGTATACTGAGTAGTACATGCCCAGGCTGATCGAGCTGTCTTGGGCGATGAGCAAACCCTCAAACTGAGCCAGCTCATCGTACTGTCCTGCTTTTGCTTGATAAATGACCTGGGGCAGCGAAGGGATCATGTCTGTGTCGTAGAACATTTGGAAGATCAGGTTAATGAACATGCTACCGTCCAGCGTGACGGTGTATGACTTATTGTTGAGCGGATTGGTGGCCGTCATTGTTGCCGGCTGTTTGTCGAGGGCGTTGGCCGTGTCGAAGAACACCTGTCGCAGGTTGGCATAGGCGCGGTTGCAGGCATTGTCGGCAGCGCAGCCATTGAAGAGGACATCAAGAACGCGCATGGTGTTTGTCGGCGATTCGACCTCCGGCTTGACATCAGGCGGCAGGACAGAGTCAATCACGACGCTGCGGACCCCCTGGGGATAACGGCGCATGACCTCCAGCGCCAGGCGTGTACCATACGAGACGCCCCACAGATTGACCTGATCATATCCCAGGACGATGCGTAGATCACGAACATCGGCGGCGTTGCTTGCCGAGTTGTAGGCGGCCAGGTTGGCTGTGGCGCTCAGGTCTTTTGCGCAGGCCAGATAGGCCTGAAGCTGTAGGTCATCTCGTTCGCGCACAGACAGCATTTTGCCGTTTTGCATGTGGTTGAGGAGCTGCAACTGAAGCTCATCGGCAGCCGGACAATCGAGGGCAGGCTTGGACAGGCCGACGCCGCGCTGATCGAAGAGAATCACATCGCGCCCCGCTGCGAAAAGAGGCTTCACCTGGCTCGCATAAGTGAGGTAGGCAAATTCCAGCGCGCTACCGCCCGGCCCACCGGAGAGGTAGATAATCGGGTCGCGCTTACTGGCGCCGTCGGGATTGTGGAAAACGGCAACTGCCAGCCGTATGGATCGGGCGCCCGGGTTGCCCTGGTCTTCAGGTACCACAACGTAGCCGCAATCCACGTCTCTGCCCTCTTTTAAGCCTGTGGGCAGGCGCATTGGGCAGGCCACTTTCTCGAAAGCAGGCCTACTCGTCGCTGGCGAAACGGTGGGAGCAGAGGTTGCCGACGGCAAAACCGTTGCCGCTGCCACAGCAGTGCTGGTTGCTGTCGGCTCAGCAACAGTTGGCGGCATTGGTGTGGGTTGACCTGCAGCTGCCGACTGTGGCGTCGCAGTTGGGGGCACAGGTGTAGCCGTTGGCCGCGCCGCTACGCTGCAGGCTGAGATCAGCGGCAACAGGAAGATCACGACAGCAACAAGCCATGCAATTCTAGATTTCATTAACCGCCTCCCTCAGAATCAGCTACAGGCCGGCCCACCAAACGCGGCCTCGTTCCTTCGGTGATTGGTCACGTCTTCGCGGGCGATTGCCTGTCCTGTGCCGGGCAGGCACAAGGAAACCGCGCCTATCGGCACGCCAGTCCGCACCCTCCCGTAGGTTACCCAACCCTGCGGGATGGTCATTAACCTGCCGACGACGGTCGGCATTGCCCTATCGTAGCTGTGACTTTCGTCGCCACGCAGATGTATCCGATTACCAATTTCTTCCTTCGTTGACAGGATACATCAGATCTACGAGGGTGTCAATGAGTGGAGGGGTGAACAACGGCCGTGATTGGACAGCTCGAGAGCGAGAGGGGGATAGTTGCACAAGGGCGGGTCGCGCTTAGCGGACGTCAATCAAATCTTTGATCTTGTCGAAGGTGCTTTGGGGGATGAGTTTCTTGTCAACGAGGTCTTGAATGCGCTGGTAGGGGCCGTTCTTCGTACGATAGTCAACGATGCGCTGGGCATAGGTGGCGCCAATGCCGGGCAAAGCATCAAGTTCGGCAAGTGAGGCGGTGTTCAGGTTGACTCTGCTGTTCTGAGCGGGGGACACAGGCACCGATCCGCCAGTCGGGAGGGGCGTCGTTGCCAAACGAGGGACAAAGATATACCCTTCATCTTCAAGACGTTGCGCCAGATTGAGCCGGGTGAGATCAGCATCTGCTGTTGCACCTCCTGCCGCCTTCAGCGCGTCTTCCACGCGCTCACCGGCGCGGAAAGAGTAGACGCCCGGATGGGCGACTTCTCCTGTCACGTAGACCTTGAGCGACGATTGGCGGGGCTCAGGCGTCCTAACGATAGGGAAAGGAGTCTGATTCCCTGCATCTGTCGTTAAGAGTGACCTGACGGTGGATGATGCCGGGCCACGCGGCCAGCGTATGTATAGCACGGCCAGACCGGCGATGATAGCCACGATCAGAACGAGGGCAATAGGCACGCGCCACCGTTCGACAAACTCGGCCATCTCCGCTCACCCCTGGCCCCAGGCAGGCATGGAGTGTACCGGCTTTCCTTTCTCTTCAGGTACCTCCCTCGTCTGACTATGCACAAGCCGCGCCCGATGCTCTGTCAGGCAGTCCTCAAGGTCATTGAGCATGCGGGCAATGTCGGCGGGATCACCATCGCCTGGTTGAAGGCGCGAGAGGGCTTGCTCGAGCAGATGAATGGCCGCTGACGCCTGGCTCATGGCATCAACATCGGCGATTGGTCGGTCGGCAGAGGCGGCAACTCTCTGATCCTCATGGAACATGGCATCCAGCGTTGTCAGGCTGATGCCGAGACGATCGGCGACCTGGGCCCACGAGGTCAAACCCTTGAGGGCCATATAGGTATGCAGGGCCTGCATACGTTCGTTCGCCTGCCATGTCCCCTGGTGCAGGGTACACAGAAGTTGCCACTCGTAGCGCTGTTCAGGTGTGAGCCGTCCCAGGATGATGGCATCCAGTGTTTGTAAGCCCACTTGCTGGGCAGCATGCCAGCGCCGTTCGCCATCAATTAAAATGAAAATGTCTTCGTCGCTCAGATACTGCACCAGAATGGGTACAAGCTGGCCGTGGGCACGCAGCGAACGCCCCAAATCGGCCAGCGCATCGGGCGGAAAAGAGCGTAGCGGTCGCCTCTCATCCGGAACGATACGATCTATGCGGATAGCTTTGACGTTGAGCGGCGACGGGTAGACGCCGTCATCCTCTGTCTTACGCAAAAGCTCCTGCTCGCTCTGGTCTCCCGACCTGGGTCGTGAAAGGATTTGCTGTTGAGAACGTTTGAAGTCCTGCCTGGTGGCCATGAGCGGCTCCTCGCTCCACAATTTCCGCAGCCAGGTTGCGGTAGGCTTGGGCCAGCGGAGACGACGGGTCGTAGAAGACAAGTGGCCGACCCAACTGGCTTGCCTCGTCTACCCGGATGGAGTTGGGAATGATGGTACGAAAGACCAGGGTGCCGAAGCGCTCGCGCAGCGTCTCCTGGGCAACCTGATCATACGTCGTGCGCAGATTGACATTGCTCAGCAGGATGCCGAGAATGCTGAGGTCGTAGCGCAACGACTGTTTCACCGCTTGAATGGTCTCAAGCGTGTCGTTCAAGGCCTCCATGCCGAAGCTGCCGCCATCTACCGGCAGAATCAGATCAGAGGCGGCCACCAGGGCGTTGATGCTTAGTAGATCCAGCGACGGCGGGCAATCGATCAGGACGAAATCGTAGCCGGCGGGCAGGTAGCGCGTCAGGCAGCGGCGCAGACGAAGCTCGCGGCTGGGCAGTGGTGCGAGCTGCCGATCGACAGCCTTAAGGTCAGGATCAGCCGGGATCACATCGAGTCCCACGATCCAGCTCGTCTGAATCAGCTCGCGAAAACGCTCGCTGGGCGATAGCAGAACGCCGGACAGTGTGACCGAGCCGGTAGGATACACCTGGAGGCTTTTCGAGAACGAACCCTGGGGGTCAAGGTCAATGGCCAGAATCGAATACCCGCGCTCCAAGAGCGCGCCAGCCACGTTGAACACAGTGGTAGTTTTTCCGCTTCCGCCTTTGCGATTCACAAAGGCAATCTCTCGTCTCGTCATGTCATCTCCCTCACTTGTCGTAGGGAATAGATGCACTCTTGCAAAATTATAGCATAACTCGACAGAATACGCAACGAGAACAGGCGTTCTTTTGTGTTGACTTATTATGAGATGACATGCTATACTGGTTACAAAACCAGAAAGACACATCTATCTGACGGCTAAAGTTGCATCTAGGATGGGGCAATGCCGACCTCCGTCGGCGTCTTGGCGTGTCTGTAGCGTGCGGCTTCAGCTGCCTGTGATCAGCAATTCCTTGAAGACTTCAGGTGTCTTAGCACGTCGTCTTTCGTTCAAGTGTACTACGCGAGGCAAGATATGCGTGTCGTCGTCGAACCTGTATCCCGCCTGATTGACGAGTTCTCCCGCCTGCCAGGCATTGGCCCCAAGACGGCCCAACGGTTAACCTATCACCTGCTACGTATGCCAGCCGAGCAGGCGCGTGCGCTGGCCGATGCCATTAACCAGGTAAAAGACAGAGTCAGCTTTTGCTCGATTTGTTTCAACGTAACCGAAAGTGATCCATGCGAGCTCTGCCGCTCTGAGACGCGCGATCACAGTATCATCTGTGTTGTGGAAGAACCGCTCGATGTGCTGGCCCTGGAACGAACAGGTAGTTACACCGGCCTGTATCATGTCCTGCATGGAGCGCTTTCGCCGGTAGATGGTATCGGCCCATCAGAGTTGAAGATTGACGCCCTCATCAAGCGACTACACGAGGGGAGCGTGCGCGAGGTTATTCTGGCAACGAACCCAAACGTTGAAGGAGAGGCGACGGCCAGTTATATCGCCCGGCTGCTGGCTCCCAGCGGTGTCCGCGTCACGCGCCTGGCGCGCGGCCTACCGGTTGGCGGCGATTTGGAATATGCCGACGACGTGACCCTGAAACGGGCACTTGAAGGGCGAATCAACTTCTAGGGAATGGGGAGTGGGCCTGGCGGATTGGGGATGGAGGGTTGAGAGATCTGATTCCCCCATTCCCCATTCCGCAATCCCCAGTTCCTCTTTACTTTGCCAGTGGAATCTGGATGAGCTTGGTGCCGGCCGTCACATAGAGAGCATTCTTCTTCTCATCAACGAAGACGCCACGCAGACGCTGCAATGTCCCGTCGGCGTCCTCGTAGATGAATTGCTTCTTCATCACACCCTGTTTGCTGATCTGAACGATCCGTGAATTGGCAGGATCGGCAACGTATATGTCCTCTGTTCCCGTATTGGTGAAGATGGCGACGGGCGCAGCCATCGGCTTGTCCAGTCCCTCCAGTGGAAACGTCTGCAACTTGCCGCCGGAGAACCACAGTATCTGGCCATTGACCAGCAAGACGAAGATGTCACCGTCTATGGCCATATCAACGGCGCTCGCCAGATCCACCTTCGACTGTAAGTACTGAGTTGGCGCCCCCTCATAGCCCTTGCCTTGCGGCCGATAGCGCAGAATTGCATTGGCCAGGTTATCAAGGACGTAGAAATTGCCCCCGTAGCCTCCGGTGGCCTGGGCCTTGCGCCAGGTGTTGGCATCACGCACCGGCAGGACGCTGAGGCCTTTGGCCGGGTCATACTCGACCAGCTGGCCGCCACCCTCCAAGACAACCAGGTTGGAGGTGCGGCGTATGCCACCGGAGGGAATCCAGGCAATATCCACCAAATCGCCGACCACGATGCCTCCCACCTGATCACCCTTGCGCAGAATGACCGATGCACCGCCCTGCTGCACGCCGGTGCCCTGGCTGGTGAGGATGAACTTGTAGAGCTTCTGATCACCCTTGTCGAGCACATAGAGGTTGGCACCATCGCCCACTACCCTGCTCAGGCCGGCCCCCGGTGCCGTGAATTGGTACAGGGTATTGACTTGGGCCGCGGTGAGGCGAACGATACCCTTGGCGTCATCCATATCACGAAGAATACCGTCGCGCAGGGCAAGGGCATTCTGGGCAGCAGGCTTCAGACTCAGCGCCTTCGTGACGAGCGAATCGGCCTCTTTCAGGTAGGCAAGGGCCTGGCTGCGATCAACACTGGCCTGTCCCAAAGCACGTTGATTCTCCGCTTGGTTAACCAGCGTCTGGAACTCGCGCTCGCGAGCCTGTGTTTGGGCCTGTTTCTGCCAGAGGAAGGCCGCGATAATGAGAACAGCAACCAGCGCTACCAAGGCCACCCATTTTGCCGATCCGGTCATCGAGGGCAGGCGCACAGATGGTCGCCTGACGTTTCGCTTGCTCTTGCCTGGTTTATTAAGCCAGGCAGGCAGAGCATCGGGCCCGGAACGATCGCCGGGAGTGACCGCTGCCGGCGTCTCCGGCGGCTCGCCGGCCACATCCTGCGCCTTTGGTGCAAATAGACGTATGAGACCCTGGGCAATCGTCTGGCCTACGGCGCCAACTCTATCTGTTGCCGAAGCAACCTGACCGGATCGTTTGGGTGCGCTCGTTGGGCGGGGTGTGGTTGCCGCTGCTCGCGTCTGCCCGGCGACGGTTGTGTATGTGAGGGCCAGAGCGGTACTGTCGCGCTCTTCAGGCAATCCCTCTATGCCGACCTCAGTGAGGGCATTGATCAACTCTTCATCGCTGGCTTCGAAGAGACGAGGCGACGCCATGACTAGCATGTCTCCTGGCCCAAATTCACTGAGGAAGAGATAGGGCTCGATGTCTCGTCGCGTGCCCAGGGGAGTGTCGGCCGGTGCAGCCAGAGCTGGGGCCTGCCCCGTCTTGTATTGACCGCCGGAGGGAAGGCGATCAAGCACGCCATCGCCCACCATCACGGCGGCCATGGGGCCGGCGTAGGCCAGCAGGGCATCCTGCCCAGGGCGGATTACGGCGCAGTAGACGGCCGCCATTGTCTGTTGGCCGCGCATTGACGAGCGGTTTTCCTCGAAGAGTAGGGCATTGGCTTCTTTGAGGGCAGTAAGCAAGGTCGCCGTTACGCTGGTTGTCGTTCGCCGAAAGATGCCGGTGATGGTGTCAACCAGCATGGCCTCGACATCCTCGCGCTGGGGGCCTTGAGCTTCGACGACCAGATAAAGGCTGCCGCGCTCGCGCCCGCTGTGACAGATACCGATATTGCCCAAATCCTCGGGCTCCGCTCCAAGAATTTCGCCGTTCAGGATACGCCGCGCGTTGACTTGAATGTTCGCGTGTGCCGCCATATCTGTTATCTCCTGCCTGCGCCTATCGAGGCGAGCATCTCCGCCGCCATATGCATCCATGTATTTAGACGAAGAGAAAGCCAGAAAATGACGCTGCAAGACGGAGAAAAACCATAAAGACACGAAAGTGCAAAACTCTACGTCCTACCGTTGCGCAGTTGTGTTCCTCCTTCTTAACTTCGTTCGACGGTGATGCCAGGCACCGGCTCAGGGTAGATGATAAGTTTGGCTCCGGCTGCCAGCAGGGGCTCTTCCAGGCTATGAGGATCGGGATGGAGGGCAATGATTGTGCCCCCGCGCCCGGCTCCGGCCAGCTTGGCCCCCAATGCCCCGGCATCAAGGGCTGCCTTGATCAAACTCTCGTTTTCTGGGCCGGAACCGCCCAGATCGCGTTGGATGGCATGGTTGTCATTCATCAGGCGTCCGAGATACTCCCAATCGCCGGTCAGTAGGGCTCGTTTTCCTTGCCGGGCCAGGGCGGCAATCCGCCTGTAGCCCTCGACAACCTCTGGCTCACCGTCTTCCCACCGCTGACGCAGCGGCTTGTGCACGGTGCCGGATAGTCGTTGCACGCCGGTATGGGCCAGGACCAACGGCAGCGGCGGTGGAACAAAGCTGGCCAGGGGTTCGACGGTAGCGAAAACCTCTTCGTCAACCGAGCGGTAATATTCCTTGTCGCGAAACTCCATGTAGTTCAGGCCGCCAAACGTCACCATGTAGGCATCCTGATAGCCACACATGACACCCAACCGATTCAGCTCGAGCGAGCGGATAAACTCGGCGAAGTAATGGCGAGACAAATGTTGGCCGGTGTGCTCAAGCAGGGCGCCAACCAGGGCGGCCAAGAGCGCTGTCGAGCCAGACAACCCACCCTGAAAAGGGATATCGCTTTCGTATGTAATGCGCAGGCGTGCATTCATCAAATGCAGGTAGCGGAGAGCCACTTTTGGCAAATCAAAGAGGTCATCGCGGCGCACGAAGTCGTTGCTCGTCCGCAGGATCAATTCCTGGCCATTGGTGACGAGGGTAAGCACGTCGGCCTCTTCGACCGTTACCCTGGCCCGGCAGGGTACGCTGCATGAGAGAACGCTGCCGCCATACATATCGGTGGGATTGCCCACAATCCCGCAACGACCGGGGGCTGACGCACGAATCATAGCTTTCCACCATTGACCAGTTGACTAATATACTGGCGGACGGTATATCCGACCTGCTCATCGGCAAGAGCAAAATCAATAAACGCCCGGAAATAGCTCTCATAATTGCCGATGTCATAGCGTTTCTCGCCTGGGCCTAAGACGAGGCCACGTACACCCCTGCCCTGGTTGATCAACACTTTGATGGCATCAACCAGTTGCACCTCGCCCTTACGATCGGGCAGGGTGGTCCTCAATGCCGGGAATATCTCGGGCCCAAAGACATAGCGGGCAGCAATAGCCAGAGTGGATGGCGCCGCCCCGACGGCCGGCTTTTCCACCAGGTCGGCAATGGCGAAATCGTCGCCTGAGGTCATGGGCGTGACGATACCGTACTTGAAGACATCCTCAGGCTGCACGGTTTCGATGGCGATGGTGGCGCTGGCCTTGTTGTATAGGAAGCTGTCTATCAGGCGGGAAACAACCGATGTCTTCCCCGATGTGATAATCGTGTCGCCCAGGGCCACAACGAACGGCTCCTGACCGACGAAATCCTCGGCATAACGGATCGCATCCCCCAACCCCTGTGGCGCGTGCTGGCGAGTATAGAAGATGGTGACCGGCAATACCTCATAGTCGAGGGCATCCACCAAATGCTCATTGCCGCTTGCCCTCAGGCGTACGACCAGATCCTCGTCTCGGTCGAAGTGATCCTCAATGGCACGTTTGCCCCGTCCGGTGATCAGCAGGATTTCCGTAATGCCAGCCTGCACCAACTCTTCGACAACATATTGCACGACAGGCTTGCGGCCCACAGGCAACATCTCCTTGGGCTGCGATTTGGTAGCCGGGAGCAAACGCGTCCCCAATCCGGCCACCGGGATAACTGCTTTGCGTATGGTGTTCACATTCCCTCCTCAGGACAAAGGTCTCATGAGCGTCGCAGCATGATAGACAGAACACGTGCCAAGAGCATGCCGGAATCCAGCCAGACACGGCCGCTCGCCAAGCATCGGGCCCACAGTGTCTCACGCTGATAGTTCCAGAATGGCAGGCCGTTCTACAGTTAGGCCGTTCACATCGTAGCTCCACGTGGGCCAGCCAGGAGCGTAGCTTAGCACTTCAAAACCGTCGTCCGTGATCAACACAGTGTCCTCGGACTTGCTGCCGGCAATGGATGGGTTCCAGGCAAAGGCCTGGTTGTGGGCAACGGTGTCCTGGCTGGTGGGTGTCGCCCGATAGTCACGTCCATCGTAACCACAAGCCCCACCCTGGTGATGGAGCTGCCATTCATCGGGGTAGCCGGCATCCGCATAGGCCTGCTGGCCGCGACGGAAAATGTCGGCGATCGGCACGCCCGGGCGTGTATGGGCAATGAATGTTGCATCAATGCGTCCGGTCGCCTGCGCTTTGGCACGTAACTCGGCAGGCAGCGCACCGAAATAGACAAGGCGCGTGCAGGATACGTGCAGCCCCCAGCGACGCGCCCCAATGACCAGCATGGCATAACGCTCAAGTTTCTTGTCGGTTGGCAGTGGATGGCGGTAGCGGTAGACCCGCTCATCGCTGGCCACGAGCAGAACACTGGGAACGATGCCCTGGCTGAAGAGAGCCCCGCCCAGCAGACCAGCGATACTGTCCTCGGTCATGCCTGGAGTCAGGGATTGAGCTACGCTCTGTATGATGGTCGCGGCTGTATGTCCCAGCCAACGATAACGTTCCACTTCATCCGGCACAAGCGAGTAGCGTAAGGGGGTGATGGCATTGGCAATGTTGACAGTATCAGCGTAAGCGACATCGGCGCCAACTGCCCCTCCGGCAATGGCCACCGGCGAGGGATTGCTGCCGTACCAGTCTGTTACGATGAACTCGAAACCGGCCTGGCGCAGACTCTCTTCATCGGTCAGACGTGGGTCTTCAATGCGGTTTGTCAACAGGAACACTCTATTGGCAGTAATCAGAATCGAGGCAACACCCACATCGGTAGTCAGTCCGACATAGGTGCGGCGGCCACCGGTGAACCAGGCAATGTTGTTGGCACGACGTAGCAGGACACCCTTTAGGCCAAAGCGGGGAAGCAACGAGCGAACACGCGCCGTCTTCTCGGCCACTTCATTTGCTCGTCCGACAGGGACGTCCATGGCTATTCCTCCATTGCATGCATGTCCGGCCATGCAGCCATCTGTCCACATGGTATCATGCCATTTACGGGTTGTCAACACGTGACCGGGGCAACTGTTCACGTTTACCCTGGAGGCAGGTGCATTGGCATGCCTGTCAGGCAACCTCTGTGCTCCAGGAGCAACAGGTAGTGAACGCCCATCCCCCATCCCCTTCCCGCGTGGCGACTGCGGATCCTTCTTGCTTTTGTTGATGCGATAGGCTTTGCTGATACAGCGCTCCAGCCTGGCGAGCGCCTCGATCAACTCGATGGTAACGGCAAAATGGACCTCCAGGTCGCGCCTGTGCTTTTGGATCATTTTGACCGCTTGGTGTCAGACTGCATCAATGAAGGTGAATAGCCAGCCAATTGTGGGCGTGCAGAGGGGGACATACCTGGCACCGAGCCGGGAGTGGAAGCCAAGAGATACAGTGCAACTGAGGATGGAGATGCAGCCACGCTTTGTCGAAGCTCATCGCCGCCTCAGAGAGAACACCAGCAGTTACGCCTTGATGCGTGGCCCGCTCGTATATTGTCTGGAGGGAGTTGACAACCCACATGTGTCCAGGATGGACGTACGACTCAATGCTGCAGAAGTTGGTGCCGGTGGTGCGTTACAGGCAAGGAAAGCTTCAGATCTGCTGGGAGGCGTTGTTGCATTGCATGTGCCCGGGTTCACACCAGACGCTGACACACAGGCACCACTATATCAGACTGCGAGACCACGCCAACCGCTGCTTGAGCATGAGGTGGAT
>Ga0272448_1006677_pt1 | contig 12389 bp, 9 predicted proteins | sample YNPCB0191_FD_202220 | JGI IMG/M metagenome (GOLD analysis project Ga0272448, IMG submission 202220) | Hot spring sediment microbial communities from Yellowstone National Park, WY, United States - YNP-CB-019-1 | ecosystem: Environmental > Aquatic > Thermal springs > Hot (42-90C) > Sediment... | reverse complement strand
TCGGCGCCAGGCCTGGCTCATGCGCGGGCCGTGCGTGGCCGGCTTCGAATCGCGCGTCACAGTGCTGAAGAACAAACAGGGGCCGGCGGGCCACAGCGTGACCCTCCGCTTCCCCGTAGGCGCACCACCGTGGCGCGGGTCCGCGGCACGACGCCGCGCCCATGGTCCGGCACCACGGCCGTAGGCGCGCCATCGTGGCGCGGGTCCTTGCACGGCACGACGCCGCGCCCATGGTCCGGCGCCACGGCCGTAGGCGCGCCATCGTGGCGCGATGCCGTGTATAGCCAAATACCATGGCAGGAGAAGCACCCATGAAACAACCTGGCAACCCTTCTCAGCGTATCGCTTGCCTGCTGTTCCTCACCCGGCCACCTGAGCCGGATTGTGAGCCGCTGCTCGCCGCCCTCAGCGCCCACAGCCCGGCGGTGGAGCCGGATGGCGCCGCCTGCTACCTCGACGCCTACCCTGCGGGCGACGAGCCCCTTTGGAGCCGCACCGTGCTCCAGGCGGCGTGGACAGGCGCCGGCATCCGGGCGCGCCTGGGCCTGGCCAGCACCAAGTTCGCGGCCTGGGTGGCAGCCCAGACTGCCCCGCCCGACCCCGGCTACCAGCTCGTGGCCGAGCCCGACCGCGCCTTCCTCGCCCCCCTGCCCATCCACTGGCTGCCGCTCCCGGCCGAGGCCGAGCGCCGCCTGCACCTCCTGGGCCTGCGGACGATAGGCCAATTCGCCGCCCTGCGCGAGCGGCAGGTAGCCGAGCAACTGGGCCCCGAGAGCTTGCTGGCCCACCGCTGGGCCAGGGGCCTCGACGAGCGCCCCGTGCTGGGCCGGGCGCCACGGGTGCTGGAGGCCCACCACGAGTTCGAAGTGCCCGAGGCCCGCCACGAAGCCCTGCTCGAGGTAGCCTTCCGCCTGCTCGGGTGTGCGCTGCAGGGGCTGCCGGCCCCCCGCGAGGCCTGGGCCATCCAACGCATCAGCCTCACCGCTATCCTCGACAATGGCACTGTGCGCCAGGCCTCGGCCTGGTTGGGCAGCATCCCTGCTCCGCGCGCCGTACGGGCCCTGCTGAGCGGCCTGCTTGCCCAGCTCAAAGGCAGCGGCGCCGGCATCGGCGAGCTGGGGCTGAGGCTGTCGGGCTGGGAGCCGGCGGCGGGCAGGCAGCTCGCCCTCTTTGCCTGCAGCGAAACGCACGCCCGGCTGGAGCAGGCCCTCGAACAGTTGGCGCAGAAGCACACACCGGCCTGCGTGACCCAGGCCAACCCGCTCGATACCGGTGCCCCCCTGCCGGCCGAGCGCTATTGCCTGATGGAGTACCGGCGATGAGCTTCTGGCCCGAAGGCTGCCCGCTGGAAGTGCTGGCGACAGACGGACGCCCCCAACAGTTCCACTGGAACCTGCGCCTGCACCGCATCCTGCGCGTCGGCGACCACTGGCGGGTCCACACCGACTGGTGGGCCGGCGAGGTGTGGCGTGACTACTGGCAGGTCACCACCCACACCGGGCTGCTCTGCGTCATCTACCACGACCTGGTGGCCGACCTCTGGCGCCTGGAGAGGATCTATGGATGAGCACTATGTCGAGCTGCACTGCCACTCCTGTTTCTCGCTCCTCGACGGCGCTTCGACCCCCGAAGCGCTCCTCGACCGCGCCGCAGAGCTGGGCATGCCCGCGCTGGCCCTCACCGACCACAACGGGCTCTATGCCGCCATCCGCTTCTCCCTGGCCGCCCGGCAACGGGGCATCGCCCCCATTGTGGGGGCCGAGCTCACCCTGCAGAAAGGCCCAGGGTGCCCTGAGCCCAGCCACCTCGTGCTCCTGGCCGAGAACAGGGCGGGCTACCGCAACCTCTGCTGGCTGATCAGCCGCGGCCAGTTGGCCGGCTCCAAGGGCCACCCGCGCCTGTCACTCGCCCAGTTCCAGGGGCACACGGCAGGGCTGATCGCCCTCACCGGTTGCCGGCAGGGCTGCGTCACCGGCCGCCTCCTGGCCGGCGAACCGAAGCAAGCCCTGGCGGCGCTCGCCACGCTCCGCGAGCTCTTTGGCCCCCACAACCTCTACGTGGAGTTGCAGCAACACCTCCACCCCGGCGACGCGGCGCTCGCCGCCGAGCTGGCGCGCCTGGCGCGCAAGGCACACCTGCCCACCATCGCCACCAACAACGTCCACTACGCCCGCCAAAGCGACAGCCCGCTCCACGATGTGCTGGTGGCCATCCGCCACAACCTGCCACTGGCCGAGTGCCGCCCACACTTGCGCCCCAACTCCGAGTACTACCTCAAGCCCCCGGCCGAGATGGCCGCCCTCTTTGCCGCCCACCCCGACGCGCTCGCCCACACCCTCGAGGTAGCCTCCCGTTGCCAGGTAGACCTCTACTTCCGCGACGAGGCCACCGCCCCGCCCGACCTGGCCACTGTGACCGGGGACCCGGCACCGATGCGCCAAGCCGCCCCCTCTCCCCCCGAGGGAGAGGGAGACGCCCCTCGGCCCTCCGAGGGAGAGCGCGCCTTCGCCACCCTGTCGGCCCTGTGCCTGGCGCAACTGCCCGCCCGTTACCCCCACGACACCGGCGCCGCCGAGCGCCAACTGCACCACGAATTGCAGGTCATCCGCCAGACCGGCCTGGCCGGCTACTTCCTGCTCGTGTGGGATATCGTGCGTTACGCCAAAGCTCAGGGCATCCAGGTGCGGGGGCGAGGGTCGGCCGCCAACTCGATCGTCGCCTACCTCCTGGGCATCACCGCCGTGGACCCGCTGGCCCACAACCTCCTCTTCGAGCGTTTCTTGAGCGCCGAGGCGCGCATCATGCCCGATATCGACCTGGATTTCTGCTCGCGCCGGCGTGAGGAGGTGATCCAATACGTCTACCGCAAGTACGGCGAATCGCACGTGGGCATGGTCTGCAACTATATCACCTACTGCGCCCGCAGCGCCATCCGCGACGTGGGCAAGGCTCTGGGCCTGCCCCCGGCGGTGATCGACCAACTGGCCAAAGGCCAGAGCAAGTGGCGCAGCCACGATTGGGACCCCGCCGCCCTCGGCTTCACCCCCCAGGATTGGGAGCGGTTCTGGGGCCTGTGCGAGGCCATCCAGGGCTTCCCGCGGCACCTGGGCATCCACGTGGGCGGGCTGTGCATCACCCGCTCGCCCCTCGATCAGGTGGTGCCGCTGGAGAGGGCCACCATGCCCGGGCGCGTGGTCATCCAGTGGGATAAGGACAACACCGAGGATGCCGGCCTCATCAAGCTCGACCTGCTCTCGCTGCGCACCCTCTCGGCCGTCGACGAATGCCTGCGGCTCATCCGCGAGACCCGCAGCGAGACGGTCGACCTGGATGCCCTGCCCCTCGACGACCCGGCCGTCTACCGGCAACTGCAGCAGGCCGACACCATCGGGGCCTTCCAGGTCGAGTCGCGGGCGCAGCAGCAGGCGCTCGTCAAGATGAAGCCCCGCAACCTGGCCGACATCGTGGTCGAGGTGGCCCTGATCCGCCCCGGCCCCCTGCAGGGGAACATGGTACACCCCTACCTGCGCCGGCGTGCCGGGCTCGAGCCGGTGCGCTACCCCCACCCCCTCCTGGAGCCCATCCTGGCCGAGACGCTAGGCATCATCGTCTTCCAGGAGCAGGTGATCCGCGTGGCGATGGCCATGGGCGGCTTTTCGGCCGGTGAGGCCGACCTCCTGCGGCGGGCCATGTCGCGCCACCGTTCGGAAGAGGAGATGGCCGCCTTCCGCGAGCGTTTCGTGCGCGGCGCCATCGCCCGAGGGGTGCCACCGGAGGTGGCCGACGATGTGTTCACCAAGCTCTCGGGCTTTGCCAGCTATGGCTTCTGCAAGTCGCACGCCGTGGCCTTTGCCAAAACGGCCTACGACACCCTCTACCTGCGCGCCCACTACCCCGCCGAGTTCTACTGTGCCATCCTCAACAACGAGCCCATGGGCTTTTACGCGCCGCGGGTGGTCATCGGCGATGCCCGGCGCCACGGCGTGCGCGTGCGGCCGGTCGATGTGAACCGCAGCCGCGAGAATTGCACGGTCGAAGAGGGCGCCATCCGCCTCGGCCTCCTCTACGTCGAAGGCCTGGGCCAGAGGGGGGCCGAACGCGTGGTGGCAGCGCGCCCGGCCCAGGGCTACTCGGACCTGCCCGATTTCTGCCGGCGCACCCGCCTGCCCAGGCGGCTGGTGGAGAACCTGATCCTGGCCGGCGCCATGGCCGCCTGGCGCCGCGAGCAGCGGGCACTCCTGTGGGAGCTGGGCCGCCTCCACTACCAGGAGGAAGAGCTGCCCCTGCCCCTCCCACCCGATGAGGTGGCCCTACAGCCGTTGACCCGCGCCGAAGAGTTGCTGGCCGAGTACAGCGTCACCGGCGTATCGGCCGAGGGCCACCTCATGGAGCTCTTCCGCGAGCGGCTCGAGGGCATGGGCGTCTGCACCTGCCGCGGACTCCAACAGGCCAGGCAGGGCCAGAGCGCGCGCGTGGCCGGGCTGGTGGCCGTGCGCCAGGCGCCGCCCACCGCCAAAGGCTTTGCCTTCATCACCCTGGAAGATGAGACCGGCCTGGCCAACCTGGTCCTCACCCCCGACAAGGTCGAGCAATACCGCCCACTGCTCGACCGGCCCGTGCTCCTGGCCCAGGGCACGGTCGAACGCGAGGGGAGCACCGTCCACCTCAAGGCCAGCACCATCAGCGCCCTGGCCTGACGGGCGCCTCATCCCGTCCATCCTGTACATCCCTGTCTCGCGCCTTGCCCGGCTCGACACAGGAATCGTAAGGTCGCGCAGCAGCGTGGGTGCTCTCTACACTCCAGCCTCGACAGGTACATGGTGAATGACGCCCGCTATTTGCATCCGCCCCCGCTTGATGATAGAATCCCCGGCGAGGGCGGCCCGGGTGGCCGCCCCTCTTTGTCCGCATACCATCCGCCAGAAGAGGCTCGTACGCATGCAGATCGGTATCATCGGGCTGCCCAACAGCTCCAAAACGACCATTTTCAACGCCCTGACCCGCGGCCACGTGGAGACGACGCCGGTGCCCGCTAGCACCGCTGAAGTGCATACGGCCATGGTCGACGTCCCCGACCCCCGCGTGGGCGTGCTCAGCGGGATGTTCCATCCGCGCAAGACTACCTACGCCCAGGTGCAGTACAACGACATCGCCGGCCTGGCGCCGGGGGTCGGCAAGAACGGCGGCATCCCCGGCGTGCTGCTCAACGCCCTCAACCAGAACGACGCTCTCCTCCACGTCGTGCGCGCCTTCGAGGACGATACCGTGCCCCATCCCGAGGGCTCGGTGGACCCGGCCCGCGACCTGGCCGCCCTCGACACCGAACTCTTGCTTTCCGACCTCCTCATCGTCGAGACGCGCCTGGAGCGCCTGCAGAAGGACCTGCCAAGTCCCCAGCCGGCCAGGCGCGAGGCGGCAGCCCGCGAGCAGGCGCTGCTCCTGCGCCTGAAGGAGGCTCTGGAAGCCGGCACGCCCCTGCGCGACCTCGAGCTGACGACAGAGGAGGAGAAGAGCCTGCGCGGCTTTGCCTTCCTGACTCTCAAGCCGGTGCTCGTCGCCCTGAACATCGGCGACGACGGAGAGTCGGTGGCGGCGTCGCTCGGCTACGACCACAAGCGCACCCAGGTGCTCGAGCTGCGCGGCCGCCTGGAGATGGAGATCGCCCAGATGCAGGGCGAGGAGGCCGAGGCCTTTCTGGCCGAGTACGGCATCAGCGAGCCGACCCTGAACCGCCTCATCCGCTCGTCGTACGAGCTGCTCGGGCTGCAGTCGTTCTTCACCGTGGGCGAAGACGAGGTGCGGGCCTGGACGGTGCGCCAGGGCGCCACCGCCGTCGAGGCCGCCGGCGTCATCCACTCGGACCTGGCACGCGGTTTCATCCGCGCCGAGGTAGTGGCCTACGATGACCTCATCGCCGCCGGCTCGCTGGCCGCCGCCAAGGAGCGCGGCGCCCTGCGGCTGCAGGGCAAGGACTATATCGTCCGCGATGGCGATATCCTCAACATCCGCTTCAACGTCTGACGCCCCCCGCAACGCCCCCAGGCCTGGCGGACCGGGATTCCATCCCGGCCAACGGTTCTGGCAGCCGGGCTTCTCGCTGGGCCGCCACCCGGCTCCAACCCAGGGCGGGGGTTTGGCAGGCTGTCGGGCGCACCTGGCCGCCCCGGGGGCGGCCAGGTGCGCCCGACAGCCTGCCAAACCCCCCAAGAAAGGCTCTGCACCGGGATAGTGCGGAGCGCGAAACCCGGTCACCACGAGAGCGCCTCCCATAGCCTGCTGGCTGAGAGCCCGCGGACGCATCTTGGATGCACCCCGCAGAATTGACACCATTCGCGAAGGGTGGTATGATGTTAGACGACTAACAACCCTGCGATCCCGCGTCTGTCTGGCTGTGTGCTTTTCGAGAACAGGGGCTGCCCCATGGCTGGAAGCAAACGCATGAGCCGGGCCAGGGAAGTGGAAGAGGCCCTGCAGAAGCGGCTGGATGATCTGCCCGACCCCATCGGCCGCCTGCCTTCGGAGACCGAAATCGCCTCCATGTTCGATGTGAGCCGGGTCACCGTGCGCCAGGCCCTCTCTTCGCTGGAACGCAGGGGCCTCGTCATCCGCAAGCACGGGCTGGGCACCTTTGTGAACCGCGGCGCCCTCGAAATCCAGACCCGCCTCGACGAATCCATCGAGTTCGGCGAGCTCATCCGCAGGTCGGGGCACCGGTCGGACCTCTCGCTGGTGCGAGCCGAGCGAGGCCCCACCTCAGCCAGCATCGCCGAACGCCTGCAGATCGGCCCCCAGGCCGACACCCTCACCATCCGCAAGATCTTCACCGCCGACCAGGTCCCAGTGATCTACTGCACCAACGTCATCCCGCTCACCCTCGCGCCGGCGGCGCAATTGCCGGCCCTGCTCGACCAGATCGACCCGGCCGTGCCCGTCTACACCCTGCTCTCCCGCTGGTTCGGCCACTCCGTCGCCTACCAGATCGCCGATATCGAGCCCTGCAAGGCCGATAAGGAAACCGCCCAACTCTTGGCCTGCGCGCCGGGCCGCTCGCTGCTCTACATCGAGGAGGTCGGCTACAACCTGGAGCAGCGGCCAGTCTTCTACGCCGAGGAGTACTATCTGCCGGGGATCATCCGTTTCCGGCTCGTGAGGAAGCCCGCCTAGCGAACCCTATGGACCCATCTGTGAGGGCACCTGAAAGCAATACCTCCGGCCGGGGCTCCGCTCGGCCGGAGGAAACGCGGGCGGGGTCGCCCACTCCTCACAACGACGTGCAGGCCGGCCGCCGGTTCAAGGTGGTCTTCGAGCCCGCCGGGCGCAGCGGTATGGTGGCCGAGGGCACCACCCTGCTCGAAGCCGCCCGCCAGTTGGGCGTCGAGATCGTCTCCGTCTGTGGCGGCCGGCAGACCTGCGGCAAGTGCCGCGTGCGGGTGGAGGAGGGCCACTACCCCAAGCATGGCCTGCACTCCGCCGCAGCCCACCTCACCCCTCCCGGCGAGCGCGAGCGCCGCTACGGCGAGCGGCATGGCCTGCCCGCCGGCCTGCGCCTGGCCTGTGAGGCCCGCGTGGTGGGCGACCTGGTGGTAACCGTGCCCGAAGAGAGCCAGGCCCAGAAGCAGGTGGTGCTCAAGGGCGCCAACCCGCGCCGCATTGCCGTCGACCCGATCATCCGCCTGGTCTACGTGGCCCTCGACCCGCCGGCTATGGATGCTCCCGGCGACCGCGAGCGGGTGCTGCAAGAGCTGGCCAGCCGCTTCGGCCTGCGCAACGTCACCTTCGACTGGCCGGCGCTGCGCGCCCTGCCGGGTGCCCTGCGCCAAGGCCACGGCGAAGTGACCCTCACCCTCTGGGGCGAGCAACGCATCATCCGCGTGCAGCCCGGCTACCACGAGCAGGCGCTCGGCCTGGCCGTAGACATCGGCTCCACCACCCTGGCCGCCTACCTCTGCGACCTCCAGAGCGGCGAGCTCCTGGCCACCGCCTCGGCGATGAACCCGCAGGTGGCCTACGGTGACGACATTATGTCGCGCATTTCCTACGCCGTCGAGCAGCCTGGCGGGCAGGACCGGCTGCACCAGGCCGTGATCCAGGCCATCAACGAGCTGGCGGCTCAGGCGGCGGCCCAGGCCGGCGCAGCCGCCACCGACATCGTCGACGCCGTGCTGGTCGGCAACAGCGTCATGCACCACCTGGCCCTCGACCTTGACCCCTATGGCCTCGGCCAGGCGCCCTTCGTCCCGGTCACCAAGGAGCCGGTCGACCTGAGCGCCTCGGCCCTGGGGCTGGCCTTCCATCCGGGCGCCAGGGTGCACGTCTTGCCCCTCGAGGCGGGCTACGTGGGGGCCGACAATGTGGGCGTCATCCTGGCCGAGGAGCCCCACCGGCAGGATGATACGGTGCTGATCATCGACGTGGGCACCAACGGCGAGCTTCTCTTGGGCAACCGCCACCGGCTCCTCTGCGCCTCGAGCCCCACCGGCCCGGCCCTCGAAGGGGCGCAGATCACCCATGGCATGCGGGCCGCGCCGGGGGCCATCGAGCGAGTGCGCATCGACCCTGCCACCTGGCAGGTGCGCTTCAAGGTCATCGGTCACGACGGGTGGAGCGACGAGCTGCCGGCGCGCCAGGTGCAGGCGCGCGGCATCTGTGGCTCGGGCATCATCGAGGCTGTGGCCGAGCTGCTGGCGGCCGGTGTCATCGAACGCAACGGCCGCTTCGACCGCCGGGTGCAATCGCCCCGCCACACCACGGTCGAAGGCGTGCCGGCCTTCATCATCGCCGATGCAGAACAGACCGCCATCGGCCGGCCCATCGTGGTGTCGCAGCGCGACGTGCGCGCCATCCAGTTGGCCAAAGCCGCCCTCTACGTGGGCGCGCAGATCCTCATGCACGAGCTGGGGGTCGAGGCGGTCGACCGGGTGGTCCTGGCCGGCGCCTTTGGCAGCGTCATCGACAAGCGCCATGCCATGGCCATCGGCATGATTCCTGCCTGCAACCTGGAGCACGTCTACTCCGTCGGCAATGCCGCGGGCGACGGCGCCCGCATCGCTCTGCTCAACCGCCACAAGCGCCAGGAGGCAGCCCGGGTGGCGCGCTGGGTTGAGCACATTGCCACGCCGCTGGAAGGCGATTTCCAGCAGCTGTTCGTGGCGGCGCTGGCTTTTCCGGATCCGGCATCTTACATCACTGCGAGGTAGGCAAATGGCAACGCTGCTGCTCAAGAATGCGGACCTGCTCCTGACCATGGACGGCCAACGCCGGCAGATCGCCGGGGGCGGGCTCTTGGTGCGCGACAACGTCATCGAGCAGGTGGGCCCCTCGGCCCAACTGCCGGCCACCGCCGACCAGGTCATCGACGCAACGGGCATGGTCGTGCTGCCCGGCCTGATCAACACCCACCACCACCTCTACCAGACCCTCACCCGCGCCCTGCCGGGCGCCCAAGACGCCGAGCTCTTCGACTGGCTCACGCGCCTCTACCCCGTCTGGAGCGAGCTGACCGACGAGGCGGTCTACGTCTCGGCGCTGGTGGGCATGGCCGAGATGGTCCTCACGGGCTGCACCACCACCACCGACCACCTGTACCTCTTCCCCCACGACTCGACCCTCGACGCCGAAATCCGCGCCGCCGCCGACCTGGGCATCCGCTTCCAGCCCACCCGCGGCTCGATGAGCCTGGGCCGCTCGCAGGGCGGCCTGCCCCCCGACGAGGTGGTGCAGCCGGAGGATGCCATCCTGGCCGATAGCCGGCGCGTCATCGAACAGTACCACGACCCGCGCCCCTACGCCATGGTGCGCATCGCCCTGGCGCCCTGCTCGCCCTTCTCGGTGACGCCCGACCTGATGCGCGAGGCCGCCGCCCTGGCCAGGTCGTACCCCAACGTCATGCTGCACACCCACGTGGCCGAGACGCGCGACGAGGAGCGCTTCTGCCTCGAGCGGTTCGGCGCGCGCCCCGCCGAGTACATGCGCCAACTGGGCTGGGTGGGGCCCGACGTCTGGTGGGCCCACGCCATCTGGCTGAACCAGGCCGAGATCGAGATGCTCGCCGAGACGGGCACCGGCGTGGCCCATTGCCCCGCGTCGAACATGCGCCTGGGCTCGGGCATCTGCCCCGTGCGCGAGATGCGCCAGGCGGGCGTGAAGGTGGGCCTGGCCGTCGACGGCTCGGCCTCCAACGACGCCTGCCATATGCTCGACGAGGCGCGCCTGGCCCTGCTCCTCCAGCGCGTGCTCAAGGGCGCCGCTGCCTTCACCATCATGGACGCCCTCGAGCTGGCCACCGTGGGGTCGGCTGCCGTCCTCAACCGCGACGAGCTCGGCCAGCTGGCGCCGGGCAAGGCGGCCGATTTCATCGGCGTGCGCCTCGACCGCCTCGAGATGGCCGGCGGCGCCGTGCACGACCCAGCCGCCGCCCTGCTCCTGTGCCCGCCGCGCGGCGTGGACCTGTCGGTCATCAACGGCAAACTTGTCGTCCGCCATGGGCAACTGGTGGGGCTTGACCTGGAGCCCCTGGTGGCCCGCCATAACCAACTGGCCCGGGCCATGGCCTCGCGCCACCCGGCCCCCGCCCCTCGGAGTTGAGAGCGCCATGGAAACCGTCTTGCAGAGCCCTTCCGGGCAACGAGTGGTCATCTCGCCCAGCCACCCTGTGGTGATGATCGGCGAGCGTATCAACCCATCGGGCGGCCGCCGCAAAGAGCTGGCCGCCCAGCTGGCCGCCGGCGACATGACGCTGGTGCGCGAGGAAGCCCGGCGCCAGGTGGCAGCGGGCGCCGGCGTGATCGACGTCAACGTGCAATCGGCGCAGGTGCGCGACGAAGCCGCCGCCCTCGTACAGGCGGTGGAGGCCGTCGCCCAGAGCGTCGACGTGCCCATCTGCATCGACACCAACGACGGCGCAGCCCTGGCCGCTGCCCTGCGCATCTGCCCGGGCCGGCCGCTGGTCAACTCGGTCACCGGCGAGGAGGCGTCGTTGGCGCGGGTGCTGCCCTTGGTGGCCGAACACCACGCGGCCGTCATCGCCATGGCCATGGACGATGGCGGCATCCCTGCCGAGCCCAGGCAGCGCCTGGCCATCGCCGAAAGAATAGTGCGCCGCGCCGAGACCTTTGGCATCGCCCCCGCCGACATCCTGATGGATAGCCTCACCCTCTCGGTCGGCGCCGATGCCCAGGCCGCCGCCGTCACCCTCGAAACCATCCGCCTGATCCGCGAGAACCTGGGGCTGAACCTGACCCTCGGCGCCAGCAACGTCTCCTTCGGCCTGCCCCTCCGCCAGGCCATCAACGCCGGCTTCCTGTACATGGCCATTGCGGCAGGCGTCAACTGCCCCATCGTCGACCCCACCAAGATGCGCGAGACGGTCCTGGTGGCCAACTTGCTGCGCGGGGCCGACCCCCATGCCGGGCGCTTCCTGGCCTACTATCGGGAATGCCAGCGGGCGCAGGCTGCGGCGCAGTGAGCCGGCGATGGAGTGGATCGCGCACGGTGGGCCAGGGCCTCCCGCGGAGCCCGGTGCGGTTGCAGGAGCGGGCAGCAGCCCATCGCGCTGCCAGAGAGGACCACAGAGCAAAGGGAGAGTGACATGAGTCTTTCGGAAACCCGTACCAAAGCGTTGCAGGAAGGCCTGCAACAGGCCATCGACGGCGCCGACACCACCTTGGGCATCCAGACGGCCCAGGCGGCCCTGGCCGAGGGAGCCAGCCCGCTCGAGTTCTTCCAGGGGGTCGTGGAGCCGGTGCTGACCGATATCGGTGACCGCTTCGCCCGGCTGGAGATCTTTCTGCCCGAGCTGATGAAGGCGGGGCTCGTCGTCAAGGCGGTGCAGCAGCAGGTGCTCGAGCCCGCCATCCGTAACAGCAGCGCCGAGAGCAGCTCACTCGGCACCGTCGTCATCGGCACCTGCCAGGGCGACATTCACGATATCGGCAAAAACATGGTGGCGCTGATGCTCCAGGTCAACGGCTTCAAGGTGGTCGACCTGGGCACCAACGTCTCGCCCCGGGGCTTTATCGATGCCGCCCGCCGCGAGGAGGCCGATATCATCGCCCTCTCGTCGCTCCTCACGCCCTCCATGCCCTACATCAAGGATGTCATCAACCTCCTCAACGGCTTTGGGCTGCGCGAGCGGTTCCTGGTGGTGGCCGGCGGCGCGCCGGTGACCCGCGAATGGGCACAAACGGTGGGCGCCGATGGCTTTGGCGAAGATGCCGTCGAAGCGGTCGACGTGTGCCGCAAGCTGATGGCCGAGCGCAGGAGAAAGATGGCATGAGAAACACCACCCGCTTGCTCGATATTCTCGACCGCACCGAGTCGGGCCCCATTATCGACGAGGCCCAGTGGGATATGCAGATCGTGCCCATGGAGATGGCGCGGCTGCAGGCCGA
>Ga0272448_1006676_pt1 | contig 12390 bp, 8 predicted proteins | sample YNPCB0191_FD_202220 | JGI IMG/M metagenome (GOLD analysis project Ga0272448, IMG submission 202220) | Hot spring sediment microbial communities from Yellowstone National Park, WY, United States - YNP-CB-019-1 | ecosystem: Environmental > Aquatic > Thermal springs > Hot (42-90C) > Sediment... | reverse complement strand
CAAAGAACTTAATTCTGTCATTCTGATTCGATCTCCAAGCAAAGCGCCACCTGTAAAAGGGCTTGTAGGGTCAACAGCAATAATACCAATTTTATATTTATTTTTTGCGAGTAAAGTTGCTAAGGAATTTGTTATGGTTGATTTTCCAGCACCTGGAGGACCGGTAATCCCAATTGTGTATGCTTTACCAGTGTAAGGATAAATTTTTTCTAAAAGTGATAATCCTTTATGTAGATCGTTTTCTATCAAGCTGATTGAGCGAGAAATTGATCTCTTATCAAAATTCAATATTCCTGATAACAGCTCTGTCACATTTATCTTTTTGTAAGGTTTAGAAAATATTCGTAAGTTTCTCGTAGTCCAACTTCAAGAGATGTTTTGGGTTCCCAGTTTAATTTTTCTTTTGCAAGGTTATTATTAAGAACGCTACGTTTTTGTTCTTTTATATTTAGCGGATTAAATTTCTTTTCAAACTTATTGTCAAAAAAACTGTTAACAAGATTAAAAAGCTCTAATAAAGTTGTTTCTTTTCCAGTAGAAATATTTACTTTAAGTGGACTATTCAGAGAGAGAGCTAAAAGATTTGCTTCCGCAACATCTTTAACATATACAAAATCTCTTGTTTGCATACCGTCTCCATTTATTATAGGATTTATTCCTTTTAAAGCTTGCTTGATGAAAATTGAAATAACTCCTCCTTCACCTATTATTGATTGCCTTGGACCATAGACATTACTATAGCGCAAGGAAATATAATTAATTCCGAAGTATTCATAATAACAATCAAGATAGAGTTCTCCGGTCAGTTTTGTTACTCCGTATGGAGAAAGTGGTTGAGGAGTATCAGTTTCTTTTGAAGGTAGATTTTTTTCACTATAGATTGCACCACCTGAAGAAGCAAAAATAAATTTTTTAACTCCATATTTTGCAGCTAATTGAAGAAGGTTGATTGTTCCAATTATATTTTCTTGAGCACTATAAATTGGATTTTTAATGGAATGATTAAGATCAATTTGTGCTGCCTGATGGTTTATAACATCGATTTTATAATTTAAAAAAATGTTTTCAAGTTTGTCGGTTATATTTGCTTTTATGAAAATCGACTTTGGATGTAAGTTATCGAGTGAACCTCTTGATAAATTATCTATAACTATAACAGTATGTCCAGCTTGAATATATGTATCAACAATATGTGAACCAATAAATCCAGCACCACCTGTTACAAGTATGTTCATTCTTTCCCTCCTATTTTTTCAAAATACCTGAAACCAATATCCCTTCTATAGTATTTATTTTTAAAATAGATTTTCTCAACACAATTATATGCATTATTTCTTGCTTCTAACATATTATTAGAACTTAAACCAACAATTGATAAGACTCTTCCACCGGAAGTTATTACACTGTTATTATTACTTGTTGTTCCCGAGTGAAATATAATACAATTTTTATCGCATTGATCCAGTCCTGTAATTTCAAAGCCCGTTTCATATTTATCAGGATAACCATCTGAAGCAAGTATAACGCATAAAGCATATTTGTTTTCAAGTGAAAGACTATATTCTGATATGGTTTTATCCGTCGTCCTTAAAAGTAATTCAAGAAAATCCGACTTAATAAGCGGCAATACAACTTGAGTTTCTGGATCACCAAACCTACAATTAAATTCAATAACATAGGGATCATTTTCAACAATCATCAATCCACAATAAAGGCAACCAGTGTAAGTAATACCTTCAGAGTCAAGTGCATTCAAAATTGGTAAAACAATTCTGGATTTGATTTTGGTATTTAATTCTTTATCGACAAAAACATCAGCTGGAGCATAAGCCCCCATTCCACCTGTATTTTTACCAGTATCATTTTCTCCAATTTTCTTATGATCTTGAGCATAAGGTAATGTAACAAAATTGCTACCATCAGTAACAATAAAAAGAGATAGTTCATAACCCTGCAGAAATTCCTCAACTACAAAATATTCCCCGGCTGAACCAAAAACTTTTTGTTGAGTGAAGTCTTCTATTGTTTTCTTTGCTTCTTGATATGTTTGTGCTATCACAACACCCTTACCAGCAGCAAGTCCATCAGCTTTTATTACAAGTGGATAATTAGATTGCTGAAGAAATTCATTAGCATCTTTAAGGGTACTATATGAAAAGTTTTGAAAACCTGCAGTTGGAATGGAATATTTTTTCATCAGGTTTTTAGAAAATATCTTACTTGATTCTATACGAGCTGCAGATTTTGTCGGTCCAAAAATGCGCAAACCGTTTGCAATAAATTCATCTACTATCCCATTGGCAAGTGGTTGTTCAGGACCTACAACTGTGAAATCAATTTTGTTATCAATTGCATAATTTAATATTGCTTTTATATCTGATGGAGCAATAGGAACAGGTTCTGCTATTTTGTTGACACCAGCGTTACCCTTTGTAATATAGAGTTTCGATTTTGTATTAATGAAAGATGGAGAATGAAATATTTGATGAGCAATTGTGCTTTCTCTACCTCCATTTCCAACTATAAGTATTTTCATTATTATTCTATATCAATTAAATAGTTAAGTTCTTTTGATAACTCTGAAGTCATTAATTTTCTATCATAAGATTTTACCATTTCCTCATCAGGTTTAGGCATTTTGTTTTGCTCCCATAATAAAAAGTATTCGTAAATTGCATTGGCAATCAATTCAGGATTTTCTTCGCTAACAAATTTAACTGCTTTATACTTTTCAAGAAGTTTTTTTGTAACACCTTCTGGTATGCAGGCTATAATGTTTTTTCTGGAGCCGATGTATTCACCGAATTTTCCCGGCATAGCAGCATCTTCATTTTCTCCACGGCTTATAAGTAGGAATAAAACATCTGAAGCAAGTATGTATTTTATACATTCGTGATGATTAATATAACCAGTTATATTAAGCTGATCGAGAATACCAAGTTTCTTTGAATATTTAAGATGGTCTTTTGAAAATACACCTATAAAACAAAATTCAATTTTTTGTCTTAATTCAGGATGTTTTTCAAATAAAATTTTTATTGCATCAAAGTAAAATTTTGGATTTCGTGTATAAAAACTACCGGAATAAGTAACTCTCATTTTGTTAATCAAAGGCAGTTTTTTAGTTAGTGCGTATTCAAAATCTTCACTATCATATCCGTGAGGAAAAATCTTTATATCATTATAACTAATATTAACATCTTCATAACGTGATATAATTAATTCTTTTACACGACGGTTTGTTGTAATAACGAGATTTGCGTCTTTAAGGACTTCACGCTCCAGTTTAATATTTCTCCATTTGTGGAATGGTGTAGGATAAAAATTTAAAACTTTACTATCAACCCAAGCATCTCTATAATCAATTGCAAGTGGTATAGAATACTTTTTCTTTACTGCTTGACCTATTAGAAAATCTGTATAGGGAGGAGCTGTAGCATATACAACCTGAAATCCGTTATATTTCTTCCAGAGTTCATCAATTTTCTTCAATGCTTTCTTTTTCCAGAGAATTTTACTGTCAGGAATAAAAATAAAAGATGATATAAGACTTCTTATTTTTCTGAATCTCTCTTTTGGTACTCTGGTTACAATCTTTTTCAAATCAAGTTCACTATTACCAGTTCTTTCGATAATGATTCCATTTCGAATAGCTTCTTCCAGTAGGAATTCATCAATTGCAAAATAGCTCTTTGGCAAAGTTGTTAAAACGACAGGTTGCCAATTATAATTAATAAGGTATTTCGCAAACTTAAGTGTGCGTTGGACTCCACCCATTCCCATAGGTGGGAAATAATATGATATAATCAGCACTTTATTGGTAGTGATATTCAAAAATTACCCCCTGTAAATCATTTTTTCAAAACATAAATAATTAAGGTAGTTAAATTGGCTTTTTTTTTCAATTCATATTTTTAACACATTGTATAAATTGATCCACAACTGTCCAAAATAAAAATGGAACTGAAATAAAACATTAAAAAGCTGTTCAAATTGGACAGTTTTTTCTTTATTTTGTTCTTATTCTTAAATCAATCCACCTCCATCATTTTTTTATTTCTCTGTCCTTTCTTTCCCTTTTTCAACGTTTTGGACAGATGTGAAATTGATATTAAAAGAGCGAATATACACTCAAAAATTTAAACGTTTTTTTGAATTTAAATTTAATTTGCAGACAGATTTTATTGTTTTAAATAAATACTTATTTTTATATAATTAAGGAGTGTTTTGAATGATATCTTTCAATTAAATTTGAAAATCTGAGCAGATGAATAAAGGTAATATTCTCATTGTTGAAGATGACCTCCTTACTGCTACCATTTTAAGAAAACACCTTTCAAATAATGATTATAATGTTATTGCAATTGCTAACAATGCACAAGATGCAATCGAATTTGTTGAAAAAGGTCAACCTGATTTAGTATTAATGGATATTTTTTTGAAAGATAGTATTGATGGAATTGAAATTGCAAATCTTATACGAAAGCACATTGATATTCCAATAATATATTTAACAGCCGATTCAAGTGAAGAAACTATTGCAAGGGCTAAAATAACTGAAGCATTTAGTTTTCTTGTTAAACCTGTTAATGCAAAATTACTTATTACAAATGTAGAATTAGCTCTGCGAAGACAACATCTTTATCATAAGCAAATTCTTGAAACACTAAAAAAAGCAAATGATGAACTTGAACAAAAAGTTAAAGAACGTACAGCAGAACTTGAAAAAGCTCTTGAAGAATTAAAGAAGGAAATCTCTCACCGAAAACAGGTTGAAAAGGCTCTTCGTAAAGCTGACCGGTTAGCAACAATAGGTAAAATGTCGGCAATCCTTTCCCACGAAATCAGAAATCCTTTAAATTCAATAAAAATCAATACTGATATTCTTGTACAAACATTAACTCTGCCTCCTAAGCAGTACCGTCGGTTACAGATTATTCAAAAAGAAGTCAATCGTCTTGATAATCTTTTAAAGGAAGTATTATTCTTTTCAAGAAATGCAGAACTTCAGTATTCAGAATTTAATTTAAAATTGCTAATAGACTCAATTTATTATCAACTCAAGCCTACACTCGGAGGGAAAAATATAAATTTTAGTAATGAACTACCAGACTTAACAATCTCTGCTGACTCGGAAAAACTTAAACAAGTTTTACTTAACCTGATTATAAATGCTATTGATGCAATAGGTGAAAATGGAAGCATAAAAATATCTTCATTTGTTAATGACTTTGTTGACATCTATATTGAAGATAGTGGTAATGGAGTTATTGAACCAGATAAACTTTTTGAGCCATTTTACACAACTAAAACAATGGGAACCGGACTTGGACTATTTATCTCTCAAAATATAATTGAACAACACAAGGGTGAATTAAAGTTGCTATCAAGCCAACCGGGTAAAACAATCTTTCAAATCCGACTGCCATATAAAACAAATATAAAACAAAATGGAAAAGATTCTCATAATTGATGATGACGAGTCAACAAGGGAAAGTTTATCAATATTCCTACAAGAGTTGAATTATGAGACATACACTGCAGAGAATGGTGTAAAAGGAATTGAACTCGTAAAAAAAATATTGCCTGATCTGGTAATTACAGATATTAAAATGCCTGATATTGACGGGCTGGAAGTATTATCACGAGTAAAATCTATAGATGAATTAATACAGGTAATAATTATTACAGCATTTGATGATATGGGTTCTACTATAACAGCTATGCAGAAAGGTGCGTATGATTATATTGAAAAGCCTATTGATATAAATCGGTTGAAAATATCAGTTTTTAGAAGTCTTGAAAGTCGCCGTCTGAGCAGAAAGCTTGAAGTTATAAATACAGAGTTAGGTGCAGAAAATGAATTGAATAACACACTTGTCGGTAAATCTCGCGCTATGAGAGAAATATTCAAAAAAATTGGACAGGCATCGGCTACAAGGGTCACAGTTTTGATACAGGGTGAAAGTGGAACAGGTAAAGAACTTATTGCAAAAATTATCCATAATAGTGGAATAACTGCAGGACAACCATTTGTAGCAATCAATTGTACTTCATTACCAGAGACACTTCTTGAGAGTGAACTTTTCGGGCATGTGAAAGGAGCTTTTACTGATGCAATAAAAGACAAAAGGGGAAAGTTTGAACTTGCAGGTGAAGGAACAATTTTTCTTGATGAAGTCTCAGAAATGTCATTTAATTTACAGGCTAAGTTACTCAGAGTCTTACAGGAAAAAGAGTTTGAACGTGTTGGGGGTGAACATACTATCCCTATGAAAGCAAGAGTAATTGCTGCTACGAATAAAGACCTTGAAAAATTAGTTTCAGAGGGAAAGTTCAGGGAAGATTTGTTTTATAGATTAAGTGTATTTACAATTTATACACCACCCCTAAGAGAAAGAAAGGAAGATATTGAACCCCTTGTGAAACATCTCCTTGAAAAGATTAATTTAACATTACATAAGAATGTTAGAAAAGTACCTCAGGATGTTCTGGCAATTTTAAAGTCTCATAATTGGAAAGGGAATGTTAGGGAGCTTGAAAATACTTTAATGCAGGCTGTCGTATTATCAAAAGGAGATGTCCTTGAAAAAGAAAATATACTTCTCCACAAAGACGATTATAATGAAGAGGAAGAAACAATCGGCAATTTTATGAGTCTTGCTGAACTGGAAGAAAAACACATCCGGGCAATTTTAAATAAAACTAATTGGGATATAACACGTGCCTGCCAGATTTTGAAAATTGGTCGCGCTACAATATATAGAAAGATAAAAGAATACGGTATAGAGAAAAACAAATAATTTCCTACTTAATTTTTTACCTTTCCCTTTTTCCTTATCTTTTCTTCTTCAGTTTACAAATTTATTTTTATGAATATACGTGTCTAAATATGAGATTAAAAATTTCAATTTGAGAATTTTAAATCATAAAAACCTAAAAAATATTCAAAATTTAAAGGTTTTCCTCTGGCACAATATTTGCTTTTTTTTGTATGAACCTAAAAAAGAGGCATACAATGGAAAACAAAAAAGTTTCAAAATTCGATTTAAGCTTTTTAGGTATAATTGCAGTTTTACTTATGATTCTTGTTGCAGGGTTTATAGTTAGTTGAGAATATTAAGTTTTTTGTAGTAAGGTATGAGGCAAAAACTTCTTGGTGATGGTGATGTGTTTTTTATTTTGGTAATTTTATTCTTAACAGTAATTATTTTAATAGGAGTGTTAGTGGGGTAACAAAGAGTTTTTAAACAAAAGGGGGGTAAAAGAAAAAATCATTACTTCTTAGTTTATGAACAAGTGAGTAAGTGTTCCCATATATGTTAATGCTCCTTATTGTTTATTTAATAAGGAGCATTTTTTTGCTTTCACGAAACTTTGTGGATTCTAACACATAAAAATAAACTCCTGAAGAAAGTTCAGATGCATCAAATTTAATTTCATAATATCCAGGCTCAAGCGTTTCATTTAACAAGACCTTCAATAGTTTTCCTGTCACGTCATATATCAAAAGTTTTGAAAAGGTTTTTTTAGGCAATTGAAATCTAATAGATGTAGAAGGATTAAATGGATTTGGGAAGTTATTTTCAAGTTTATAACAGTCTGGTATATTGGAAGTTAGCTGTTTTATACCCGTTGAAACGGAAAATTTCCACCAGTTACTTTTTTGGCCCCAGCCAATCTGGTTTTTAGCTGTTACTCTCCAATAAAGTGGTGTATTAGAAGGCAAATTGTTTTCAGTTTTTAGTGAATCTAAAACATTACGTACAATTTTCCAGTTCATTGAGACGGTATCGTTTGTGATTTCAAGCATATAGGATATACCCTCAGGGTTTTCTCCTAATGTTTGATCCTTTGCCTTAAACCATTTAAAGGTTATAGGTTGTACAAGATTTGTAGCATTGTTAGGAGGTTCAGCTAATAAGACCTGGGTTGGAACACCAAGCGTAGAAAAATTCCAGATCGGAGAAAAACTACTTTCACCAACTTCATTTAAGGCTTTAACTTTCCAGTAATATTTTTTAAGTGGTTGTAATGTCTGAATTAGTTTTGTTGTATCTGTTAACAATGAATCTTTGTGTATAATAGTATTGAATAAAGAATCCGATGCAAGTAAAAAGTAATATTTCTGAGCAGATATAGACCTGTTCCATTTAAAATAAATGTTTCCCGGATCAAGTCCTGCAACATTATTGAGAGGCGATGAGAGCACAGGAGTCTGAGGTAATTGTTTTATATTAATATACTTACTCATAGTATCATTCTCAGGATATTCATCACCAGATAAATTTGTACCTACCTGAATTTTATAAATACCTTCACCAAGGTTAATAGTAGCGTAGTTAAGTTGCACTGAAGAACCTGAAGTAAGGTTTAAAACTATCTGTTGCTGATTATAAATAAGATTTTGTCCTGAGAAAATTCTAAAATAAGCGGGGAATGATTGTGTAGCAGTTCCAAAATTAGCATAAGTTGCAAGTGGTGTAAACTGCCCAGTTGGTAAATAATCGGGTAAATCAATTGATAGTGGCCCGACATTACTTGCTACATTTGGTCCAAGTCCAAGATTTACTACCACTGTTTCTGTTGTATCAGGAATTTTTTTAGGAGTTTCAGAAGAAACTGAATTCATACCCCAGTTTTTGTAAAAAACGGAAAAGTGTAAAACAAAACCTCCAATGCCATCGGGCAAAGTATCACGCGCGTTCAGACAAATCGTGCGTGGTTCATTTGGATTTAAGTTATCTTTTCCGTCACTCAGGTCAAAAACAATGTTATTATTCGGGAAGGGACGATCAGCATTGGGACCCATATAAAAATTAAAGAAAGATTTTTCCCATTGACATTGACAGGAACTCTTAATTGAAAAAGATAATTTGAGCTTGTATCTTGAACCGTGATCAAATTTTCCTCTTGCAATAAAAATAGGTGAGTAGTGAATACGGTCAGTTGTGTAGTAAGCCTGTTGTTCTGAAACCAGACTGTTCATAACTGCTTCATAAGACATCCAGAAATAACCCTGTAACCCCCAGTTCAATCCCCATGAATTAACTAATTTAAAAGCCCCAACTCCGTCGTGAGTTACTCTGCTATCGTCATAGCCAACAATTGTTACTGCATGGTAACCACGTAAAGAACCATAAACATCAGATACACAATAAGTATAATTAAAGTTTTGAATGTTGTCAAAATTTGGATAAACTGCTATACCGAGAACTGCAACATGTCCATTTGCAATATGTTGTTTAAGTTGCTGAATACCATTTAGATTTGAAGTATTTATCCAGAAAAACTCGTTTGAACGGTAATTCAGTGCTTTTTGGTAAACAGCTTCAGAAGGATAATTTGTATAATTAGATTGTGAATAAGGGAAATCGTTGATTGATGCACAGCCATTATCAAGCAGGAGTTTAAAGGCATCTTCAAAAAACGCGCCGTAATCCATACCCCCGTTAATGTGATTATATACAAATGCAGGACTGAAAATGTGATTTCGGTCGAAAACACTCCAGCCATAGTCTTCAAATTCCTGATATGTTTTGTAGTAATAACCAACAGCCCATCCTACACAGCTACCCTGTTGACCTTGGTCTCCAACCGGTGGCATATTCTGAGAATGGTCAACTAATGTTGGTAATTTTGAAGAGATTGGAATTTGTGCTTGCTTTACAAAAGATATTGTTTCAGCCTTTTTGGGTAGAAGCCCTGTTTTATGGAGTACCTGAGAGAAGGAAAAAATCGGCAATAAAAATAAAAACAAAAAAATAAGTAACTTAATTTTCATTATGTTTGAATATTAATGATATGTTGAAATTTAAATCTATTGTTTGTTTAAAAATCTTTGTTTGTCTTTTAAAATTTAAAATCCGCAAATTATTATTAAGTAGCTTTAAAAAAGATTATAATAATAAACATTTAGAATTTAAAATAGTCAAACGCATATATTTAATCAAGACAAGAGGAGTTATCTTTTTATATTATTTAACAGGTAAAGTTTAAATTTGAGCAGTAGAAGTTTTATTTTGTTATGAATAAAATTTTATTCCTGATAAATAAAACAGAATAATAAAGTTGATAGAATGAATGATTTTTTTCTTTGTAATTATTTTGAGTGTTCAAAAAAAGTAGCACAAAAAAATAGGGACGAATTTTTCTCTTTTCTTAATTAGATAACTATATTATTTTTATTCAAATTAATTTTAACCTTTAAACTTTTTTATTTGAAATAGATTATAACTACCATATTTTTATGATAGTTAAAAAATTAATTAGGAATAGCGAGTTTTCTTACAATTTAGCTGTTGAAATAAAAAGTTTCTGAATCTCATAACACTCCTTACCCCCACTGAAGTAACGCAGGCTTACCCTACAGCCTGCGTTTTTTTTTATTTTATGGTAAAAAAGAAAAAGTATAGATAAAGATGTAAGTGAGAAAATATAAGAAGAAATAAATTTATTGTCAGAAATTATTTGTTATGCTGCTGGAATGACAAAGATCTAACCTACTATTCTATCCCTTTGTTTGAAGGTGAAAAGGAAAAGATGATTACAAGTTTAAAAAATAATTCTCTGAAAAAACCATAGAAAATTTTCTAATAATAAATCATTGTATATTATACCGAACATTGTATATCTCAAATTTATACCAAGTAAACTTATCTTCTTTTAAAATCCAAGAAGCTTCTATTTTTGAAGGGATTTTTATACCATCGAAAGTTCGGTATTCTATAATTTCAGCCATCCATTCTGTTGGTTTTTCGTCATTTATATCTTTATATCTTTTAGTCACAAATTTTATTGGTTCACCTTTTTCATTAAAATAATAAATTCCCGAACCGACGGTCCCATTATAACTCATTGTTGCTTTTACACAGTTTTCATCTATTGGTTCCCATTTTATATATGGACTTAGGGCTGCCGAAGGAAACCAGATAATTTCGCCCATATATCGTTGTAGAGTTGATTGATTTATTTTTGAATTCCCATAGACATCAACAACAGGTAAAAGTCCCATTAACTTAATTTCCATTTTGCCCTGTCCATCTTTAAATAAGTCGCGGCCTACTACTGGCAATCCTTTCATCGATGTTTTAACACTCCAGAGAAATGAAGGTTTATGAGTTGTGAAATATTGTGTCGCTTCACTTTTTATCCATTCTTTTTGTTCTGGTTTTAATCTCATTAACCCTTTTTGTTCCAAATATACCGTCTGAATTATTTCTCTATCAATAACGCCAGAATTTTTTAGCCATCTTTTAACGGGAAGTGGTAAATCTTCAGTCATCTCTTCTGTAATAATTTGTTTAACGGAAGAATTTTCTCTAAGAATTTCTTTAGTTTCCTTATTAACCTGAATCTGAAATTGCCAAATACTAAAACTTACAATTACAGCCAGAAGGACAATAATGTTGGGTATAGTTCCAAATTTAGCATCCTGCCAAGATGTAATAATTAAAATTTGTGAAAGAATAACAGCAATAAAAGCAAACAACCACCACCATTCCTTTTTAGCAATAAACAAACCGCTTGAAAATAAAAAAAATGTACAAGCAGCAAGCCATACTAATCCCACGGGCTTACTGATGTTTCCAGTTAGTTGTGAAAGTTTAGCTAAATCAAACGCTTTCATAAACCCCATCAAATGGATAAATCCATGTATCGTTATAAAGATAATAAAAATTATATTTAACATAATTAAATTGCGTTGCTTGGCGGGAAATAATTTTATTCTTCTGCAAAATAATCAGAATCAATCTTTTTAATGTCGTAACTAGTAATTTTGGAAACTCCAACATCATTTTCTATCATTAATTGAGCAAGAGTTTCACCATCAATCAAAACAACCTTATGCGGAATTGTTTTTACATAATCTAATGCCTCCCTAGTAAAACTTGAAGTAGTTATAAAAACTCCTTTATTAGCATGATGTCCTGCAAGACTTCCAACAAAATTTCGCACTTCTTTAGAGCCAACAACATTTTCCCATCTCTTTGCTTGAATATAAATAATATCTAAACCGAGTTTATCCTCTTTAATAATTCCATCTATACCGCCATCTCCAGGTTTACCAATAACTTTTCCAGCATCATTTAACGAACCACCATAACCCATTTTTATTAAGAGGTCAATTACTAATTTTTCAAAAAAGCGTGGTGATGATTTTTTAACAAGATTCAACAATTCATAAGCTAAATCCTTTTTGATTCTTTGATATCCATACTCTAAAAGCTCTTGCGGTGTTTGTGTTAAGTTTTCTTCTTCTTCACCTTTTTCCTTACGGAGGTTTCTAAATTCAATAAACTGAGGGAATTGTTCTAAAAACTTTACATTGATTTCTTTAGGATTCTTCTGCAAAACTTCTAGACCTAAATCGGTTATCTTAAAATAAGT
>Ga0272448_1006674_pt1 | contig 12394 bp, 10 predicted proteins | sample YNPCB0191_FD_202220 | JGI IMG/M metagenome (GOLD analysis project Ga0272448, IMG submission 202220) | Hot spring sediment microbial communities from Yellowstone National Park, WY, United States - YNP-CB-019-1 | ecosystem: Environmental > Aquatic > Thermal springs > Hot (42-90C) > Sediment... | reverse complement strand
TTGATGCTGGCGAGGAGAGCTCTGAGTCAACCAAGGAAAACGCCATCCTGGTATTGCCGGCATCCGTTGAAATAAGGCTATCCAGACCTGGCAGGTTTGCGGCTTACGATCCGGTTGGCAGGGAGCTGGTTTCACTGTCCCTTGAACCCGGCACGCACACCCTCAATCCCAGCGAACTCGGCACCGGGATTCGTTTCCTGGTCCTATCATCTGCCGGAAAGACCCTGGACACCAAAACCCTCATCAGGAGGCGCTGATAACAGTGATTACCCGTGGGCCGGCCCCGGAACCCTCTCACCTCCCGCTTTGCCGGGGCCGGCCAGTTTTTTGAGCAGGCAATGAGAACCACGGAGGTTTCAAGATGATTGGACTTATCATGGTAACGAGCGCCCTGGTGGCGCAGAACCTCTTCGCGAGGACATACGGAGGAACAGGCAATGAGTGCGCTTATTCCTTGATAGTAACCGCTGATGGCGGCTATGCTGTCGCCGGCGGCACAACCAGCTATGGGGCTGGCCTGGATGATTTCCTGGTCATCAAGCTGTCATCCACGGGAAACCTGGAATGGGCGAGAAGCTTCGGGGGAACGAGCTATGACGATGCCTTCTCTGTAATCCAGACAACTGACGGAGGCTATGCTGTCACCGGAAGCACGGTAAATTTCGGGGCCGGGGGCTGGGATTTCCTAATCCTGAAGCTCTCATCCACGGGAAACCTGGAATGGGCAAGGACCTTTGGGGGGCCGAACGGCGACTTTAGCAGCTTGCCGGCGATCCAGACCGCTGATAATGGCTTCATGTTTGCGGGGCAAACAGAGAACTTCGGGGCCGGGGGCTGGGATTTTCTCCTGATTAAGCTCTCATCCGCCGGGACGCTTGAATGGGCAAAGACACTCGGGGGTGCAGGGGACGAATCGGTGCGCTCCATAAGCTTGACTGCGGACGGGGGGTTCGCGGTCGCGGGATGGACCCTGAGCTTTGGGGCTGGCTCCTACGATTTGCTGATGGCGAAGTTCTCATCCGCCGGAACGCTTGAGTGGGCGAGGACTTTTGGGGGAACGGATTGGGACGATGCTTTTTCCATGGTCCGGGCCCAGGATGGCGGATACACCATCGCGGGATGGACACAGAGCTTCGGCGCCAGCGGTCAAGATATACTGATAATCAGGCTGGACACAGTAGGGAATTATCCGGACTGCGTTGAGCTCTGTTCGCCAACTACAACGAGCGTTTCTCTATCTGCTCATTCCCCGGCCGGAGGCGCGATCTGCTCCCCCTCAACCGCAAGCCCGAACCCAACCTCTGGAACGCCCGGTTTAACGATTGCTGATGTCTGTCCATCCCAAGGTATCTCCGAGGAAAAAGCAGGATCCGCGCCCGGCATAACCTGCTCCCCGGTCCCTGGCGGCGTCCTGTTCATGTCCCCTGAAGCCATGGCCATAAAGATCTACTCGGCTGATGGCAGGGTTGCCTATTCCGGGAATCTGGAAAGGGGCGAGAACCTGATAGGCCTTGACCAGGGCGTTTATCTCTGGCAAGCGGGCGCATACAGAGGAAAGGCGGCAGTAAGATGAAATGGAAGGAAAGGATCAGGGATTTCATGGTTGTTCTACATGTGGCCTTGATGATGGGCGCAATCCTCCTCATTGCCGCAATAACCAGATAAAAATATATCGCCTGGCAACGGCCTTGCAGAATAAAATCCTATTTCCTCTCAGGCGGGTTTTTATCTGTTCCAACCTATTCCTCACGGCCCCCGTCTAGGCTATGCCGTCTGACACGGCCTATTCTCTAACTTCTTGCCCATCAAGGAGGTGGTTTATGCTTACTTATGTGGCCGGAACGCCATAGCTAAAACCCCTGCTGGGCCGCATACTTATGGGATCACCATAGATGACCTGGTGCGCCACTTGAAAAAGCTTGACAAGAAACAGTAGACTATGCGCCTGAAAAAGGAGGTGTTTTTGGTAGGACTTCATAGGAGACATAAAGGACAGATGTTTGTGTCCCTATTTCTCAAGGGTTTTCGGGCTAGTGCCTCCGGCTATCCTTCGGATCGCTTTTTTATGTTGTCCGGAAACGATCGCGATGGAAAACGGGGATTAAGGGCCTTGACAAACCATGGAAGATCCATTATATATATTCTTTACCAAATTTTTTTGGATTGAAGAGGAGGATGAAAAATGAAGGGAGTAAGCCAAAGGACAAAGCTAGCGTTTCTGAATCCCGCCTGGATTCTGTTCTGGCTAGCTATAACGCCGCGCTCAGCCGCGGCCGAACCTGGCCTGCCAGGCTCAATCGGCAGGACAAGAATGGCCTTTCCCTTGGAGGGGCCGGGGTTCGTCCTGGAGCCGGCCAGGTTCTCCTGGGGGTTCGGTAGTTTCGGCGAAAACGGCTTCCAATCCGCAGATTTCAGAATCAGCGCTGAGATATCCTTCCTGCCCTGGGCATCATTGGCGCTCGGGATGCCGTTTTACCTGGATCACTGCTCTGATTGGGCCTTTGGCAGGGGAGATCTGTTTTGCGGCGCTGGTTTGCGGTGGAGGCCTTGGGCCGACAGGAGCATTTACCTGGCCCTCTTTCCGTTCATGACTATACCAACGGGCCAGGACGGGTTCTCGGACGATTCCCTGAGAAGGTTCTCCACCGATGGGCTTGACTACGGGGTCCTGGGCGCGCTTTCGGCGATCCCGTGGAACAGATGCCTCCTCGGCCTGAACATAGGAGCCTACAATCCGAACCAGGCAAGCGGCTATGGCTCCCACACCAATCAGGTGATATACAGAGCCCTTGGAATAAGGCAGATTTCAAGCTGGCTATGGCTTGGCGCTGAGCTATCTGGCGAGTGGTTCATCCTTAACAGCCTTGTCCCTGAAATTTCATACATTGCTGGCGGCTCACCCCTTAGGCTGAGCCTCATTTCCAGGTTTAAATCAGGCCTTTTGAACCTGGAGCTTTCCCCGGGCTTCTACCTGACCAAGAGGCGCGTTCGGAGGGGCGACAGCCTCGTTTATCCCCGGCCACTATACACCCTGCCGGTTGGGGATATGACCTGGGAGATAGCCGGCGGAATCTCGTTTGGCAACAGCGGTTTGAATGCAGAGATCAGGAGAAGGCCAGAGGTTGCCGGAGGGGTTATTGCCGGCAGGGCTACATATCCGGATAGCACGCCCGCTGTGGTGAAGGTTGAACTTCCTGCTCTTGGGCTCGCTACATTATCCGATAGCTCGGGCAGTTTTGCTCTTGCGCCCGTGCCTCCGGACAGCTATATGGTTTTCGTGTCCGGCCAGGGTATAGCATCAATGGAGCCGTTAAAAGTCCTGGTCATGAAAGGCGAGACCACAAGGCTCAATCTCACTGTCCAGAGGATAAAGCCGAGCAAGGTCAATGTGATCCTGAGGGACATAGTGACCAGAAAGGAGATAGATGGCCTGGTGATGGTGGAGGGCATCAACAGTAGCGGAGCAAGGACCCCGAACACCTTCAGCGTGCCCAAAACCGCCAGCTTTCCCCTCATGCCCGGAGCGTATGTTATTACCGGAAAGGCGGACGGTTATTTCGCGCAATCAATGCCCCTTACCATAGCTGACAACCACGATGTCCAAATCGTCATAGACCTCATACCCCAGGGTTTCATACTTGAGTTCCCGGGAGTCCTCTTTGAGTTCGGCTCCGCAAGGATAAAAAAGGATGCTTATCCTGTTCTGGATTCAATAGCGAGCGTTGTCAGGACTGTTTTCGCGGCTAACCCCAACCTCAAGATAGAGGTCGGGGGATACACCGATAATGTGGGTAGTCTCAAGGCCAATATGAGGCTGTCAGAGGAAAGGGCTAAGGCCGTGGCGAATTTCCTCATAGAAAACTACGGTCTGAACCCCGATAGGGTCCTTTACAAGGGCTACGGCCCCGCTCACCCGAGGGCGCCTAATACAACCGAGGAAGGTAGGTCAGCTAACCGTCGGGTAGAGATAAGGTTTCTGGAGGTAATATGATGGAGATACCCCTTTCAAAACCCGATATAACCGAGGCTGAGCGCCAAGCAGTTCTTGATGTTCTTGCGTCGGGAAGGTTGTCCCTCGGGCCGTATCTTGAGAGATTTGAGCGCGCTGTGGCTGATTATGTGAAAGCCAGACACGCCGTAGCCGTTTCTTCAGGGACAGCTGGGCTTCACCTCTCGCTAATCGCATCAGGGGTAGAGCCAGGAGACCACATAATAACCACGCCGTTCTCGTTCGTTGCCTCGGCCAATGTCATACTCTATGTAGGGGCGAAGCCGGTTTTCGTTGATGTAGAGCCAGATACAGGGAACATATCGCCAGAAGCCGTAGAGGAAAAGATAAAGGATGAGTATGTCCGCTCCGATGGGAACTGGGTTTGCTGGAAGGATGGCAGGAGGCTCCGCGGCATCCTTCCTGTCCATGTGTTCGGCCACCCCTGCAGAATGGATGAGATAAACGAGATAGCCCGCAAATACAATCTTATTATCATAGAAGATGCCTGCGAGGCCATGGGTTCACTCTATTTCAGCAAGAGCCAGAACAGGTGGCTACACGCAGGAACAATCAGCAGGGCCGGGGTCTTCGCCTTCTACCCGAACAAACAGATTACAACAGGCGAGGGGGGTGTCCTGGTGTCGGATGATGAGGGTATAGCACGGCTCGTTCGGAGCCTCTCCAACCAGGGCAGGGACGACATGGGGACCTGGCTGGTTCACCCGCGCTTGGGCTACAACTACAGGATGGACGAGATGAGCGCGGCTCTGGGTTTTGTCCAGATGGAGAGAATTGAGGAGATGAGGTCAAAAAGGAGAAGGGTGGCCGCGCTATACAACGAGATACTTAAAGAAATTGAGGAGATTGAAACCCCGCCGGAAAAGCCATACGCTGAGGTCAACCCATTCGTTTATGTTGTGAAGCTGAGAATTCCGGGCAGGGATGAGCTCATGAATCACTTGGTTTCAAACGGCATAGGCACAAGGCCGTATTTCACCCCCATCCATCTCCAGCCCTACTACTCCGAGCGTTTCGGGTTCAGGAAGGGGATGTTCCCTGTGGCGGAGTCTTTGGGGGAGACCTGCTTCGCTTTGCCATTTCACAACAGGTTAACAGAAGACGAGATAACCTATGTGGCCGAGAGGATCAAAAAGTGGCTCTCCACGAGAAAAACAACAATAAGGGGAACGGAGGATGAAAAAACTAAAGAAGCTTTTGAGACCAAACCTCTATAAGAGAACAGCCTTCTACCTAGTGGGCGAGATAATCCTTGTCCCCGTGAGCGTCTTTCTGGCTTTTGCGGCGAGGTTTGAGGGGCATATCCCAGACGAATATGTTCCTGTGGCTTTCGGCGCGGCCGCTTTCGCTACAATAATTGTGCTTGCGCTGAACGCCCTTTCCGGCTTCTACAGGATGAAATGGGGAGCCTTTGGGATCAGGGATGCCATATACGGCGCTGGTGTTATATCATTCATAGCCATCCTGATGCTTTTTGCCTCCCTCACCGGCGCACTGCCGCGCTCTCTTCCATTGATATGGCCGCCAATAGCCTTCCTCGTTTTCCTCTTGTTCCGTGGGGGCAAGGTCATAGCCTCATGCGTCTACAACAGGCTCTCAAGACTGAAGCGCCCTCCGTGCGTTCTCGTCATACCATCCGATGGTCGCCATAACCTAATTGACTTCCTCTGCAGTTCACAGCTCATCCCATACAGGGTGGCCGGCATCGTTGACCCAAACCCCCACAATTCCGGTTCAACCATACACGGCATAAAGGTTCTCGGAACCCCGGAACACATACGCCAGGCTGTAAAGAAGGTTAACGCTCGGTGCGTCGTTGTTGTTGAGACGAACCCTCCGCAGTTCCAGCTGGGCGATCTTTGGGAGGACCTGAAGGAGCTTGATGTTGAGGTAAGGCTCATTTCATCGCGCGGTGGAAACAACATAAGACAAATAGGGGCCTCGGATCTGATAAAAAGGGAACCGGTCAAGGTCAACCTTGAGAGCATAGGGCGTTTTATAAACGGCAAGAGGGTAATGATAACCGGAGCGGGCGGTTCCATAGGCTCTGAGCTTGCAAGGCGCGTAGCGGAGTTTGGGCCCGAAAGACTGATCCTCTTTGAGAGGGATGAGACAGCGCTATTCAGGATAAACGAGGAGATCTCCGAGCGAACGCCGTGCGCTGAGCCCTTCCTCGGCGATATAACATCCGAAGACGACCTTGATGAAGCATTCTCTCGCCATAGGCCTCATCTTGTTTTCCACGCGGCCGCATACAAGCATGTTCCCATGATGGAGGCCTACCCCTCCAGAGCGGTGATCAACAATGTTTGGGGAACATACCTCACAGCGAGCAAGGCAATTGAGCACGGCGCTGATGCGTTCGTCAACATATCAACCGATAAAGCAGTGGAACCCGAGAGCGTTATGGGCGCAACAAAGCGCATAGGTGAGATGGTCGTGAGGGCACTCTCAGGGAGCCGAACCCGCATGTGTTCGGTTAGGTTCGGGAATGTCCTGGGTTCCAGGGGGTCTGTCCTTGAGCTCTTTGAAAACAGAATAGCCGAGAGAAAGCCGATCTTCGTGACCCACAGGGATATGGAGAGATACTTCATGCTCGTCAATGAGGCAGTCCTCCTGGTCCTGGAGGCCGCGGCCCAGCCGGAGGAGGGGCTCTATGTGCTGAACATGGGCAAGAGGGTGAACATATACGAGATGGCCGAGAGCCTCATCAGGATGTCCGGCCTCACCCCCGGAAAGGACATAAGGATAATAGTTACCGGCAAAAGGCCCGGCGAAAAGATAGTTGAGGAGCTCTTCTGGCCCCACGAAACCCCTGTGCCCCTTGTGGAAGAAAGGTTCTACATGATAAACGCAGACCTCCCGGTAAGCCCGAAAGCGCTTCTTGATAGGGTTTTACAGCTTGTTAATGCGGTAAAGGAGAACCGCTACGATGGCGATCTCAGGGACAAAATCCTTGAAATAGCATGGATGGGCGCCAAAACCAAGGAGAAAAAATGGCTTGGGGTATCTTGAGCCTCTTCGTCATTTGCGCTGAGTGCAAGCCGGGCGACGCGTTCTTCATAAGGTTCTTCAGGGATGCAGCACTCTCGGACACCTTCTTTGTAGAGGAGGACACGAGCATATACATCCCCCTCGCCGGGCAGATCAGCCTCGCCGGCGTGGAGAAAGAGAAAGCCGTTAAATTCCTTGAGGATACCCTCCTTTCTTTCTACGCGAGGCCCCTGGTCAAGGTCTACTCGCTTTCCAGGGTCTACATGGCTGGCCAGGTTGAGAAACCAGGGCCTGTCTATCTCATGCCATCGGAGGGTTTCATTGAAGCTGTTGCAATCGCTGGAACAAAGGACAGGGCTGATCTGGCCAGGGTAAAGGTGATAAGGGATGGAAAGACAATAGGGGTTGACCTCAGGAGGCCTAAAACTGGCGAGACCCCGCACGATGGCGACCTGATAATCGTTCCAAAGAGCCCCTGGCCAACGCTGATGGAGGTCTACTATGTGTTGGCCGGGGTTGCTGTGGCTTGGTCCCTTTACCTTAACATGAGGAGATGAAATTGTGATCGGACTCAGGGAGTTCTGGGATGCTGTTCTGCGGAGAAGGCTGGTTGTCTTTCTTTGCGTTGCGGGCGGCGTATTGGGCGCCCTCTTGGTCAACATGCTTTCGGTTCCTAAATACAGGGCTGAGGCAGTAGTAAAAATAAGCGGAGGCGAAAAGAGGCTCTCCATATTCGGCGAGCTCCCCGGCTCTCCCTCAGGGGTTGATCCGGTTCAGAGCCAGATAGAGATAATAAAATCAAGAACCCTTGCCAGGAATGCGGTCGCGAGCCTTGGCTTGAACATCCAGGTAAAAGCGAAGAACCCTGAGATAAAGGTTATAAGGGCATGGTCTCAGGCCTCCGTCGCCCCAGGCGCATACAGGCTCAAAACCTCCCGGGACAGCGTGTTTCTCTTTGATGAGCGGGGGCAAAACCTCTCTCGCGCCGAAAGGGGCGATACCCTCTCCGGTCCGGGTTTCTCCATGATCGTGGATTGGGAGAAGGACCTGGCGAATGTCAGGTTAACCGTTGAGGACCTTGACAAGGTCGCTGAGCGCTTTAGGGGCGGATACTCGGCTGTTCAGAAGGGGCGAACCGACCTGGTTCGCATATCCTATTCCTCGCCGGATCCCGAGCTGGCGAAAGAGGCCGTCAACGCGATCGCCCAAGGGTATGTTGACTACTCCCTGAACACGGTTAGGGAACAGGCGCGCTCCGCCCGGATGTTCATTGAAAACCAGATAGACCAGGTCAAAAAGGAGCTCACGGCGGCTGAGGATAGCCTTAGGCTGTTTAAGGAGGCCGAGGGCATATTTGAGTTGAGCGAATCGGCCCAGAACCTCATAGGCAGGCTCTCGGAGTTGGACGGCGCGCTGGCCGAGGCGCAGGCCACGAGGAGAATAAACGAAAGGAGGATATCCGCTCTGCTTGATCAGCTCGGCGATACATCGGCGTTCTTCGGCAAATACAGGATCATAGCCTCTTCGCCCGAAATGGCGAGCAACCCCCAGCTGGCCGCGCTCTCCCAGAGGATGAACGAGCTGGCGGAGAAAAAGGCCTCCCTTATGACGGACCTGAGCCCAAATCATCCGGAGGTCGTTGCAATTGATGAGGAAATGGAACACCTTAAGTCGGATATGACCAGGATAGCCTCAAAGGCCCTGGCAGAAGGCCCAGCGGCCACTGACCCTATCCTCCAGAATATTTACTCACAGCTTGTTCAAGCGCAGGTTGATCTTGAGTCGGCAAGGGCGCAGGAGAGGGCGATATCCCGCCTCATATCCGAGAGAGAGGCTGTCCTGAGAACATTCCCCAACAAGGAGCAACGCCTGGCGGAGCTCACGCGCAGGGTTGAGGCTGACAGGAAGGTCTACGCTGTCTTACTGGAAAAATTGCAGGAGGCCAAGATAGAGGAAGCGAGACAGATCTCCGACGCGAGGGTTGTTGATCCCGCCATAACCCCGGAAAAACCTGTATCTCCAAGGAAGGGCTTAAATCTCCTTCTTGGGCTTCTCCTTGGAACCTTGCTCGGGCTCGGCCTCGCTTATGCGCTTGAGGAGCTTGACACATCGGTTCGGGGGCCAAAAGACCTTGAGCACATTGACCCCGGCGCTCCCTTCCTAGGGTATATACCCGTCGCTGATGAGCACGACGAGGGAACCCTCAGGGACGCTATCTACACGGTTTCAATGAACATCCTCTATCACTCAAAGGACAGGGACCAGGTCTTCCTGTTCACCTCTGCAGAGCCAGAAGCCGGAAAGAGCTTCGTTCTCTCTCAGTGCGCTATGGCGCTCGCGGAAATGGGCAAGAAGGTCCTCATTGTGGATGCGGATATGCGAAAGCCCCAAATGCACAGGTTTTTTGGCATTGAGGATAGGGGCCAGGGTCTTTCCGATATCCTCCACGGAAGAAGAAGCCCCTCATCGGTATTGAAGAAGCTGGGCGAGAGGCTGTTCTTGATAACATCAGGCGAGAGGCTCGGCTTATCCGCCGGGGCATTGGCTTCGGGTGTATTCGCCGAGTTCATAGCATCGGTTTCCAAGGATTACGATGCAGTTCTGGTGGATGCCCCTCCGGCGGGCCTCGGTTCAGTGGATACCCTGGAGATGTCCTCAAAGATCCCCTGGACCGTCCTCGTGGCCAGATACCAGAGGACCGACAGGAACGCCCTGCTTGAGTCCGTGCGACAGATCAAGAACAGAGGCGGAAACATCCTCGGCTTCACCATTAACTTCTTTGACCCGTCCGAAGCGAGATACGGCTACAGATACTACTATTATTACCAATACGGAACGGGCCACGGCGGCAAACATCCGAAGAAAAGCCTTTGGAGGAGGATACTCTATTGGCTGGGTTTCAGGAAAAGGTAAAGCGAGGCCTTGACCTGCTGTTTGCCAGCATCGGCCTGGCTGTCCTTTCGCCCCTTTTCTTCCTTGTCTCCTTGGCTATCCTCATGGAGGATGGGAGGCCTGTGCTGTTCAGGCAGGAAAGGGTTGGGAGAAACGGAAAGCGTTTCAGGATTTTCAAGTTCAGGACAATGGTTCATGACGCGGAGTCAAAGGGGCTTTTTACCCATGAGAACGACCCGCGCATAACCCGGGTTGGCCGAATCCTCAGGCGATGGAGCATTGACGAACTGCCCCAGCTCATCAATGTCCTTCTGGGCCAGATGAGCCTCGTCGGCCCGAGGCCAACCCTTCCCTACCAAACCGAGAAATACACTGAGCGCCAAAAGCGCAGGCTCCTCGTAAGGCCGGGCATAACCGGCCTCGCGCAGGTCAAGGGCCGAAACGCTCTCAGCTGGCCAGAGAAGATAGAGCTTGACCTTCAGTATGTTGAGAGGATGAGCCTGTGGCTTGACTTCAAAATAATCCTTATGACCATCCCCGCGCTTTTCAAAAGAAAAACCCTCTACAAGGCGCCTGAGGAGTGGGAAAAGGATCCGATAGCAAAAAAGGAGGCCAGGCCTTGAGAAAACCGATAATCATAGTCGGTGCTGGAGGCTTTGGCAGGGAAGTAGCGCAGTTGATAACTGACATAAACAAGGTCAGTGATTCCTGGGAAATACTGGGATTCGTTGACGATGACCCGTCCAAAGGTGATCTCTGCTTTATGGGCTTGAGGCGTATAGGTGAAATTGAAACCCTAAAGAAATACAGGGGCGCATCTCTGGTCCTTGCTGTCGGAAATCCGAGAACCAAAAGGAAAATACTTGAAAAGATTATGGCTTTCGGGGGCAACTATGATTTTCCACCACTAATTCACCCATCTGCACAGGTTGGCGAGACAGCCGAGATAGGTTCTGGTGCCATTATAGCCTGGAATTCAGTGGTCACCGTATCTTGTAGGGTCGGCAATTTTTCGCTTGTATACATCAACAATTCAGTTCCTCACGATTCACTGGTAGGGGATTTTGCAACCCTTTATGTGGGGGTCATATTGGGTGGTGCTTCACAAGTTGGAGAGGGTGCAATGTTGAGTTCAGGTTCAATCATACTGCCCGGAAAGAAAGTTGGCGCAGGCTCTGTTGTTGGAGCTGGAGCCGTTGTCGTCAATGACATCCCCCCGAACTCCGTTGCTGTGGGGGTTCCCGCGAGGGTAATAAAGGAGGTTGAAGAAAGGTGGTAAACCTTAACTTCAGGAGGTCCTTAACATGAGGAAGCTTTTAGCCATAACAGCAGTGCTGGGTGCCCTCCACGCGGAGGCACCCATAACGGGCGATGTGTCCAGAACACGCTCGCCCCTCCCGCAGACCAAGGGCGACTGGATCATAGACTGCTTCAAGATGAACATCATGACAGGAAGGCTCTACGACAACCCCATGGTCGCGATGGACATGCTCACGGGCGCGGAATACTACTTCCAGGACTGGCTCAGCCTCTATGGGGCTATACCCCTTTACTTTGATAAGTCCGAGAACGCCACCCTCGCGAGCGGAGACATGCTTCTTGGGCTTCACTGGACAACCGAGTGGAAGTTCTCGTCCTATGTTGGCGTATTCCCCTTCATAACCATACCCACAGGCATCGGAACATACACAGCCGACACCGTGAGGGCCTACTCAACCAGGGGCCTTGATTACGGGCTTCTGGTCACCTGGGCTTACTGGGACGCATGGGGCAAGCTGATAGCGAACCTCGGCCTTTACGACCCACAGCAGGGCTTTATTTTCACCGGGAAATACGGCGCGCACACCAACCAGGTCCTCTTCAGGTTCTACGCTGACAAGCCCATGAGCAAGAACATACGGCTTGGAACAGAGCTATCCATTGACTGGTTCTACATTGCCAGCACCATGACCGAAGTGGCAGATTACTCAGGCGGAACCCCCATCCGGATGAACATCCTCTCCCTGTTCAGCCCCACAGACAACGATAACCTGCAAATAGGACTGAGCTTCGGCGGCTACCTGACCAGGCGTTCAATTGAGCGCGACGGCGAGAAGGTCTACGCAAAGGTCCCTTTCACTACTCCGAGGGGCGACATATTCGTGGAGACGGGACTCAGCTTCACCTACAGCCTCGGCCAAAAGGAGCTGGAGCCTTTCGCGAAATGAACGGGCTATTGACCAGGGTGAGGGCCGTTTTTGTCGGGCGTCAAACCGGCAGGGCAGGGGTCCTCGCCATAGTAGCCCTCACCCTGGCCTCAAAGGCCCTCGGCTTCCTCCGGGAGATGCTCATAGCCTATTTTTTCGGAGCCACAGCCCTTGTTGACGCTTTCGTTGTCGCGAACAACATATACGGCCTCACCGTGGGAATAATAGGTCACGCGTTCTCGGTCGCTGGAACCCCCCTCCTTGTTGAAAAATTCGTCAAGGATGGCCACCCTGCCCAACAATCCGCCTTCTT
>Ga0272448_1006673_pt1 | contig 12397 bp, 9 predicted proteins | sample YNPCB0191_FD_202220 | JGI IMG/M metagenome (GOLD analysis project Ga0272448, IMG submission 202220) | Hot spring sediment microbial communities from Yellowstone National Park, WY, United States - YNP-CB-019-1 | ecosystem: Environmental > Aquatic > Thermal springs > Hot (42-90C) > Sediment... | reverse complement strand
CTCATATCCCACAAAACGTAAGAAACCATATGAACATCGTTACGGAAATATCCCGCCTCGCGCAATTTCTCATGACCAAGCAAAATTGCCTCATCAATATAGTCGCCTGTGCGTTTCGGCCCGATGATGCAGCTTACGAGCACACCTGTTGTCAATTTTTCAACCGACATTTCACCATGTGCCGAAAACCATGCTCCTTTCATCAACCATTCGTGCCCGCTGTGTGGCACATTTCGCGTCTGATGTGCAACTACACGAGTCCAGCCTTTTTCCGCAAAGAGTTTTCGATGCTGAATTGGAGTACACCAAAATTTATCGAATGGTTCCTTGAATTTCGGTAAATTTACCAGCGTGATTTTCCCGCTAATAAAACTGTCCTTCAACTGGCTCATCATCTTTACGCCGGGATGTCTGGCATCGGTCGTTCCCAAAATGGACCGAGCCATTTTCATATTGTCGTACGAAAAAATTTCTTCGACTTCGAGAATCGCCAAAGGTTTTTGGCTGAATGTCAAAAGCAGGTTCTCATCTTTTTTGATTTTTTGCTCATTGATTTGTTTCGAATCAATATCAAAAACAATCGGTATGGGCCAAAGCGAGCCATCTGCAAGCGTCATCTTTTCGCAGACCGATTCGACATCTGCCTTGCACATAAATCCAGACAGAGGGGTGAAAAATCCATATGCGATGTCGATACATTCCCTTGCCGCCCGGCCGCTGATTTCAACGCTCTTTAATCCCTTTATGCGTTTCTTCGCTTCTTCTTGTGAAGAAATAATTCTCTCAACAATCTCCTTACCGCAATGCCCTGTATATTTCATTTTTTGACTTACTGCAGGTTTAAATAATTGCATTCCACGAATCTAATTTTTCAGTCGAGAACTTCTTGCCCTTCAATGCCGGAGCATCCGGACCATAGCGGTATGCCCTGAATATCCAGTTAATATTGCCGAACTCAATCTGTCCATAGTATGGGCTTATATATTCCCATACCGTCTCGCCGCTCGGTGTTACCTCGAATATCCGAGCTTTTAGAGTTTCACAAATCAGTGTATTGCCGTTCGGCAGTCTCTGCGCGTTGCCACATGCGCCCGTATAGAATTCCGTCATTGGATTTGATTTATACTGCCAGACGATTTTCTTGGTATTTGGGTCCAGTTCAAGAATCATCGAGACATTTATCTCAACACCGCCGCGATGAAAACCATTGTCAAAAATCAAAATGTTGCCGTTAGGCAGTACATGCGGGTCGTGCGGATGTGCGAGTTCACCAAGGCCTGTACCCCATTCCCATTTGATTTCCTTGGTCTTCTTATCGATAATACAAATCATATTGGTCTGACGGAAGCAAGTGAATATATCGCCATTATCCAGTTCAAGACAGGTATTGGCGTGAGTCCACTCCTTGCGGTGGCACAACGGACACAGCAAATCTTTCTGCGGGTCTAAGTGCTCGTAAGCAATCCAGTTCCAAACCACTTTGCCATCCGGTGTTACTTCTCTAATTTCATCGCTCCACATTTTGCCGTTATCTTCTGTACCAGGAATACCACCTCTCACTTTGGCGGCTATCTCTTTCGGCACCTCGACGTATCGCAATGTCAGTGTATTGCCGTTTTTCATCCTGCAGAAATCATGGTGCATAAATACGTCTTCGTATTCCCATACCAGATTATTGTTCCAATCAACTTCACGAAGTACACCACCCATACCTGACAGCATAGGAGCACCTTGCTGTTTGCGTTTCTCCATATCACAGCGGCAGCCGTAAAACAAATTGCCATTCGGCAGTAATCTTCCATAGCAACCCGGACGTTCGGGCATAGTCCACTGATGCACTACTTTTCCCTCCATATTAATCAAATTTGTTTCACGACAACCTAACCCTGCAAACAGCGTGTATCCATTGTATGCTTTAGCTGGCTCGTATGTATTTACGCCATATTGGATTTTCATCATTCACCTCTTTTTGGAGTTCAAACTGTTAACTGGTCGTTTAAAAATCACATCTTCGATTACATATAACCAAGCTTACGCAACCTTTCCATTGACTGCTCCTTGTCCTGCCGTCTGCCTGCTCTTTCGGGAGTATTTTCCATATCTTGTTCCCATGCGGGGATACCGACCTGGCCGGGATTGCTTGTTGTTCTTGCGCCAAGTGAACGGTATCCAATCTCGTAAAGCGGACAATAAGGAATCTTATATAGCATAGTTGTGTTCCAAACATCTCTCTCGGTGAAATCAAGGATTGCAGATATTCTTGTATGCGCAGGCATAAGATAGCCAGCCTCCTTTTCCGTAAAAGGTTTGTCATTTCTTCGAGCTGCCTGCTCATCTCTGCGAAGAGCCATAAACATCGCCTTGATTTTGTTGTCTTCCACAAACTGATTGAAGACAACTGTCTTCATAAGATGATTGCCAACATTTGATGACTCTGCCTCGAACGGGAATGAGTCACCCTCAAAACCTATACGCTTTAGCTCCGCCTTGTTACGTTCATTAAGGTCTTTGACATGAACTGTCTCGCCAAGGTGACTCTGGCATGCCCGCAAGACGTCCCAATTGCAACACCAGGCAAGGTCTATGTTCCACTCCTTCGAATATTTTATCAGGAAGTACGTTATTTCCGGAAAAGCGTCGCCTTCATCTATCGTCATAACACGCGGAAGTTTAATGTTATTTTCCGTGCAGAACATCCGAATAATCCACAAATTCAGCGTGCTGTCTTTTCCACCCGTCCAGGTAATAGCACAATCATTTGGTTCAAATCTTTCGAATGCTTCTTTCAAAATCTTTTTTGCGCCGGCAACCAATTCATCACATCTTTCTTTCACATCATCTGTCATTTTCTTACTCCTTTTTAGTTTATTTAAATGCTTTTGGTCCGTAAAGTTTGTTAATTTTTTCGTATTTAGCCGGATTCAGGTCTTTTGCCTGTGACATCTCTGGTGCATCTGGACCGTATCTGTAGGCTCGGAATATCCAGTTCAAATTGCCCCAAAACAGATACTGCGCAAAGAACGGACTGGTATAATCCCAGACTATCTCACCTTTTGGGGTTATCTCGAAAACCCGCCCTTTCATCGTCTCGCAAATCAGAGTGTTTCCGTTTGGCAGTCTCTGTGCGTTGCCGCACGCAGGTGTGAAGAAATCTACCACCACGGGCGCTTTGTACTCCCACTTTACCTCCTTACTTGCCGGGTCAAGTTCGAGAACTCGCGAAAATGAAACTTCTTCAATTTTACGATTGAAGCCATTGTCAAATATCAGCATGTTGCCGTTAGCCAGCATGGTGGGGGCATGCATATGTGCCAATTCCTTCGCTCCTTGTCCGTAATGCCATTTGATATCGCCGGTCTTTTTGTCAACAATGCAAACCATATCTATATTTCTGAAACTCAACAAAATATCCCCGTTTTTTAGCTCCTCGATACTGTTACCATGCGTCCATTCCTTACGCCAGTCCAATGGGCAAATCGCGTCTTTTTCAGGGTCTAAGTGTTCATATGCTTTCCAGCTCCAGACCACCTTACCATCTGGTGTAATTTCATCAAGTCCATCTGCCCACATCTTGCCATCCTCTTCCGTACCAGGAACTCCGCCTTTGACCTTTATCATCAATTCAAAAGGTACTTGCACATACTTCATTATTAGTGTATTACCGTTTTTCAAGCGGCAAAAATCATGATGCTGGAATAGGTCCTTGTATTCCCAAACGACCTTGCCATTCCAGTCCACTTCACGGATAATTCCACCCTGGCCACTCGTATGAGGTACACCAGCTTTCGCTTTTTCATTTGGGTCAGCTTGTATGGCATAAAGAAGATTACCGTTCGGCAAAAGGTTCGCGTAAGCCCCCGGAAAAGCACCAATGTCCCATGTATGGACGATGTTGCCTCGCATATCAATCAGATACGTCGTTCGGCCTGAAAGGGGGGTAAACAGTGTATATCCATTATACGCTTTGTCCGAGTCATAATAAGTTACAGACATTGGACGCGGTTTGTTGACAACCACCTTTGCATCTGCTGCATCACTATATAGTATGCCAAAGAAACTAAAGCAAAGCAACACACCAGCTACAACTTTTTTAATTAGATTTTTTCCCATTTTGTTTCTCCTATACTGTTTTTTCAAAAAAGTTAATAACCGTAAACCTCATCATGCGACAACTCGATATTGAACCAGCTGCTTATATACCCCCACCATTTGTCCTTACTGTTGACAAATTCTCTGAATGTGGCATCCGGATCATAGCCGGCAATTACCAACATGTTCTGCTTTTCGCTCCACTTATTCAATTTCAAATACAAGTTTTTATTTCCGGTCTGACTTACAAAACTTACCTCATCTGCCGTTAATACCTGTTTAACAACATCACCGAGACCTTCGTCATCGTTCGGCCCGCCCAGAATAAGAATGTATTTTTCAGTTTTATACTTTTCAAAATCGGCTGGAGCTATACGTTCTATAGTAATACCTCGTGTCGCTATAAAGTTAACTACGTCTTTGCTCCGTTCGTAATTAGCCTCGTTGGTAATCACAATCAACTTGTCTTTTTCTTTTGCGGCTGGCATAGTTTCTGCTTTTGGTTCTTCAATAAGCGTCGTAACCGGTGCCACTGGGGAAGAGGAATTCACCTTTATTTCAGCACAAGGCTTTTGAATTGGGCGCTGCTCTCCGACGCAACCGATTAAAAATCCAACTAATGTAACAATTACTAATAATTGTGTCATTGTTCTCATTTTCGTTCTCCTATGAAAAATCTCCTTGTTATTTCTGACCTGTGACTTCGTCATGAGTCGAGCGTAATACATCTGGTACCAACTGCCAGTCGGAATTCTTCGGCGGTGTCACCGCAAGCTCCTTAGGTTTGGGCAGATTCTTAAATTGCGGGCAGTAATCATAAGGATAACGTACCGGCCGTTTTGTCCGTATTGCCAGTGTCTTATACCCAGGGTCGCAATACACATCTCCGCCTGGTTCAATAAGTTCCTGACCGTTATATTTGCCTGTTCCGATATATTCCCAAACTATCTCCCCTGCAGGAGTAACCTCAAATATTCTTCCGACATCGTCTTCTTTTATAAATGTGTTGCCGTTTGGAAGTCTCTGTGCCGAACCGTTTGTCGGTGAGAAAAACTCAAACCATGGGCTTTCATATTTCCACACAATAGCTTTGGTTACAGGGTTAATCTCAAGCACAAACGATTTGCCCGTATGTCCCTGCGAATCCGCACAAGCTATACCATTATCGAAGATAAGAATATTACCTGCTCCCGGCAGGTTAGGTTCAATCATATGCGCTTCGTGCGGATGCGATAGTCCGCCGCGATAATCACCGCGATAGCTCCAGACAATTTGCTTAGTGTCACGGTCAATTATATAACAGGTATCGAAATGCCTTACCGTCAGTAGAATATTTCCCGGCTTAAATTCCTTGTGACCTTCTTTATACCAGTGGTTTTCCGGTATTACGTATGCTCCGTTCGAATGTGTCCAGTCAACGTCCTTGTCCGTCTTTGAATATTGGTTCACATCGAAATGGTCGAATTCGCTCCATCGCCATACGACTTCACCTTTGGGGTTAACTATCAGTATCTGACTGCCGCGCAGTTTCACTGATTTTCTCGCAGGGTCGGTTATTTTTTCAGCCATCGCCTCTGGTAATGTGTCCCACGCAAGCAAGATCGTATTGCCATCGGCAAGTCTTTCGGCGTAATGATGAACCTTTGTTGGTGGATTATATTCCCAGACCTTGTTACCGTCCCAGTCAAGCTCAATCACATTATTCGTCAACGCAAGCAGATGGCCATTCGGCAGCAACCTGTGTGTATTGCCGGAAATGTTCCATGTATGCACCACATTGCCGTTCATATCCAGCAGCATTACAGGCTTGACGTTCCTTATCTGATATAAAGTATAACCGTTGAAACACTTGTCCGGCTTATAAATCGTTACACCCGTCGGATAGACACTCGGAAACGCTAAAGCTGAAGCTGAAAAGACAAAAGTTAATAACAATGTTGATACCATTCCCCATAGAATTCTTCTTGCTTTCATTCACTTGCCCTTTCTTACATCGTTCAGAAAATTGACTAACAGTTTCTGCTACAAAGGCTAAATATGCTATCATACGATGTTTGATTATTCTACCACATTTGCAAATTTTTTTAATGTTTCGGAAATATTTAATGCCCTGTTGCCGGGTCGGAATTCCAAAAAATCTCCTCAGCTGGGGTTGAAACTTTCAGCAGAATCATTTATATTCTTCTTTTTTAAGCTACAGCAAAAGATTAAACTTAGGCAAAAAGGATATTTTAATGATTATCGAAAAGTATTCATTTGGTATCGGCGACAGATTTGGCCGTCAGGGAAAGGCCCAGTTGTTGGCTTTCGTGAATGCTCAAAAGCAGGGTGTCAATATCACCCCTGTCTGGAACAAATCCTACCGTGAACATTCAATCGTTAAAACGGAACCGACCTCTGTCAGAGCAGAAGCTGATGCTGCCGTAAAAGCGATAGGCTGGACAGGTAGCTACCATGTTGACGCCGACCACATCGGCCTAAAAAACGTGGATCTATTTTTGGACTCCAGCGACTTTTTTACCCTCGATGTCGCAGATTTTGTAGGCAAGCCAGCACCACCGGCAGATATGGTTAAGTTCGTGAATAAGTACAAAAAATATATCGGTTCTCTCACAATTCCCTGTATTGATGAGAAATTCAACATTACCCAAAAACAAATCGAGGTGGTCGCCGCGAAATCTCTCCTGGCTGTTAAAGAAGCAGGTAAAATCTACCGCCATATTGAAGCCGCAAAAGGTAAAGATAATTTTATAACGGAAGTTTCAATGGATGAAACTGACCTGCCTCAGACACCAGTGGAGATGTTTTTTATCCTTGCTGCCATTGCTGATGAAAAAATCCCCATTCAGACAATTGCGCCGAAATTTACCGGCCGCTTCAACAAAGGTGTTGATTACGTTGGTGACGTTTCTAAATTCGTGATAGAATTCGAGCAAGACCTTGCTGTCATTGCCTTTGCGATAAAAGAATTCGGCCTACCTGCAAGTCTTAAATTAAGCGTCCATTCCGGAAGCGATAAATTTTCGCTGTATCCGCATATAAATAAGGCGATAAAGAAATTCAATACTGGTCTGCACCTTAAAACTGCAGGAACCACGTGGCTCGAAGAACTCACCGGACTTGCTATGGCAGGGGGTGAAGGTTTCGCTATTGCCAAAGAAGTTTACACAAAAGCGCTTTCAAGATACGATGAGCTTTGCGCCCCGTATGCAACTGTTATCGATATAGATAAAGGCAGACTTCCGACGCCAAATATGATTGAGAAATGGACGGGGCACGACTTCGCCAACGCGCTGCGCCACGACCAGTCGTGCAGCAGATACAATAAAGATTTGCGGCAGATGCTGCATGTCGGTTACAAGGTCGCCGCAGAAATGGGCGACAGATACCTCAATGCCCTCGAAAAATTCGAAACCATTGTTGCCCAGAATGTTACAGAAAACCTCTACCAGCGGCACATAAAACCTCTCTTTATTGATTAAGGAAGTGATATAATGAATCAGATGTTTAATTTACATGATAAGGTAATAGTAATCACTGGAGCAGGTGGTGTCCTCTGCGGAGCTATGGCAAAAGCCGTTGCCAAGGCTGGCGCAAAGGTCGCTGTTCTCGACCTTATGGAAGAAGCTGCCAAAAAAGTCGCTGACGAAATCAAAAACGATGGCGGCCAGGCTATCGCTGTCAAATGCAATGTTCTGCAGAAAGATACACTCGATGCAGCCAAGAACACAATCAATGCCAAGTTAGGCCCAATTGACATTCTCATCAATGGCGCAGGTGGTAATAAAAAAGAAGCGACCACATCGCCGGATGTGTCTTTCTTCAATCTGCCAGCCGACGCCATCCGCTTCGTCTTCGAGCTGAACTTCATTGGCACACTGCTGCCTACCCAGGTTTTCGCCAAGGATATGGCCGAAAGAGGAACAGGTGTCATTTTAAATATCTCCAGTATGAATGCGTTTCGGCCTTTAACCAAAATCGCTGCCTATTCAGCTGCCAAAGCGGCTGTCAGCAACTTTACACAGTGGATGGCTGTTCATATGTGCCAGAATTTTTCGAAGAATATACGCGTTAACGCCATCGCACCAGGTTTCTTTTTGACCGAGCAGAACCGCTTCCTGCTCATAGATGAAAAGACAGGCCAGCCGACCGCGAGAGGCAAAACGATCATCGAACATATTCCGATGAATCGCTATGGCGAGCCCGAAGAATTATGCGGCACTGTTATTTGGCTGCTTAGCGACGCTGCGAAATATGTAACAGGAATTGTTGTTCCGATTGATGGAGGCTTTTCGGCATTTAGTGGTGTATAAAAATAAAAAATTGAAAATAAAAGATAAAAATATGGAGAAAAAAAATGACTCAAAATGCATCAAAAAAATATTCTCTCCTTGTTGCAACTAGTATGGGTATTCGATTGACGCCTGTTGATTCACAGCCTTTCCATTGCAGCGATACATTTAAAATGCAGGCGACCAGTGCCGAAAGCAACGTGGCAAGCGTTGTGTCGTATCTTGGTATGCCGACAAAAGTCTTGACGGCGTTTGTCAAGGGCAGTCCTATCTCGCGATTTATAAAAGATAACCTCAAAAGCCGCGGAATAGACTTCGAAGGGCCTGAGTTTGAGCAGGGCGGCCCATGGGGCTATCGCCATCAGATTAATATGGCCGACAGTGGCCTTGGTCCTCGCGGGCCAAGAGTGTATAACGACAGAGCCGGTGAAGTTGGTCGGGAGCTGAGTGCTGAACACTTCGATTTGAATAGAATCTTCGCGAAAGAAGGGGCGACAATTGTTCATCTTTCAGGTCTGATTGCGGCACTGTCACCGAAGACCTGTAAATTCTGTCTTGACATTGCTCGTATTGCCAAGGAGAACGGTTCGCTTATTTCGTTCGACCTGAACTATCGGGCAAGCTTTTGGAAAGGCAGAGAAAAGGAACTATCACAGGCATTTGCCGAAATCGCTTCGCGCAGCGATATCCTTATCGGCAACGAAGAAGATTTCCAGCTCTGTCTGGGCTTCGAAGGCCCGGAGGCAGGCGGTCAAGGGCTTGACGGAAAAATCGACAGCTTCAAAGAGATGATTGGCAAGGCGCAGGCTGCTTACCCAAAGGCGAGATATTTTGGAACTACGCTTCGTGAGGTTGAATCGGCAAATAGTCATCTGTGGGGCGCATTGGTAACCGACGGCAAAACATGGGAAATCATCAAGCCCCGCCGGATAGGCGTACTCGACCGTATCGGCGGTGGAGATGCCTTTGTAGGCGGTTTGCTGTATGGCATACTCAAGGGCTGGGATGTGCAAAAATGCGCACAATTCGGCTGGGCAAGCGGAGCGCTTGCGGTTACGATGCTGACCGATTATGCTCAGCCCGTCGATGAAGAACAGCTATGGAGTATCTGGAAAGGCAACGCAAGAGTTCAACGTTGAACGAACTCACTACTTTCATTCAAAGTTGAACATTGGATATTAAAGCCAGAACAAGGTATTCACATGCTTATCGAAAGACAGAATAAGGACGGTGTCGTTTCATTTGACGTTGCTCGTGAAGCAGTCGCGGAATTTTTTGTGAAGAACAACTATTCCGGCAAAAGACTTTTGCTCATTGTCCCTGACAATACCCGTTCTGGGCCGATAGGGGGCATCTTCCAGTTGGTTTACGATTGCGTTATGCCGCAGAAACCGAAGGCACTGGATATCCTCGTCGCCCTTGGAACCCACCAGCCGATGAAGGATAAGCAAATCTGTGCGAGATTGTCCATCACAGCTGAACAGCGCAGAACAAAATACGTCTCTGTCAAATTCTATAACCATCTCTGGGACAATCCCGCCACTTTTACATCTATTGGAAAAATCTCAGCCGATGAAATTGAAAAACTTACAGATGGTTTATTCCGCGAGGAAGTTAGCGTGGCCATAAACAAAATGATTTTTGACTACGACGAATTTTTCATCCTTGGCCCTGTCTTTCCACATGAAGTTGTCGGTTTCTCAGGAGGTCATAAATATATCTTCCCGGGAATTGCTGGCGCGGAAATCATAAACTTCTTCCACTGGCTCGGTGCTGTAATTACTAATCCGAAGATTAATGGCTTCAAGTGGACTCCCACACGACAGGTCGTTGAAAAAGCAGCTTCACTGATAAATATGCCAAGAAAACTTTTTGCCGTTGTCGCCGCGGAAGGCCAGTTAAAGGGTTTGTTTATAGGTGACGTTTTTGAGGCGTGGGAAAAGGCCGCTGACCTTTCGGAAAAAGTCCATATCGTTTACAAAGATAAACCTTACAATACAATTCTCGGCTTGGCGCCGGAAATGTACGACGACATTTGGACAGCCGGCAAAGTTATGTACAAGCTCGAACCAATAGTCGCCGATGGCGGCACGCTGATTATCTACGCCCCGCATATTGACGAAATTTCATACACCCACGGAAAAGTTCTTGACCAGATTGGGTACCACACTCGCGATTACTTCCTCAAACAATGGGATAAATTCAAGCAATACCCCCGAGGCGTTATCGCTCATTCCACACACGTAAAAGGCATAGGCACCTTCAAAAACGGCATCGAAAAACCACGTGTCAATGTCATTCTCGCCACCAAAATCAGCGAAAAACGATGTAAAAAGGTTAACCTCGGCTATATGGACCCCGATGAAATAAACATCTCTGACTATGAAAACAGAGAAGATGAAGGCATCCTCGTCGTCCAGCACGCAGGCGAAATGCTCCACCGTCTCTCCAACGGATTTATTCCAGCCATTCCACCAGATTAATTGGCTTACAAAAATCACTTGATTTTTGCGTACTTTTGGTACAACATATCTTTTCTAAAATTTTATATATTTGAAAGGATATCAAAAAATGGCAAAGGCAGATATTGGCTTAATTGGTCTGGCGGTTATGGGTGAAAATCTCATCCTAAATATGGAAAGCAAGGGCTTCACCGTAGCTTGCTTTAACCGCACCGTTTCGAAAGTGGATGATTTTATCAACGGCCGTGCAAAAGGTAAAAACATTATCGGCTGTCACTCAATCGAGGAACTTGTCGCAAATCTCAAAACGCCTCGCAAAATAATGTTAATGGTAAAAGCTGGTAAAGCCGTCGATGACTTCATCGAGCTACTCCTGCCGCACCTTGAAAGTGGAGACATTATTATCGATGGCGGCAATTCCCACTTCCCAGACACCATCCGCAGAACTGCTTACGTTGAAAGCAAAGGCAAACTTTATATCGGTACCGGTGTCTCTGGTGGCGAAGAAGGAGCACTTCTTGGTCCGTCGATTATGCCAGGTGGTTCGCCTGCTGCTTGGCCGCACGTTAAACCCATCTTTCAGGCCATCTGTGCAAAAACCGCCGATGGTGATCCGTGTTGCGAATGGGTCGGTGAAAACGGTGCAGGCCATTTCGTAAAAATGGTACACAATGGTATAGAATATGGCGATATGCAAATGATTTGCGAAACTTACCATATGATGAAGGAAGGTCTCGGCCTATCTAATAAGGAGATGCATAAAATTTTCGCCAAATGGAACAAAGGAGAGCTTGATTCCTATCTGATTCAAATCACTCGCGACATCCTCGCCTACAAAGATGAGCAGGGTAACGAAGTCATCGATCTGATTCTTGACGCTGCAGGCCAGAAGGGCACCGGCAAATGGACAGTTGTTGCCGCACTCGATTCAGGCCAACCTCTGACGCTCATTGGTGAAGCCGTCTTCGCAAGATGTCTCTCAGCACTCAAGGAAGAACGTGTCGCTGCATCCAGAATCCTGACCGGCCCAAAGGCAAAATTCAGAGGCGATAAAAAGAAATTCATAGAAGACCTGCGCAAAGCTTTGTATGCCTCAAAGATTATCAGCTATGCGCAAGGCTATCAACTGATGCGTGCCGCTGCAAAGGAATACAAGTGGAATCTCAATTATGGCGGCATCGCCCTTATATGGCGGGGCGGTTGCATCATTCGTTCCGTTTTCTTAGGCAAGATTAAAGAAGCCTTTGACAAAAATCCTGAACTTAGCAATTTACTGTTGGACCCGTTTTTCAAAAAGGCCGTCTCTAAAGCCCAAGACTCCTGGCGTAACGTCGTCAACACCGCCACCAAGCTCGGTATTCCGATGCCCTGCATAAGTTCCGCCCTGGCTTTCTACGATGGCTACCGCCACGAAAGACTGCCTGCTAACTTATTGCAGGCACAGCGAGATTATTTTGGTGCACACACCTACGAACGAGTTGACAAGCCTCGCGGCGAATTTTTCCACACCAACTGGACCGGCCGAGGCGGCGAAACCTCCGCAAGCACCTACGT
>Ga0272448_1006670_pt1 | contig 12398 bp, 5 predicted proteins | sample YNPCB0191_FD_202220 | JGI IMG/M metagenome (GOLD analysis project Ga0272448, IMG submission 202220) | Hot spring sediment microbial communities from Yellowstone National Park, WY, United States - YNP-CB-019-1 | ecosystem: Environmental > Aquatic > Thermal springs > Hot (42-90C) > Sediment... | reverse complement strand
AAACAACAAAGTTTACAGCCTGTCCCGGATTTACAGATTTAGATGTAGGCTGAACCATTATAGCCGGGTCACGAATCTCTAAGTAAGCAGCGTCCGTAGGAACACCCAACAGATTTCCACCATTAAACACTCTGCAACGATAATATGCATTCTCCGTAACATCAAGAATATTGGCTGTAATTGTAAATCCTGGCGGATTTCCACTGGGTGAAGTTCCTATTGGATATGAGCCGGACTGTCCGGGAATATTTGACCATGGACCACTTGCAGAGGGTGCCTTTTGCCATTGCCACCAAATAGGTAAAGCACCCGTTACACGCGTCTGGAATGTAACATTAGCATGAGGTGGCGCCGATATACTTGTAGGTTGTTCTAAAATTCGAACTCCATCATATACATTTAGTTTAGCGGGATTTGAAATCGCCGTTCCAGAATCATTCATTACTTTAACTCGATACCAACCTTGATTTGCCTCGCTTATTGATGCTATGTTATATGTTTTCTCTCTTGCATCAGCCCCTGGCAAATCATAGAAATTTTCACTTGGAGGAACTGTCTCGGGCGGTAATTCAGGTGGTTCTAACTGTGGAGCAAACTGCCACTGATAACCTCTGCTTACAATAGTATAATCTATTGTTGGGTCAATTCCCGGTGCTGGAGGTGGGTCGGTTGGTTTTAATGTTTCCACATTAAACGAAACTAACATATTCGGATATTCATTTACATCCTGTGGATGTTGCGTAATAATAGGTGCTTCTAATACATTTAAGAAAGCATCTCTTGAGAATACATCACCCGCATTATTTCTAAGCCGTACTCTATACCATCCTTGTAATGCTTCAGATACAGTCAAAATTTCATACGAATCGTTTGTGGCTCCTATTATCTCTCTAAATGTTCCATCTGTATTCCTGAACCATTGATATTCAATAGATGACGAACTTTGAGCAACAACTCTAAATTGAGCATATCCACCGGGCCAAACGGCAACATCCGTAGGTTGTTGTGTTATCTGTGCTAATTGTAACAATACTACTTGTGCATCATACGGAACTGTGGTTGTCCATATCTGACCAGGAGCAAGTTCTCCTGTTCCATTGTTAATCTTCACAGGAGAAGCAGGGGGATTTCCTGTAGAATTGTCAACTTTCAAATACAAACCTGAAAATGTTTGAGTTGAGGACTCATTGATTACAAAAATTTGGTCAAATTCTTTAAATGGACTGTAATTATTTCCATATCCATAATTAAGTCTTTTCAATACCACTCTTGGGGTCATAGGTGGAGCCCCAGCAGGAATGACTTGATTAGGTGTTATAGCATTAACGAAACTTTCATTCCAGTATGGAGATTGCAAAAGCCCTTCAACGGAAGGTCCCTGAAGTAATTGCGGGATATATGGATGCTTATAATAGTGATTTGGAAATCTAAGTTCATTTGTAAAATTGGAAATTCCCTGAATAGCAGGATTTGTTGTTGAACCACGAACTAAAGTAGGTGTTGAAAGACCGGTATTAGGTTGATATGCATTAATTAATGTATCATTCATATTAGAAATTAATGTTAATTTACCATTATTTTCTGCGGATGCATCTCTGGCACCTCCTGCTGTTACAATAAGGTTATTGGCAATAACAACAGAGCCATGTAGTTTTACCATACCAGGTGTTGCATATCCACCATTACCACCGGAACCACCGTTACCACCTAAAGCACCATTTCCACCCGAACCTCCCAAATTGCCATCACCACCTCGACCACCATTACCACCTCTTAAAGTATATATTATCAAATCTAATACTTCGCCTGGTTCTCCTGATTGTCCAAAACCTCTACCTGTAGAAGGATAACCTGTTTGAGGGCCACCTGGTTGACCTAATATAGGTGCTGGAGAACCCGAAGAACCTGTCGTAGGAGATGTGCAAGATACATCAACAGTCATAAGAGATGGAACTCTTAATAAACCACGAGCAGATAGTATTATGGCTCCACCACCATTAGCGCCATTACCGCCGTTACCTCCACTTCCACCTATACCACCATTACCTCCTCGACCACCATCACCACCTTTACCGCTGGCACCACCATCACCACCATTAACCCTATCTACTAAATATTCTCCTGCACCACCACCGCCTCCGCTACCTCCACTGGCACCACCACCGCCACCACCACCTTGACCGCCACCTTGACCGCCACCGCCACCGCCACCTCCACCGCCACCAGCACCACCAAACAAGTCTAATGTATTAACAGGGACATTAAATACACCACTATATCCATCTCCGCCATTCTTACCATTTTCACCTTGTTGTGCATTCGAACCATTTGTTCCGGGGAAAGAACTATTCGCATTAGAACCGGGACCTCCATTATCACCATTAAATGCTCTTGTTGCACCTCCACTGCCACCCGAACCTACAGCTGTAGAACCTGTTCCATTACCACCACCACTTCCTCCTACTGTTCCACCTTGACCTAACGAACCTCCCGCTGGACCACCTTGTGTTCCAAACCCATAAGTCCCCGGTTCACCTGCTCCACCATTTTGTCCTGCAAATCCATTTTGTCCGGGAGAACCATTTGCACCAGCTACACCACCCTGTCCAGATTGACCTTGCTGCCAAAAAGCATCTGCACCGGGTCCACCTGGTCTACTGGGTCCTCCAGCGCCGCCTGCCCCTGCTGATGAACCTCCCGCTCTACCTGCACCTCCTGAACCACCAACACCGCCGACACCGCCACCCGAACGTCCCGCTACTGAGCCATTCACATTAAATGAAGAAGCAATAGACATATCTCGATAGGCTGACAAGGCTAATGGCCTTGAACCTAATACATTTATTGTCACACCTGTCGAAATATTGACATTCTTAAACCGATAGACAGCGACACCACCTTCATTACTTGCAGTATGACTAAATGGTGTTGCACCGTTTTGCCCCGTCATAGTCAATGCATCTGTATTAAATATCAGCGTTGAACCACTGGGAGCAGTCAAATCCGGGCCATTGGGGTCTCCAACATAATATGCTGAAGAAGTCTGAGCATTCGTGTCTAATGTTATTACCAGCATACACAAAGCAAGTAGTAACAAAAGACTAATACTACTTTTAAGCACATAACTTTTCATTATCCTTCCTCCTTTACTATACATTTTAAAGTATAGTTTATTGATAATTATTTTATTATTCCTAAACATTGTTTATATTTAATTTATTATAACCTTTTCCACTTCAAAAATCAATAAAAATTTGCTATTAAATAATACCATATTTTTATATTCCCGGATTATATCCATCTTCTCCATTCATATCACAATGGTATCTACTTCCAGTGGAATTGAAAAACTGTATAAGCCTTAATAACTCATTTAATTCTATTTTCCAGGAAACAGGATTATAATCGCTTCTATGAGGCTGACAATTTTGCAATCCTGCTCCGGGTGCATATCCATCTTCAGTAGTTCCATCACAATGATATTGATTGGAATTAAATAATTGTATGACTCTTAATAATTCGGCCAGGGTAATCTTCCAATCTCTATCTGTATCAGCGGAATGATATGTACAAATTTCTCCTTCAGAACTTCCTTCGGATGTACCTTCGCCCTCCGTAGTCCCTTCTACGGTACCTTCTTGCTGACCTTCACCTTCAACAATACCTTCTGCTATTCCTTCTCCTTCGATTGTTCCTTCTGCTACTCCTTCTGCTATTCCTTCTCCTTCAACTTGTCCTTCCCCTTCTCCGGGAATATTATCTAAAACTATTATCTCTACATTCGTAAGAGGATTTGTAGTTGGAATTAAAGTTGTCCATCGTGCCCCAACAGCAAGGTCTCCCGTTCCAAACCCTATAGGCATAGGATTGTTATTTCCAACTTTTAAATATACTCGGGACAAATAAATTTCTCCTTGATTAATCAAAATGATTTGGTCGAATCCTTCAAAATACGAATTATACCCAGTAATCCTTTTAAGTTCTACATCTCTAACAACCGACTCAGGAACTGTTGCTTGAATAATGTTTTCATAAATAACATTATCTTTTAAATATCCTTCTACATCAAGCCCAGAACTCAATTCAGGTATTAGAGGAGTATCTTCTGTCGGATTAAATATATTATAATCTCTCAACACAGAATTATTTAATGTCCACCCAATTAATGTCCCGGTATTTGTAAAATTCGGCAATCTAAAACCAAGTAAATATTGAGACATATTTGTAATTAAAGTAACTCTACCATTTGATTCTGCGTAAAGGTCACCTGAATAATTGGCTTTAATTGTAGGTCTCAACACACCCGAAGGAAGGTTAATTAGTGAACCTTGAAGTTTTAACATACCGGGTGTTCCATATCCTCCTCTTCCTCCTGCTCCGCCACCTGTTCCCGCTGTTCCATTCTGAGGTAACCCAGCAGATATATCGATAGTAATATTGTTACCAAGTGTCAACATTCCTCTTGCCCCTAAAATTAAAGCACCGCCACCTGTTCCTCCTTTGCCACCATCTCCTCCATTTTCTCCATAATCTTTAATAAACATTGAAACAATTTCTTTAGAACCTAATGGATAATTATCTCCTCCAGCACCTCCCAATGCTCCTGTTCCTCCATTGCCTCCACTTCCTCCATCTCCACCAGCACCTCCAACGGATGTTCCAACTCCTCCACCTTCACCTGATTTTTCGGTAGGAAGAATTAATGTAAAAGCACCACCTCCACCACCTCCAGAGCCGCCTCCTCCCCCTCCTCCACCATCACCTGAACCTCCTCTTCCACCTCCACCACCTCCACCACCTCCACCACTACCTCCTGCTATAAGCAAAGAACTGGCAGAAATATAACATTGTCCGTTTTTACCTACTTTACCATTCTCACCGCTTCCGCCCTGAGGGATAAATTCTCCTTCCCATGTTCCGGGTCCTGAATCATTTCCCTTTGTTCCAACAGTCCCAGCATGACCACTACTTGCTTCATCATAACCAATTCCACCTGCACCTGCATTTCCGCCAAAACCTCCTTGGGCACCCATCCCACTGCCTGCTTTTCCGCCTTCTCCACCTTTACCGCCTTCTCCACCGAAGGCACCACCCAATGTTCCAGGGGTAACTGTTAAATTCGTATTGATAACCATATCTGTCGCAGATAATATTGCTAAAGGTCTTTTTCCTTGAATAGTAACATTTACATTGGGACCTAAATTAACATAACTAAAACGAAATACACATACTCCAGAGACCTCTTCTCCATAACGAGTTGGGGTAATATCTCCATATATCAACATTGAATCTGTATCAATCGTAATGTTTCCGGTTCGATTCGCAAGATTTAGCGGACGGTTCTGATGTCCTGAACCTTCATTAGCGTTATAAAGCAGGTCAAATATATCTTGAGCATAAACAGGATGCAATAAGCAACATATCTCGAATAAAAATAAAAAAAATAGAAACCTGATTTTCATATCACCTTTGCTCTCTTTCATTATCATCTAACTTACCTTATTTAAAATTTTTTTATTAAAAAATTTCACAACTAAATCTTAATATAAGTATAAACTAAAATACAAAATAAAACAAATTTGTTTTCTAATTATCATAGAAAATAAATATTTCCATTCTAAAAAATATTGTGTTAAAAATTTGTCATATTTAATTTAATTTTTGTTAATGAATTTGTTATATAATAAAAATAGATTATAATATATAAATTTAGGAATAAAAAAATATGAATATAATTTGGAGACAAAATATGAAAGTTTGGAATTTACTAACTATTGCAATCCTGGGAATTTCAATAATATATTCTTTTTCAGGATACCCAGACCGTATTGATGTTGATTATGATTATATTTTATGGGCTGTCGATTATACATTAGATGATATGGCACCGGGAAGATTTGCTCACATTTATGGAGCCGACCGTGATGGTAATGGGCTAAAAGAGGAAGACCATTTAGGGTTATTATCTGCTGTTTTATTGAATAATTCTCCTCTCATTCCGATGGCAAGGGTTATAGCAATTCAAGAAGGTTTTCGAGCCAATATGCAACAAGTAGAAAAAGATTTAAATATTACACTAAATGTTTTAGGTCAAACCATGCATTTTGATGTGATAAGTGAACTTCGGAATGAAGACCCTCTACTTGCTTTCGCTGTTCAATATTTCCTCGCAGGTTATATGACTTGCGGAGATTCTGTAACATTCAATTTTCTAAATAATTTTTTAAAGGACCTTGTTCGATATTTTGCAGAACGGGAAGGTTATGGTTGGGCTTTAAATTATATAAATTTAAATGACTATATTAATTTTGGACCGAGTCGTTATGTGACTTTTGGAAATACAGGCACCAATTATTTAGGTGCAGGGGGTGATATAGATGGAAATGGACAAACCAATATTCAGGCGTATTCCGGTGCAGGAACACGTGAGGTATGGTTTAATAGGTGTAGCATTGTTCCTCCTCCGAGGATAGTAGGTATATGGGTAAGTCCGGGTGTAGTTGATACAGGGGACCAGGCAACACTTTCTGTTCAGGTAGCAGGAGGAGATGGGCCATTAACTTTCCAATGGTTAAGAACTGACTCCAACGGTTATTCTTTCCCTTCTTCATTTGAGGCTGTGGGTCCTAATTCTTCAACTTATGTAATTCCTTATGCAACAACTTTAGATAATGCAAGATTCTCTATAGCCGTATCCGACTCTGCTTCTATTTACAATCCTTCTACGAGAATGGGGGGAAGACAATCCTGGGGTGTTTATTTAGGTGTAAGAAGAGTTCCACTTCAAATACTTATTCAGCCTGTTGGAGGTCTCTATAATGTAGGCGAACAAGCAACACTACTTTTCAAGGTAAAAGGAGGAACAACTGTTCCGACTTATTACTGGAGCCATAATGGAGTTATTTCGGGACCAAATTCTAATCAATGGATTATAAATCCCATATCGGGTTCCAGCCAGGGTACCTATCAGTGTAGAGCTGTATCGGGAAGTGAGCAGGTCGTATCTAATCAGGTATACATTGATGTTTTTGGTGCTGGAGAAGTTGTTCATTTTGATGACCCGAATTTAGAAGCGGCTGTAAAAGATGCATTAGGTTACGAGCAAACCAAAGATATTTATGAAGGTGACCTTGTTATTCTCACAACACTTAATGCTGGCTCACGGAATATTCAAAACTTAGCGGGAATTTATAAAATCCGAAATTTACAAACACTTATTTTATGGAACAACAATATTACTGATATTTCACCTTTAGGGTCGTTATTCGGGCTTAGATTCCTTAATTTAGGACGAAACAATATATCCAACATAACTGCCCTACAAAATTTAGAAAATTTAGAGAAGTTATTCTTATGGGATAATCAAATTGAAGACATTCGATCGCTAATTCAAAATGCAGGTTTAGGTTATGGTGACGAAATAGGATTAGAAGGAAATCCTTTGCCCGAATCTGTATTATGTGAACAAATTCCACTTTTAGAAGCAAAAGGTTGCTGGGTCGGTTATGATGGTATATGCCCTACAACAACTCTTGAAGGAACTTTAGAAGGGGAAGAACCCGAAGGAGAAGAAGGTGAAGGGGAAGGAACACCGGTTGAAGGAGAAGGTGAAATTCAATATCCGGATTGTAATGTTGAATTCAAAACGACTCATTTCTCTACATTATTAGACCCGGGAAATAGTTTCTTGCCTTTACAAATTCCACTTTCACGAACCATTCAAAATGTAAGAATTCGAGTAACAGTAACACATCCAGATGTGAGCCAATTAAGAATGAAACTTATATCTCCTTCACGAACTGAAGTTCTTTTATTCACATCTGTCCCACAAGGTGGTGTTAATATGGTGAATACTGTATTCTCTGATTCATCATCTATATCTATTGCCTCGGGTTCAAGCCCATATACAGGCGTATTTGCTCCTGCTATGCCGTTATCCTCTTTTAATGGAGAAAATATGTCGGGTCTTTGGACGCTTCAGGTTGCAGATGCTGTTTCGGGAGACCAGGGCAGAGTAGAGGAATGGGCGTTAATATTTAACGCATGTGAAGGCGAAGGAACTTCCGAAGGAACCATAGAAGGGACGCAGGAAGGAACATCAGAGGGAATTCCCGAAGGAACCATAGAAGGACAGGTAGAAGGCGAAATACTACCTTACCATAATTGTGATTCGAATGGGAATTGGCGGATTGAGTTAGTTGAACTTCTGCGTGTAATTCAATTTTATAACGCAGGGGGCTATTCCTGTAAACAGGGAACGGAAGACGGTTTTGCACCTATTCCAAATGGACCCAGAAATTGCACCAATCACTCTGCAGATTATAATCCCCCAGATTTTCAGATAAATTTGAATGAGATTTTGCGTGTCATTCAGTTATTTAATAGTTTCGGCGGATACTATCATCAAGACCCAAATACTGAAGATGGTTTCGCTCCAGGACCTGCATAGTTTTTAATCATATACTTTTATGACACAGCCAGAAGATGGATTTCTCCCATCGCAAATGCTATTTTAACAGGACCTTTAATATATTCTCTTGTTTGAAATGTTTGATTTCCTATTTTTATAACCACTTCTGGATAAAGATGTTTTCGTGCAATGGCTTGGGGTAAAGCCTTTTTTTTGGATTTTTCGACTAATTCGTTAATTTTTTTGTCCAATTCATCGATACTTTCTTTTATTGTTTTTGCCTGTTGAACAAGTTTTACATAAGCATCTTTCGCATCTTGGGGTAATGATTGCCATCGATTTTGTAAGGGCTTAATACCTTTTACTATCTTTTCCAATAGTTCTTCCTTCTCTTTTTTTTCATCCTCAAAAGGTTTAAGGTAGCGAGGTAAAAAATAATCTTCCCCCAGAACTAATGTTGTTTTAATACACGCTTCGCTCCCTAATTGGTCTGCTTTAATTTCACCCAAAGCGATAATCTCTCCTCCTACAATTCTTCCTCCAACAATTACAGGTCCCCGAGAACGAACAAAAGACTGGTCAATTTCTTTTCCTACATATACCCCCTCTTCCGATTCTGCAAGCAAGTTCAGAAAATATTTTGCATTTATTGTACCCTTCGCGATTACTTTTTTTTCAAAGCCACCAGTGATACCGCCAAAAACTAATAATTTCCCTTTGGTAGTTATATCTGCTTGTTCCACATAGCCCTTTATTTCTATATCGCCTTCTGCATAAACAACACTATCTGATTCGACATTTTTATTAATTACCAAATATCCCAGATGATGAATGTTTCCCGTTTCTAACCCCACACTCCCTTGAATTTCTAAAAAATTATCTACATGAATAACATCATCTTCTAATCGAAATCTACCATCTATTACTGCATAGAAATAAGTATTTGTTTCATTTGCTTTTACATTTTTACCTGCTCTTAAACGAATGGGTTTGGGTTTTTGAGCTGGAATTACTTTTCCAAATACATCAACCCCATCTTCTCCTTCTTTGGGAAGAATAATAATTGCTAATAGTTGTCCCGCTTTTACATTTAATTTTGCCTTAGGTCTTCGGTAATCCATCATTCCCGTTTCGGGGTCTATTTCAAAACCTTCAGCAAAGAAATCTTGCTGCCACTCAATTCTTCCTTCAACAGGTGGTGTCGGGTGCTTCCCACGCAATAATATAATGTTTTCAAAAATTTCTTCTTTCTCAATAATTTCTAAAAGACGATTCTTTGCATTTTCTATAATACCTGGTTCAAGTATTTTTTCTTCTTTCAATTTTCCTTCAAGGAATTCTAAAAGTTCATCCTTTTTCCAACCACGAATATCACCGCTTATAAGCATTTGCATTTTGTCATCAGAAACTCTAAGTAAAAGAGGAATTGTAGGTTTATATTTAAATAATTCTTTTTCTTTTTTATCTTCCGTTTGTTTTTCTGATTTATTTATATTTATTTCATCATTCGGCATATTTGATTTCCACACAATATAATTTTAGTCTATTTATTATTTTAGTCAATTTTTTATTATAAAACCAAATAATTATTTTACTTTGTCAATCCATATTTCTTTATTATTAATTCCGAACTTATTCGTCCTGATTCATAAATAGTGGGTAAACCACTTCCTGGATGTGTTCCCCCGCCAACTAAATAACAATGTTCTACTTCTTCAAATTTATTGTGTGGTCGAAAATATAACATTTGCATTAAATTATGTGCTAAATTAAAAGTAGCCCCATTGAATATCCCCATATTTTCCCAGTCTGATGGAGTTATACAGTATTCTTGTTTTATATGTTTTTCTATATCTTTCATTGATGTCCGCTCTTTAATCCTTCCTATGACCTTATTTCTATAGTCCTTTTTAATATTATCCCAATTAATTCCAGAGGTATTATTTGGAACAGGAACGAGTACATATAAAGCAGAATGTCCTTTAGGTGCTAATGTAGTATCTGTAATGCTTGCATTGCGGATATAAAATGAAAAGTCTTCTGAAAGAATTTTCTTATTAGCTATTTCATCTGTATTCTTATGATAGTCTTCGGCAAAGTGTATTGTGTGATGGATTTCATCATACAATTTGTCCACTCCAAGATACAACATAAAGGTAGAACAGGAATATTTTTTCTTTTGTAGATTTTTTATGGAATATTTTTTTAATATACCCGGTTCGAAGAGAGAGCTCATAGCATAAGCAAAATCCGCATTTATAATAATTTCATCTGCTTCTACTTTCGTTCCATCTTCTAAAACGATACCCTTAGCGGTTTTGTTTCTTACTTCTATTTGCTTTACTTTCGCATTGGTATATATCTTTCCACCTAATTCTTGAAAAGCCTTTGCCATAGCAGAGGAAATTTCGGACAAACCGCCTTCCACATGGTATATTCCAAAATTATGCTCTACAAAAGCAATCATAGCAAATGCTCCTGGACACTCCCAAGGAGACATCCCTAAATATTTGCTTTGAAAGCAAAAACAAATTTTTAAATTTTCATCCTTAAAATAGTCGGTAAGAACATCATTAACCGTTCTTCCTATTGCCAGATGAGGAAGAGCTCTAATTAAATCTTTTCCTACCATATTAAAAGCAGAAAGGTACGGTTTTTGCAAACATTTTTCCATATATTTAAACCGTATTCCTTCTCTCTTCATGAAATTTTCAAATCCTTTTTTCGCACTCGGAAAAATTTTCTCTATTCTCTGAGCCATTTCGTTATGTTTATCTGTAATATCCAGATGAAAATTTTTAAATGCTAAGCGATACATTGGGTCTAAACGAGTAATTTTTAAATAATCATGGACATTCTTACCTGCTAATTGGAAAACCTGTTCCAATATATATTTCATCATTAGAAAAGTTGGACCTAAATCGAACTTATAATCTCCTAAAATAAGGCTTTTATTTCGTCCTCCGATTGATTCGTCTTTCTCATATATGCTTACCCTAAAACCTCTACTTGCAAGTATCATCCCTGCAGTTAATCCCCCGGGTCCTGCACCTATAATTAGGATATGTGGAGTTTTCATATTACTATCTCCTTTAACTCTTTTTCATTATCAAGGTATTTGCTCACCCATTATTATACGCAAAACTGTATTCGCTTGTAGGTTCCCTGCAATACCAACTCGTGGAGCCATCAATCCAACTCCGGGTCCCGCAGAATTTTCTTCATCTCCAACTACATATAAGTATGATGTTACTTTTCTTACTTTGAGTGAATTTGAAGAAAAATAACCTGCTAAACCCGATGCACTTACAATAGGTTTATCTGGAAAATATTTATGGAAATTTTCAATTAACATCCGTTTTCCTTCTGCAGTATCAAAAGCCTCAACAAGTATATGGACATCTTGAAATAATGACCTTATATTATCTGGATTTATTTTTTCTCTATAAGTTTTTACCTCTACATAAGGATTAATTTTTTGAATAATTTCTTTTATAGCATCCGTTTTATACATTCCTATATGTTCTACAGAATACTGCTGTCTGTTTAAATTACTTGGCTCAACTACATCAAAATCTGCCAATACTAATTTACCTATGCCGATACGAGCCAGAGCAATTGCTACAGTAGAACCTAAACCACCTAAACCTGCTATTCCAATAATGCTTTTTTTTACTTTTTCATGAACTCCTGGACTATGGCGTGCTACCATCAAATATTCCAATTCGTCATAAGAAGGAATCTCTCCCCGTTTAATAAATACTATACGGTCTTTATCCTTTACTTCTTTCGTTAAATCAGTCTCATTATTTATGGGAAAACCGTTCCATATTATTATATCTGCATCCGGCTTATGTTTCTCCTTTATCTCTCGTAACGATGTCCCTTCTACAACTTCATATCCTCTTTCGTTAATAAAAATGTATATCATTTTTTCGCTTAAACTTTCTTACGAAATAATTTCATCCTTCCCCGATATGTATCAATA
>Ga0272448_1006667_pt1 | contig 12400 bp, 13 predicted proteins | sample YNPCB0191_FD_202220 | JGI IMG/M metagenome (GOLD analysis project Ga0272448, IMG submission 202220) | Hot spring sediment microbial communities from Yellowstone National Park, WY, United States - YNP-CB-019-1 | ecosystem: Environmental > Aquatic > Thermal springs > Hot (42-90C) > Sediment... | reverse complement strand
TTTATTAATGACTTTTATACTTCAGATTCTGAATTTACATCAATATTATCAATTTTTTTTAATAATTCTTTTGCAAATTCTTTTAATTTATCTGATTTAAGAATTAATATTCCTCTTTTTTTTATAGCAATAGTTATTAAGTTATCACCAGGTTTAATTTCAAATAAATCTCTTATTTCTTTAGGTATTACTATTTGGCCTCTTTCACCAACCTTAACTGTATTAAAAGCGCCAATTTCATTATTTAATTCAAACATTTCTCATTTTCCTGATATTATTATTTATAATTATTATTTATAAAAATATTTTAAAAATTTTATTTATTAATAAAATCATATTAATCATATTTATATGATTTTATTAATATGATTTTTCTTGTCAAGTAAAATTTTAAAAATAATTTAAGAATATAGTTTTAAAATTATTTAAAAAATTATTTAATATTTTAAAAATTATTTATTAATTATTAACTTATTATTTAATTAATAAAAAATAAAAAAGAAATTTTTGACATATTATTTTAATTAGGTAAAATCTATTATTTAATTGTTTTAAATATTTTTTAAAATTAATATTTTTTTATAATTTTTTTAATATGATAAAATTACTAATATTTATGAAGACAAGTAATTATAAAATAATTTAAAACATTTTTATTAAAATATTTTCAGAGAAAGGAAGAAAATTATTATGAGTGAATTTACAGAAATAGTTGATATTCATGCAAGAGAGATTCTTGATTCTAGAGGAAATCCAACTATAGAGGTTGAGACATATCTGGAAGGTGGAATAGTTGGTAGAGCAGCAGTTCCTTCTGGTGCATCAACAGGTGCTCACGAAGCAGTTGAACTCCGAGATGGGGATAAAAAAAGATATATGGGCAAAGGGGTTTTAACAGCAGTAGATAATGTTAATAATTTTATTGCTCCTGAGCTTGAAGGTTATGATGCTATTGATCAAAGAACAATCGATAAATTAATGATTGATTTAGATGGAACTGAGAACAAATCAAAACTTGGAGCAAATGCAATTTTAGGGGTGTCATTATCAGTTGCAAAAGCAGCAGCTACTGCTCTAGAATTACCATTATATAAATATATTGGTGGCGTTAATGCTCATATTTTACCTGTTCCAATGATGAACATATTAAATGGTGGTAAACATGCTGATAGTAATGTAGATTTACAAGAATTTATGATTCTTCCTGTTGGAGCACCTAATTTTACAGAAGGAGTTAGAATTTGTTCTGAAGTTTATCATAATTTAAAGTCAGTTTTAAAAAAGGATGGACTAAATACTGCTGTTGGAGATGAAGGGGGTTTTGCTCCTAGTTTAAAATCAAACGAAGATGCTATTAAATATATTCTTAAAGCAATTGAAGAAGCTGGTTATAAGCCAGGACAAGATGTTTATATTGCTCTTGACCCTGCAGCATCTGAATTTTTTGAAGATGGTAAATATAACTTAAAGGGCGAAGGAAAAGTATATACTTCTTCAGAACTCGTTGAATTTTATGCTTTCCTGGTTGAAAAATACCCTATAATTTCTTTAGAAGATGGCATGGCTGAAGATGATTGGGATGGATGGAAAGAGCTAACAGAAAAATTAGGTAATAAAATTCAGATTGTTGGAGATGATTTATTTGTTACTAATATAAAGAGGTTAGAAAAAGGTATAAAACTTGGAGTTACTAATTCCATTTTAATTAAATTAAATCAAATTGGGACTTTAACTGAAACATTAGATACAATTGAAATGGCTAAAAAAGCTGGTTATAGTGCAGTAGTTTCTCATCGTTCAGGAGAAACAGAAGATACTACTATTTGCGATGTTACAGTAGGTATGAACATAGGTCAAATTAAAACAGGTGCACCTACAAGAACTGAAAGAGTTTGTAAATATAATCAATTAATAAGAATTGAAGAAGAGCTTGCAGGTGAGGCAAGTTATCCTGGTTTAGCAGCTTTTTATAGTATTAAAAAATAATTTAAAAAGATTAAGATTTAGTAAAAAATAAAAAAAATATAAATAATTAAAAGGTTCTATATTTAATAGATTAATAGGGAAGTTCGTTAAATTCGAACGCGGGCCCGCCGCTGTAAATGGGGACGAAATTCAAAGATATGCCACTGTCATTTATTGATGGGAAGGCTTGAAAAGTAGATTGATCCATGAGCCAGAAGACCTGCCTTTTAATTAAGTCATGATGTTACTTCTTCGTGGAAAGAGAAGGATTATAAAAATTTGGGATTATAATCCTTAATAACTTAATTAAAAATTATTAAGTTATTAAGGATTTTTTTATTTATAAGTTTTATACAAAGATTTTTTATTAATTTTAAAATTTAATTAGAAATTTTTAAACTTATAAAAAGAAAAATTTATAAAAATTAAAATAAAAAAAAGAAAAAAGAAGAAAGAAGAAATAAAAAATAAAAAACCAAGTTAATTATAAAGAAAAGATATTTAAAAAATAAGATTAAAAGTAAATATTGTAAAAATTTAAAAAAGAAAGGGAAAAATTATGGAAAATATTGAATTGCTGCACAATATTATAAAAAATATAAAAGAACCAGAAGAAAAATATTTTAATTTAGCGCAAGAAAAACTAAATAATTTGACAAAACCTATTGGAAGTTTAGGAAGGTTAGAAGAATTAGCAAAAAAAATTGTTGGGATAACAAGAGAAATTAAACCTGTTTTAGATAAAAAAAATATATTTGTAATGGTAGCTGATCATGGAGTAACAGAAGAAAAAATCAGTGCATATCCGAAAGAAGTAACTTCTCAAATGGTATTTAATTTTATAAATGGTGGCGCTGCAATAAATGTTTTATCTAAGCTTGTTAATGCAGAAGTAATAATAGTGGATATGGGAACAGCTGCAGATTTTGATAAAAATTTACCAATAATAAATAGAAAAATAAATTATGGGACAAAAAATATGGCTCAAGAATCATCAATGACATATAAAGAAGCTGTTGATAGTATTATTACGGGCATAGAACTTGTTGAAGATTCTGTTAGAAAGGGAACAAAAATAATTGGAACTGGTGATATGGGAATTGGAAATACAACAGCAAGTTCTGCAATAACCTCAGTTATAACCGAGACTACGGTAGAAGATGTTACTGGTTACGGAACTGGACTTGATGAAGAAGGGCTTCAAAATAAGATAAAAGTAATAAAAAAAGCTATAAATTTAAATAATCCTAATCCAAAAGATGGGCTTGATGTTTTATCGAAATTAGGGGGTTTTGAAATTGGTGGGATTGCTGGGTTAATAATTGGAGCAGCTTACAAAAAAATTCCAGTAATTATTGACGGCTTTATTTCAGGAGCAGGAGCTTTAATTGCTCAAAGTATTTGTCCAACATGTGTAAATTATATGATTGCCTCACATTTATCGGTTGAAAAGGGTCATAAGGAAGTTTTAAAAAAATTAAATATAAAACCTTTATTTGATCTTGATATGAGACTTGGAGAAGGAACAGGAGCAGCACTTGGTATGTTTATTGCTCAAGCTTCAATAAATATATTAAATGAAATGGCAACATTTAGCGAAGCTGGAGTATCTAAGAAAAATAATTAAACTTCTTATAATTAAACTTTATAATTATTAATCAAAAATATTAATTCATATATTTTTAAAACATTTATTTATTTAATTTATTTACTTAGGTAATTTACATAGATATTATATAAATATTAAATTAATATGAAAGTTATTATGAAATTAATAATTTTTTTAATAATGTTTCAATATTTTATTGTGTAAATTTTGTTTGTTAAGTTTTATAAAGTTTATTAAATATTTTTTTTAAAAAGGAATAATTATTAAGATGGGATATATTTATTTTATACTTGGTGGGGCAAGAAGTGGTAAAAGTACTTATGCAGAAGAGTTAGCAAAAAGTTTATCTAATAAAGTTGCTTATATAGCTACTGCGGAAATAATAGATGAAGAAATGCAAAAAAGAGTTAACCAGCATAGGTTAAGAAGATTACAAAGTTGGAAAACTTTTGAGATTAATGAAGGCAAACCAAATATAAAAAATTTTGAAGAAATTTTAAATGCGATAGTTTCAGATAAATTTGAAATAGTTTTAATAGACTGTATTACCATTTTACTTTTTAGATTAATTTATAAATATGAAATTGACAAAATGCAAATTATTAATAATGAGTTGGAAAATGAAGTTGAAAATGAAGTAAAAATTTTTTTTGAAAAGTTTATTAAATTAATCAAAACTAAAAATTTAAAATTCATTATAGTTTCAAATGAGGTTGGAATGGGTATTGTTCCATCTTATCCGCTAGGAAGAATATTTAGAGATTTAATGGGAGAAATTAATAAAAAAATATCTGAAGCCTCAGATGAAGTTTATTTTTTAATTGCTGGTTTAGCACAAAAATTAAAATAAAGCTAAAAATAAAATTAAATATGAAAACCTTTTTAAATGCTTTTGGTTTTTTAACAATATTTAAAGTTAATAAAAACTATTATTTAAAAGAAGAAAAATTTTGGGAAATTTCTTATTATTTTCCGCTAGTTGGACTAGTAATAGGCTTAATAATTGTTTTATTTTTTTATGCTTTTAACTTTATCTTTCCACCATTTTTAAGCATTATTTTTTGTATTGGAATTGAAGTTTTAATAACTGGAGCAATGCATATTGATGGATTTAGCGATACAATTGATGGTATTTTTTGTGGAGAAAGCAATAAAGATAAAATTCATGAGATAATGAAAGGAAGTGATATAGGAGCTTTTGCAGTTATTGCAATAATTTTTTTATTTATTTTAAAATTTTCTTTTTTTTATTTATTAATAACCAATTTAACTAAAGCTAAGGATAATATATTAATTTTATTATTTTTAAGTTTTATGCCTGCATTTAGTAGATTATCAATTAATTATAGTTTTAAGAAATATGGAAATTTGGTAAAGAAAAATAGTCTTGCAAATTCTTTTATTAATAAAGATAATAAAAAAGTTTTTACTATCTCGTCAATTTATTTATTATCTTTATTTATTGTTTTAATTTTAATGACTCAAATTTTATTTAAAAATCTTGCATTTTCACAACAAGGTTTATTTTACAAAGTTTTTAATTTTAATAATTTTTTTAATTTTAATTTGGATTTTAGTATTATTTTAATATTATTAATTAAATTAATTTTAATTTTAATTCTTATTTATCTTTTTTATTATTTAATTTTAAAGTTTTTTATAAAAAAAACAGGTATTTTATCAGGAGATATAATTGGTGCTACAGTTGAGATAACTGAAGTCATTTATCTTTTTTTTGGTTATTTAGTATTTAAATTTTTATAATTTAAAATAAAAATAAGCAAATCATGTAAAATTTCTTTTTAAAATAATAAAAATAAAAAATCAAACTAAGTCAAAAATTAAATAAATAAAAAATTATTAAATAAAAGTTGAAAAAATGAATGATAAAGAAAGCATCAATAGTAATGATAAAAATAAAGGTTTAATTATTATAAATACAGGTAATGGAAAAGGGAAAACTACTGCTGCTTTAGGTTGTGCTTTACGGGCAGTAGGCCATAAACAAAAAGTATTAATTCTTCAATATATTAAAGGCAATATGCCAACAGGAGAATTAAATTCAATTAATTATTTAAAACCTTATGTTGAAATCTATCAATTAGGAAAAGGCTTTATTAAATATAAAGAAGGTAAACCATTTATTACTGAGGAAGATAAAGAAAATGCAAAAAATGCATTTGAGTTTTCTTTAAGTAAAATTAAAAATGAAAAATTTGATTTAATAATTCTTGATGAAATAATAAATTTATTAAATTTTAATTTAATAACAATTGATCAAATAAAAACCTTAATTAGTAGCAAGTTAGATAGCTCATCTATTATTTTAACAGGATCAAATGCTCCTGAGGCTTTAATTGAATTAGCAGATACTGTTACTGAAATGAAAGAAATAAAACATGCTTTTCAAAAGGGAATAAAAGCTAAAAAGGGAATTGAATATTAGTTATATTAGTATTTATCAATTTATTATTATTATTTTTTATAAAAATTTTTAAACAATATCGAAGGGTAAATTATGGAATGTAGAAAACAGCAAAATTTAAAAATTTGTAATTGCACCTATGAACCTTGCAGCCGGAAGGGTATTTGCTGTGAATGTATTGCATATCATAGGCAGAATAATGAACTTCCGGCTTGTTATTTTGATTCTAAAAATGAAAGAACATATGATAGGTCTATTAAAAATTTTATTAGAATTAATTCAAGATAATTTTATTTAAATATTTAACCAATCATTAAAAAAATAAAAAAAATTTTTGATTTTAAATAATTAAATTAAATAAATAAATAATTATAAAGATTTAATTAAAAGTTCTAAATAAATTAAATTAATTTTATTTAGAGAAGGATTTTTTTAACTTTTTTATCAATAAACCTTTACTTGGTGAGAATAAAAATACTATTAAAAAAATAGTAGTTGAGCATATTACTATTGCTGCTCCACTAGCGATATTAGCAAAATAACTTAGATATAATCCAATAATACTTGATAAAATTCCAAATAACGCAGAAAAAATCATCATATTTTTTAATCTTTTAGAAATTAAATAAGCTGTTGCACTTGGTGTAACTAACATAGCTGCAACAAGTACTACTCCAACAGTTTGTATAGAAATAACAATAGTTAGTGAAATCATTACAAGTAGTAAATAATTAAAAAAATTTACTTTTATTTTTCGTGTATATGCAAATATTGGATCAAAAGATATAATCATAAATTCTTTATAAAATAAAAATAAAATTAATAAAATTATTACTGCAATTACTAATACAAATATAATATCTGAAAATCCAACTCCTAAGATATTCCCAAATAAAATATGGGACAAATCAGTTGCAAAAGTTTTAATAGTGCTCATTATTGCAATTCCAACAGCGAAAGCTGCAGTAAATAAAATACCTATAGCTGTGTCTTCTTTTATATTTGGATGTTTTGATAAAAATCCAATTCCAAAAGAAACAACTATCGCAGCAATTAAAGCTCCAATAAATAAATTTCCTTTTACTATATATGCAATTGCTATCCCTGGTAATATTGAATGAGCAAGCGCATCACCTAAAAAAGCCATTGATCTTATAACTATAAAACACCCAATTATTGAACAAACAATGCCGACAATTAATGCAACAATTAACCCTCTTTGCATAAAAGAATGTGTAAATGGCTCAATAATTTTGTTAAATATATTAATCATATATTTTTATTTATCCTTCTAAATATTTTTTTTAATTTTATTTTCATCTGGAGGACAACATTCATCTAAAAAAGCCATACCATTTAAATACATTATTTGATCTCCAAAAGTTTTATTTAAGTTATCCTTTATAAATACCTCAGAAGGTTTTCCGTAAGCAATTAAGTTTTTATTTAATAATATTATCTTTTTAAAATATTTTGCAGCAATATTTAAATCATGGATAGCAACAATTACTGTAATTTTATTTTTTACACAATCATTTAAAAAAGAAATTATTGTTTCTTTAGTTGAAATATCTATCCCAGTAAAAGGTTCATCCATTAGTAAAATATGAGGCTCTTGAGCTATTGCTCTAGCGATAAAAACTTTTTGTTGCTGACCACCACTTAAATCACTTATTTTTTCATTTGCTATTTCTTTTATTCCCATTTGCTCTAAGCTATTATAAACGACTTCTGTATCTTTTTTTTGTGGTTTTGAAAACATTTTTAAATTACTATATCTACCCATTAAAACTACATCAAATACAGTAAGAGGAAACATCCAATCTATCTCTTCTTTTTGAGGTACATAAGCAACACAATCAATATGATAACCTGCTGGTAAGCCATGAATTAAAATTTCGCCAGAATCTAAATGGATTAACCCTACTAAAGCTTTAAATAAAGTAGATTTCCCAGCACCGTTTGGCCCAATTAATGCAATATTTTCTCCTTCTTCAGCAGTAAATGAGATATTACTTAATGCAGTGTTTTTACCATAAGAAACATAGACATTTTTAACTTCTAGCTTTGCCTCAGAATTTAACCTTTCTTTTTTAATGTTATTTTTATTAAAATTCATAAAATTTAATTTTTTCATCTTTATTTAAGTTAATTAATTTTATATTTTTTAAAAAAGTAAAATTAATAAATAATTTTAAAAAAACACATAAAATGTTTTAAGTATTTTTTAAAAAATTAGCAACTACAAGTATCTAAAATTTTGTAGTAAATCTATAACTTGAAAATTAGCTTTAGTTTAAAATTATTTTATTACTTGTTTTACATATCACATATTAATTTTTCCCTATTACCTATTAGATATTTATTGATTCTATGAATGTTAAGTTAGCATGGTTCCTCTCGTAAGAGAGGTAACTTAGCATTCATAAGAGCTAGCTTTGACTCGCTGGGGCAAAGCTAGCGTGTCTTTTAAATATTCTAATAGGTAATTATCTAATAGGTAAATAAGTACACAATAACTTTTATAAATTTTTATTATCACAAAATTTTAGATACTATATTAGTAATTTTATTATTGTCATTTTAAAAACATCAAACAAATTATAAAATCATAAAAACTATTTTAAATTATCAACAATAGCTTTTGTATCAAATTTCAACATATCTATATAGGTTGGAGCAACACCATTTTTATCAGATAACGAATGTGTATATAAATTATTTACAACCTTAATACCAGTTTCGCTAGCAAGTTGATTTGCAAGTGCAGGATTTGTTCCAGTTTCAAGAAAAATAGCTTTAGCTTTTGATTCTTTTACTTTATTAACAAGATCAGCAAACTGTTTTGCAGATACCTCTGCATCAGAAGATACATTTGGAATTATAGTACCAATTATTTTAAAACCATATCTTTTAGCAAAATAATTAAAGCTTTCATGATTTGTAATAATAAGCCTATTTTCAACAGGTAAAATGCTTACCTCATTTTTAATCCATTTATCAAGATCTTGAAGTTTTAAAATATAATTCTCTGAATTTTTTAGATAAATATCTTTTCCATTAGGATCTTCTTTTATTAAACCATTTGTTATATTTTGAACATAATTAATAACATAATTTGGATCAAGCCAAAAATGAGGGTCAGGATTTTTTGGATCACCTAAACCTTCAGAAGCATTAATTATATATGCATTACTAGCAGTATTTTTCAGTGCTTTTTCGAGCCAACCTTCAATTCCACCACCATTTATAATAATAATTTTAGCTTTTGATATTTTATTAAAATCTTTTGGAGTTGGTTCAAATTCATGGGGATCAACACCAATAGGAATTAAAGCACTTATATTAATTCTACCATTTGTAATATTTTGTGTTATATCAGCAAGAAAAGTTTCTACAGCAATAACTTCATCAGGATTAAATATAGAATTTTCTGAGTTTTTTGAGATCTCAGTTGCTATAGATGTTTTAGATGACAATGAATTATTATTACAAGCACTTATATTTAAAATAAAAAATATAACTAAAATTATAATTAATAATATGTTAAATTTTATGTAAAAATTGTTATTTATTTTTAATTTTTTCATAATTTTTATTTTAATAACTTTTGAATATTAGTTATATACAACAATACATAACAGCAAAATTTATTTTATTAATTTTTATATTATTTTTAATTATGTATTTTTGATTTATATTATATTATTATTGTCAAATATAATTTTATAAAGATTCCAAAAAAGCTTTTTATTAATAATTGCTAATATAACTCTTAAATAAATAGTGTGATAATATAATAATAAACAATAATAATCGAATTAAAATTAATAATTAATAAAAATAAGAAATGATTAACCCTAAACTAAGTACAAGAGAAATAAAAAACAATTTATATTTTTATAATTTTCAAACTATTATTGGTGATATTTATTATATTTGGATAAATTTTAACAATGATTTAAAAAACATAAAATTAAATAAAAAAAATAATAAAGAAGAATTAAACAATAGTTTGATTTCAGAAACAAATAAAAATGATTTTGTAAGTTTTATTGGTGTTGGCGAGAATGCTTTTTATAATTTTCTTGATAAATTGGCTTTAAATTATTATTCTTTTGAACCAATAATAATTCGAAAGAAAAATATTAATATTGAGAATGAAATATTAAATTATCTTAATAAAAAATCTAAAACAATAAATTTAGCACCTTATTTCTTATTTGGAACTTATTTTGAAATTCAGGTATGGTACGAATTAATGAAAATTCCTTTTGGGAAAACAGCGTGTTATAAAGATATTGCTGTTTTAATAAATAAACCAAAAGCTTATAGAGCAGTTGGAACTGCTATTGGTAAAAATCCTCTTTTACTTTTAGTGCCATGTCATAGAATTATTAAAAGTAATGGTCATATTGGAAATTTTTCTAGTGGAATTAAGCTTAAAGAATTCCTATTAAGATTAGAATCTAATTGATAATAATATTAATTAATATTAATAAAATTTAAGCTTTAATAAAAAATTATAAATTTTAAGACTTACCAAAAAATCTTTTTAGCATTTATTATTGCAGCAATATTTAAATTAAAAGCTAAAGAAATTTCACAATGAGCTAAAAATCCACAATCTTTGCAAGATATATCTTTTGTTCTATTTTTTAAATAACATCCATAGTTAATTTTTCCGTCAGGCTCAACATTTGCAACTAAATAATCTTTACAATTCCATTTATTATAAATCATTGATTTTAATGCTGATTTAGAATCTAAAATATTATATTCTTGATTTTTAAGATTAATTAGCTCATTTATGATTTTTTCTTTTTGTTTTGTGCTTAAAGAAAAATCTTCAATGTTTTCATAGGGATAAAAAAATTGTATAGTCACTCCATAAACCTTATTTTGTAAAAATTTAATTAATTCAATAATTTCATCATAATTTATTTTATTAATTGTTATATTTGCAATAATTTTTTTAAATTTATTTGCATTTTCAATATTTTTAATTATTAAATCAAATGTATTGCCTCTGATTTTATTATGAGTATTTTTTAGACCATCGATACTTACAAATATAATATCACTTGTTATGTCAGAAAAGTTAATTGTTCCATTTGTTGTGATAGCTGTTATAAAAAAATATTTTTTAGAATAATTTAAAATATCATTTATATTTTTGTTTTCCTTTTCATCTTTCCATAACAAAGGCTCTCCACCTTCAAATATTACTATTCTTACTCCGTTATTATAAAGTGTTTTTAACACTTTTGTTATTTTAGTCCAAGATATACTTTTTTTATTATTATTTCGCCAAAAAGGGCAGTGAATGCATTTTAAGTTGCAATTATTTGTTATTTTTATGCCTGCTAAAAGTGGCTTATTATAATTCTTAATTAAGAAACTTTTAATGCGGAAAAACAAAAGATATAAAAATTGATATAATTTTAAGTCTTTAAAATAATATTTTTTATTTTTATTTTTTAGTTTCATAATATTTTAAATAAAATAATCAAATTTTATTTAATATTTGATATAATTTTAATGCAAACAATTAAAAATTAAAAAAGGATTTGGTTCTTATGCCTAACTTTTTAAAAAATTTAAAACAATTATTTTTAATGCCACAAACATCACCAACCGATAATTTTTTAAAAATTAATGTAAAATGTAAAAGATGCGGTGAAGAAATAAAAGTAAATATAAGGAAAACAAGCGACATTTCAAGAGTATATGAAGAAGATGTAGCTCCTCAAGGGGCTTCTTTTTTTCTTAGAAAAGAAGTTCTTGGTAATAAATGCAATAATTTAATATTTATAGATATTTATTTTGATGAAAATTTAAATGTAATCTCTAAAAATATAGAAGGTGGTGAATTTTTATAAAATAATACTTATAAAAAAATAATGATTTCTTAAATAATTATAAAAATATTAATCAAAAATCTAAAAATTTTAGATTATTTGTTTTTTTTATGTTAAAATTTGTTGGTTTGTTTTTTAATTAACTTAATTAACAAACTTTTAAAAAACAAGTCATAAAAATTAATTAAAAAAATAAAAGAAATTTTTTTAATAATTTAGAAATGCCTGAAGAAAATATTTTAAAAGATCTTAATGTTATTATCCTTGCTGCAGGTAAAGGCAAGAGAATGCATTCATCTATACCTAAAGTCTTACATAATATAATTGATAAGCCAATGATTTATTATGTAATGAGTGAAACCTATAAATTAAATCCAAAAAATGTATATGTAATTACTGGTTTTGGACATGAATTATTAGAAGAATATATTAAAAATAATTTTCAAAAAGCTAATTGTATTTATCAAAAAGAACAATTAGGAACTGCACATGCGGTAAGTTTAGTTAAAGAACATATAAAAGATAATAGCAATACTTTGG
>Ga0272448_1006663_pt1 | contig 12405 bp, 13 predicted proteins | sample YNPCB0191_FD_202220 | JGI IMG/M metagenome (GOLD analysis project Ga0272448, IMG submission 202220) | Hot spring sediment microbial communities from Yellowstone National Park, WY, United States - YNP-CB-019-1 | ecosystem: Environmental > Aquatic > Thermal springs > Hot (42-90C) > Sediment... | reverse complement strand
TTTCTCTGATTCAGCCCTTTTATACAAATAAAAATAAAGAAGTTGTAAAAGCACCAAAGGTTTATTTCTATGACCCCGGGGCAAGAAACTATTTTTTGAAAGACTTTAATGATTTTGATTCACGGGTGGATAATTCTTTCTTAATAGAGAATTTTTTGTTTTCTCAATTCATAAAAAAGTCAGATTTCCTCACCCAGATAAAATTTTGGAGAGATAAGAATAAAAGAGAGATTGATTTTGTAGTAGAAAAGGAAGGAAAACTTGCTGCTTACGAGGTTAAATATAAAAATGAGATAAAAAGAAAGGACCTGAGTAATCTGCTTTATTTTAAAAATACTTATAAAAAAGCAAAAATTTTTCTTTATAATATTACTAAACCCAAATTTAGACTAAAAAATTTAAATACCTTAAATTATTTTGAAGTCTAAAATTTTAATAGGGCAAAATCATAACTCCTTGAAAATAAATAACTAAAAACTATAGGAACCGTCCCTAAGGAGATGGATTTTAAGAAATTTAAAGATAGCTACAATTATTCCTTTTTAAAGGATAATTTTGTTATGTTTGTGGTAGTTTCCTTATCAAGTTTATTCGCCTTTATTTATCAAGTCTATGTAATAAGGAAACTATCTCCTAGTGAATATGGTATATTTAATTCCTTAATTTCTTTTTTAGTGATATTTTCTATTCCCCTTACTTCCCTTCAAACAGTGGTTGCGGATTTTACGAGTCGATATAGAGTAAATCATAATTTCTTAAAAATAAAATATCTCCTCTTTAATTTAACAAAGAAAACTTTTCTATTCAGTATATTTTTTCTTATATTTGTATTTTTATTTATGCCTTATATTAATAGTTTCTTAAAAATCCAATCATTAACTTTATTAGCAATCTTAGCATTTACCTTAGTATTCTATTTTTTTCTTCCCCTTATTCAGGGAACCCTCCAGGGATTAGAAAAATTTGGACATTTAGGGAATAATGTCATTATCCACAGTCTTTCCCGCCTAATTTTAGGAGTAATTTTAATTAATATAGGATTAAAGATAGGGGGTGCACTCTCCGCCTTTGCTATCTCCACACTGATTGCTTTATTAGTTCCTCTGTTTTTTTTAAAAAGATATTTAAATCAAAATCAAACTGTCAAAGAAGACTATAATTCAGGCGATCTCTATATAGGCAATCTTATAAAATATTTTTTGCCCACCGCAGTTGCTCTATTCTGTTTTGCTTTACTTACTAATATGGATGTGATACTGGTTAAACATTTTTTCTCCTCCAAAGAGGCAGGTTTTTATTCCATCTCCCAGATGGTAGGGAAGATTGTTTTGCTTTTTCCTTCTGCTATTACGGTAGTTATGTTTCCTAAGGTATCCAGTCAGCAGGAGAAAAAAGAACCGACCCTATCTATTTTAAATAAAAGTTTAATTTTGACTTTATGGCTTTCCCTTTTTATAATGCTAATAATTTTTATTTTTCCAGAGTTAATTTTAAAATTAATCAGTGGTAAAATATATTATGAATGCTTGCCTTTGGTATACTGGTTTACTTTAGCGATGGTATTGTATTCTTTAGTGAATGTATTTTTATACTATCATTTATCTCTTAGAAACTTCTATTTTGTACCCATACTAATTATATTTACTCTTTTAGAATTTGGATTGATTTGGATTTTTCATCGTAGTTTAACCGGGGTTGTGCAGATACTTACTTTACTTTCTTTTTTTATTTTAATCACTAATATATTTTTTATAAAATGCCAGAAGAACCTTTAATTTCTGTTGTTGTCCTTAATTGGAATGGTAAAAAAGTGATTGCCGATTGCTTAAATTCCTTACGCCATCAGACCTATAAGAATTTGGAGATAATTGTAGTGGATAATGCTTCTTATGATGGTTCAAGAGAAATGATTATAAATGATTTTCCTGAAGTCAAATTAATTGCCAACAGTAAAAATTTAGGTTTTGGAGGAGGAAACAATGTAGGGATAAATCAGGCAAAAGGTAAATTTATAATGATGCTTAATAATGATACTATACTTATGCCTGATTGTATAGAAGAACTGAAAAAATCAATAGAAAAGGATAAGACTTTCGGTGCTTGCGCCTCCTGTATTTTGTTAAAAGAAAATGGGTTAGTGGATGTGGCGGGGATTGCTATCTGTTTGGATGGGCTTTCTATTGGCAGGGGTAGGTTAGAAGATAAAGCTAAATTCAATAGAGAAGAAGAGGTCTTTTTTGCCAGTGATTGTGCCTGTTTATACAGAAGAGAAATGTTAGAAGATATTAAATTAAATAATGAGATTTACGATGAAGATTTTTTTGCCTATGCGGATGAGACGGATTTAGGCTGGCGCGCGCGTTTAGCGGGTTGGAAATGTATCTATAACCCTAAAGCAATTGTTTATCATCTCCATTCTGCCAGCACCAGCGACTATTCCAGTTTTAAAGCATTTTTAGTGGAGAGGAACCGTATCTGGGTGGCGATTAAAAATTTTCCTTTATTTATACTGTTATTGGGGATATTATATAATTTTAAACGTTATCTTTTTCAGGTCTATGCGGTCTTAAAAGGAAAAGGAGCAGCAGGAAGGTTTGTAAAGCAATCTAAGAAATTAGAACTTATCAGGATACTATTAAAAGCAAATATTTCTGCTCTCCAAGGGTTACCTAAAATGTTAAAAAAAAGAAAAGAGATTTTTAAAAAGAAACGCATCAGCAATAGAGAAATCTGGCAACTCTTTGAAAGGTTTGGGATTAGCGCAAAAGAGATTTCTTTAAAAGAATAAAGGAGGCAAATTTGACAATACCTGTTTTTAAACCGAGTTTTGGTAAAGAGGAATTAGAGGCATTAAAAGAGCCATTTAAGACCGGCTGGATCGGTTTAGGTCCAAAGACAAAGGAATTTGAAGAAAAATTCGCCCAATATATCGGAACCAGATATGCGGTAGGGCTTAATTCCTGTACCGCCGCTTTACATTTAGCCTTAAAACTTTTAGATATTCAGGATAAAGAAGTAATCACCACACCTTTAACCTTTATCTCTACCAATCATGCTATACTCTATAATGGTGGGACACCGGTATTCTGTGATATTGAGGAGGATACTTTAAATATCGATGCTTCTAAAATAGAAGCTTTGATTACTGATAAAACCTCTGCTATTGTGGTTGTCCATTATGGAGGCCATGCCTGCGATATGGATAAAATTTTAGATATAGCCAGAAGGTATAACTTAAAAGTGGTAGAGGATTGTGCCCATGCCTGCGGTGGTGAGTATAAAGGAAAAAAGTTAGGCACATTTGGCGATATTGCCTGTTTTAGTTTCCATGCGGTAAAAAATCTAGCTACCGGTGATGGTGGTATGGTTACTACCGATAATCCTGAATATGATGCGCGTTTAAGAAAGTTACGTTGGTTAGGTATCTCCCAGGATACTTTTAGCCGCGAAGAAAAAGATACCAAAAGATACTCCTGGTATTATGAAGTAGAGGAAATCGGTTTTAAATACCATATGCACGATATTACCGCTGCTATTGGTCTGGTGCAGTTAAAAAAGTTAGATAAGATGAATAAAAGAAGGGAAGAGATAGTAAAAAGATATAACTTTGGTTTAAAAGATATACCTTGGCTAAAGACCCCTGTAGTTAAAGATTATGCAAAACCATCCTATCATAACTATGTGATAAAGACCCCATACCGCGACCAACTTAATGAGTATCTTAAAACCAAAGGTATCTCTACAGGTGTTCATTATATCCCCAATCATCACTATAAGATGTATAGAAAATTTAAAGCAGATGTTCCAGTATGTGAAAGGATCTGGAAAGAACTCTTAACTTTACCTTTATATCCTGATCTAAGAAATAAAGAAGTTGATTTTATTATTGAAGAGATAAAAAAATTTGACAATAAAATTTAAATATTATACTTATGGAATATATAGAGTGTAATATATGTGGTGCTAATGAGGGAGAGATTTTATTTTTTAAGAAAGATAAATTTGCTATAACTGAAGAAGAATTTAAAGTGATTAAATGTAAAAATTGCGGTTTAATCTATGTAAACCCTCGGCCTACCGAAACAGAGATGATAAAATTTTATCCAGAGACATATTCCTGGGAAGAAACAGCTCCAGAAAATTCTTATATAAAAAAAATAATAAAAAATTTAGAGAAATTTTACAGATACCATCTTTTAAATTATGAAGTCAAAAAAGTTATAAAATTTACCGGACTAAAAAACGGAAGAGTTTTAGATATCGGCTGTGGCACAGGAGATAGATTAGATGTATTTAGAAAGAAAGGGTTTTCTACTTATGGCATAGAACCTTCTTATTCAGGAGATTATGCTATAAGATATTTTCATTTAAAAGTTTATCAAAATCTTTTCCAGGCAAATTTTCCTGATAATTTTTTTGATATTATTACTATGTATAATGTATTAGAACATTTGCATCAACCTAAAGAAACGCTCTTAGAAGTTTATAGGATCCTTAAAAAAGAGGGTTTTTTAGTTATCCAGGTGCCTAATACAGATTCTCTACAATTTAGGATATTTAAGAAGAGGTGGTCTGCCTTTGACCTTCCGCGGGATTTATACTATTTTAATATTAAAATTCTTATTAATTTTTTAAAGAAAATAAAATTTAAACCTGTAAAGATAGATTATTTTAATAATTTACTCCATCCTCCCACGATAGTATCTTCTTTATTCCCTTGTCTTGATCCGCAGTTAATATGGAAGTCAGAAGACCGGAAAATCGTTCTTTTTAGTAAAAGGTTGCTTTGGGGTATTTCTACTTTAGTTTTGTCTCCTTTTGCCGGGATAGAGAGTATAATAAAGAAAAGCGCTTTGATTACGATTTATGCAGAGAAAGGAGGAAAATGTTAGGCGCAATTTTAAAATTCCTGTATTTTGACATAGGATTTAAATTAAGATATTTATTTTGGAAAATAATAATTCTTTCTTCGGGTGGAAAAATCGGCAAAAGTGTTAAGTTATATGAAGGGGTAAGAATTGTTTGTGGCCATCGAGGCGCTATAAGTATTGGAAATAATGTTCGAATATTGCGCAATGTTACAATAAGTACCTCAGAAAAAGGGAGAATATTAATAGGGGATAATGTCCATATTGGTGAAGGAACAATAATTTATAGTGATTTAGAAATTATTATAAAAGATAATGTCATTATTGGTCCCCAGAATATTATTGTAGATTTTGATCATATCTACAATGATAAAAATACGTTTATTTCGCAGCAAGGGCATAATGCTAAAAAAGTTTTGATTGAAGATGACGTATGGGTATCTTCGCATTGTTGTATTGTGAAAGGGGTAAGTATAAAAAGGGGGTCGATAATAGGCGCAGGTTCGGTGGTTAACAAAGATATCCCTCCTTATAGTGTAGCTTGCGGGGTTCCAGTAAAAATAATTAAAAAAAGGGGAGAAGTGAATAGGCAAGATGTCTGACAAAATAAAATTCTTTTTTATTCTTTGTTGTACATATTTTTTATTATTATTTTGTGGAATTACCTCAGAGTTATCTCTAGGGGATGAAACTTTACACTACCGTTTTGCAAAAGATATATTTCTTACCGGGAAAAGGGTTGCCTATGATTCTCTATATTTAAGATACGCCCATTCTAATATTTTACTCCCGTATAATTCAGAACCATTATGGCATATATTGTTATCTTTTTTGTGGAAAATATCTGGGAAACCATCGTTTATCATTGCTCAAGTTTATCATACTTTTTATTATTTCTTATTAATATTGCTTATCTATTTGATTGGGGAAAAGCTTTATGGAGAAAAGCATGGCCTATATTCTGTTTTAATTTTGGCTACTATGCCAGCAATTATTGTTTTTAGTGTTTTGTTCTACTTAGATATTCCGGTAACTGTTTTAACCACTTTTTGTTTCTTATTGATTCTTCAAAAAAGAATACTTTTAGCTAGTATAGCAATGGGATTGGTTTATGTTACTAAACGAAATGGTTATTTTTTTCTTCCTTTTTTTATTTTTTTAATTATTTACCAAAACAACAATAATCTTAAAAAGATAATTAAAAATCTTTTGTGTTTTTTTGCGTTCCCTTTATTTTTTATAACTTATGATGTTTTATGGCGCGAAAGCAATTTAAAAATCAAGGTATTTAGTGAGAGTAGGAATATTTCTTCTTTCAGCTCATTGGACTTGATTAAGGATAGGTTGTTGGTAAAAGATCTAAATTTTAGGTTGACTGAATACTTAAATTCATATTTTAGTAACCCTTTTGATATTATAAAATATTTTGGGGTTGTTTTGTTAATTCTTTTAGTATTATATTTTTTGAAAAAAAGATATGAAAAAAAAGATTTTATATTTCTATGGCTGCCAATAGGATGTTATCTTATCTTTTTCTTTTATATTTTTAGTTTTAATTCTGATATTAGATATCTTATCCCAATTATGCCTTTTCTATCTATTCTTGCTGCCAAATCATTATTTTATGTAAATAAAAGAATATTAAAGTTTTTAATTATTTTGTTGTGCTTTTTACAATTTATCAGTACGATAATTTTTGTTAGTATAAAAAGAAGGATTTCCCATGAAATCAAAGAAGGTTTTGTGTATCTTTCTCAAAATACATCTAAAGATTCAATACTGCTTTATCCAGAATACAATATCCTTGAAGGAACCGAACGAAGGTTCGTTTGGGCAGGAATATTGAATGGGAGTTTAGGAGAAATCTTTTGGGATACAGATAGGAAAACGGTAGAAGATATAATAAAATCTTTGGGTATTAACTATATTGTTGTAAAAAAAACTCGCATTTATGATGATGCAAAAAGAAGACATTTTGGAGGGTATCCTAAATCTTTTATGAGAAGACTTCAGGAATTTTCTTTTGTAGAATGTGTTTTTGATAATAAAGAAATAAGTATCTGGCAAGTAAAATAAATTTTTTGGTATAATTTCTTTTCTTTCTAAAAATGAAAATAGCCTTAATAAATCCAAGAATTGAATCTTATTCTACAAGTTTACCTCCTTTGGGACTATTATATATAGGAGCTGTTTTAGAAAAAGAAAAATATGATATAAAGATTTACGATCCTTTACCAAACGATAAAACTTACTTAGAAAAAATTATTCATTTTAATCCTGATATTATTGGCGTAAGTGTTCTTACGAGTTATTTATATAGAACTAAATATATTATAGAGCAAGTAAGAGAAAAGTTAAAAGGGGTGATTATTATAATTGGCGGTGTCCATCCTACAGCTGTTCCCCAGGAATCTTTTAATTTTTTAAAGCCAGATTTTATAGTTAGGGGGGAAGGTGAGTATGTAATGAGAGAATTATGTTTACGATTAAAGGAGGGTAAGAGTTTTGAGAATATTCAAGGGTTATGTTATTTCAGAGAAGGTAAGCTTTTGATATCTCAGCCAGCAACGTCGATTGAAAACCTTGATGAATTGCCTTTGCCTGCTAGGCATTTAATTAATTTTAAAAAATATTTATTCCCACCCGGTGTTATACGAGGCTATTGGAGTGAAAGATGTACTTCTGTAATGACAAGCCGAGGCTGTCCTTTTCAGTGTATTTGGTGTGGAACGCAAACAATTTTTGGGCATAAAGTAAGAAGGCGTTCAGTATTAAATGTCATAAAAGAACTAGAACTATTAATAAAAAATTATAATGTAGATTCCGTATGGTTCGTTGACGACACCTTTACCTTAGATAAAAAATGGGTTATAGAATTTTGTAATCAAATTATAACAAGAAAAATTAGGTTAAAATGGGGTTGCCAAGCGCATGTCAACACAATTGATGAAGAGATGTTAAAGATAATGAAAAGAGCGGGTTTAATCCAGATAGATTTTGGAGTAGAAAGCGGTTCAGAAAAAGTCCTCAAGGCTTTAAAGAAAGGCTCAAATATACAAAATATAAAAAGAGCATTCTCTATTACAAAAAGTTTAGGAATAAGGCGGATGGCTACTTTTATATTTAACAACCCCGAAGAAACTGAGGAGGATATTAGAAAGACATTTAAAATAGCTAAAGAGATTAAACCTGATTTTGTAAGTTCTTTTTTCTTGACCCCTTTTCCAGGTACTGAGTTAATGGATATCGCTAAAGAAAGGGGATGGCTAGTTAGCGATAATTATCTGATGGGAGGTCTAAAAAAAGAACCACTATTAAAGATTCATTTTACGAAAGAAAAGCTTTTTAAGATCAGAAGGAAGTTCCAAAGACAATTCTTATGGACAAATTTTTTCAGCTTGATTTTTAAACCAAGATATTTAGCAAAAATAATCTTACTTTTTTTTAGCTATCCAAAAGGAATTTTAAAAGGGCTATCTCTTTTTTTAAAGACAAAAGTCTTTGATGACTTTGTGTTTGGTTTCTTGATTTATTATGCAGAAAAGCGACAGCAATAAAATTAAAAAAATTGGCATTATTTGTTCCCCCGGTGGACATTTAGACCAAGCTCTTTCTGTTTTGGATGCCTTTAGAAATTGTGATTTATTTATAGTTTCATATAATTTTCCATCTCTAAAGAATTTTAATTATGAAGGCATAAAAAAAATTTATCTTATAAAATATTTTGGTGATTCATACTTAGAAGTTTTTATTACTTTATTAGTAAGCATTTTTTCTTACTTCAAAATATTTTTTAAAGAAAGACCAAATATACTATTTTCTACCGGATCTGAAATCGCTATCCCTGCTTTTTACGTTGGGAAGTTTATTTTTAAGAGTAAATTAATTTATCTTGAGAGTTATGTTAGAACTATAGAGCCGAATTTAACAGCAAAATTTGTTTATAGAATTTGCGATCTATTCTTAGTTCAACATGTATCTTTATTATCAAAATTTGGCAAAAAAGCAAAATATTCAGGAAGTATTATATGATTTTTGTGACAGTAGGCCACAAGGAATTTGATAGATTGGTAAAAGCAATTGATAAAATAGCTGAAAAAATAGATGATGATTTTGTTATTCAGATAGGGGATAGACCAAAATATATCCCTAAAAATGCAAAATTTTTCTATTTTCTTACAAGGAAAGAAATTGGTTGTTATTTTCAAAAGGCAAATTTAATAATCTCACATTGTTCTATAGGTCCTTTACTTCAAGCAAAACATTATGCTAAACCAATAATTTTAGTTCCTCGTTTAAAATTGTATAATGAGGCAGTAAACAATCATCAGGTAGAATTTAGCAAAATGCTTTTAGAGCAAAAAGATATTTTTGGAGTTGAGGTAATTTTTGATATAGAAAAACTGGAAGAAAAAATTGCAGAAGTACTAAAAAATAAAAATAATTTTTCTTTTAAGCCCTCAGCAGCTAGGAGGAATCTCTTAGAGACTCTTTCGAATTTTGTGAATTTTTAGACTTATCTATTTTTGTAAAAAGTTCTTAGTTAAACTTAGACTATGCTTAGTTGTTAATTTATTATGGGTAAAATGAGACTTCAAGAAGGTATGTCTAAGTGGTTATCCATAGGTAATTATGGACTGAAGCGATATAAGTTTATTGCCAGTTTCTTTAAGGATATTAAAGGAAGGTTACTTGATGTTGGCTGTTGCCGTGGCGATTTAAGAAATTATCTTTCCCAAGAGATAGAGTATTTTGGTATAGATGGAATAGAAAATAATTTTAAAAACTATATAAAAGTTGACTTAAATGGCAAAATTTTACCCTTTAAAGATAAAACATTTGATGCCATAAATTGTTCAGCAGTATTGGAGCACCTGTTTTATCCTTTAGAACTGTTAAAAGAGATGAAAAGAATTTTAAAAGATGATGGTATTCTGTTGATATCATTGCCAAACGATAAAGGTTTAAGTGCTTTATTTTCTCAGATATTTTTAGATATAGAGCCATACGATAAAAATATTTATGGACATCATTGGCGATTTAGCATTAAGACAGCAAGAGAATTTTTCCAGAAAGAATTTAAAATTATTAAAGAGGCTGCTGAATTTGGACCACTTTTTAGAAAATATTTATCCTTTTTAAAATTTAAGCCATTCTGTACTGAATGGTTTATGTTAGGAATTAAAAAATAAAATGCAGAATAAAATCCTTATAATTTTGCCTGCTTTTAATGAAGAGAAAAGTATCGCTGGGATAATTGACGATATAAAAAAGAATGTACCTGAAGCGGATATCTTAGTGGTAAATGATGGTTCTTTTGATAACACTTCAAAGGTAGCAAGAGAAAAAAATGTTTTTGTCATAGATTTACCTTTTAATTTAGGTATCGGTGCAGCGGTACAGACAGGATTTAAATTTGCACACCGAAATGGATACACTATCGCTGTCCAATGCGATGCGGATGGACAGCATCCTGCTTATCAGATAAAGAACTTAATCTCTGCTTTACAAGAAAATAATGTGGATATAGTAGCGGGCTCACGTTTTTTAAGAAAATACAGTTATAAGTCCAGTATTCCCCGTCAGATTGGGATATTTTTGTTCTCCAAACTTTTATCCTTTATCACTAAAACTAAACTTACCGATACTACCTGTGGATTTCGTGCTTTTAATAAAAAGGCAATTGAGTTTTTTTCTCAATATTATCCTTGTGATTATCCTGAGGTGGAAGCGTTGGTTTTAGCCCATATGCAGAATTTAAAGATTAAAGAGATCCCTATAAGGATAATGGAACGCAAGGCAGGTGTTTCTTCTATTGGTTTCTTCAGTGCTTTTTATTATACAATTAAGGTATTTTTGGCGGTAATAATTGATTTATTTGAGAGTTTTCATATAAAAAAGAGATAAAATTATGCTGAGGATAAGGATCATTATTGGTTTGATAAGTTTATTTTTTTTAGTAATCATTTTTGAGGCAATCCGCAGAAGAAAAATTATGGAAAAATATGCCCTTTTATGGATAATTTCGGGTTTAGTTATGTTGATTTTTAGTCTCTTTCCGGAAATTTTATTTAGATTTTCCCATTTTTTAGGTCTTTATTATCTGACTGTGCTTCTTTTGGTCTGTTTTATTTTTCTTCTATTGATATTATTTTATCTTTCTATCGCTATATCTCAACTTACGGAAAAAAATAAGGAATTGGCTCAGGAGATAGGTCTTTTAAAGGCAAAACTCGATAGGCTTAAAAAAGAAACTAAAGAAGAAGAAAATGAAGCTACTTAATTTATTGCAAAAGACAATTGAGTTTTCGTTGTATTTGGTTATTTTTTCTATTCCTATTTCTATTGCCATAACTAATATTGGGATTGGTCTGGCTTTAATTTTTTGGTTGATAAAAAAAATTATTACTAAAGATTGGCAATTTAAAAAAACTTCTATAAATATCTTTTTGTTTTTACTTCTTTTAGTTTCTCTGGTTTCAATCATTAATTCTTATTCTTTAATCTCAAGTTTAGAGGGGATACAAAAATTAGCAAAATATTTATTTTTATTTTTTATTTTAGTAGAAACTATGGATAATAAGGAGAAATTAAAAAGATTACTTTGGGCAGGAATATTGGGTTTATCTTTGGTTTCTATAGATGGGATATTTCAATACTTTACAGGAAAGGATTTTATCAGGGGTTATTCGATTGCTGGTGCTTTCTCCTATCTTGGGCAAATTGGATCTGGACGCATAAGGGCTTCTATGCATAACCCTAATGATTTTGCCTGTTATCTTATTACTTTTATTCCTATGGTATTGAGTTTATTTTTGTATTATGCCAAAGGTAGAAAAAAACTATTTTTAGGATTGATTTTTCTATTTTCTTTTTTCTGTATGTTTTATACAAATTTTCGGGGTGCAGGGTTAGGGTTTTTGGTAATAGTAATTTTACTTTCTTTTATAAAAAAAGATTTAAGGTTAATTATTGGACTTTTGATATTTCTTTTAATATTATTAATTTTCTTACCCAAACCACTTCTTTTTTGGTTAGTCACTAACCCTAACCCTTATGATTTTTTTGTAGAAGATATGGGCAGACGTCAGCATTGGCAGACAGCGATAAATATGATTAAAAAGCATCCTCTTTTGGGAATAGGAATAAATACTTTTTCTATAAGTTATGCTAGGTATAAATCAACCCCTGACCCTTTTGTAGGGTTTTATGCGCATAATTCTTATTTACATCTGGCAGGAGAGATTGGTTTAGGAGGGCTTTTGATTTTCATTTTAATGCTTCTGGTGATAATAAAAAACTGGATAAAAAGTTATAAAAAAATAACCGATAAAGAATTAAAGGAAATCTCTTTAAGCGTATTTCTGGGTTGGATAGGTTTTTTGGTAGCAGGGATTTTAGAATCAAGTTTACAGATTTCCAATTTAGCGGTTCTTTTCTGGTTTATGACTGCTTGGCTTACCTCCTTAACCAAACTGGGGGACGGTTCCTGGTGAAATTAATTATTGAGATACAATAACTTACAGACATATATTTT
>Ga0272448_1006661_pt1 | contig 12405 bp, 19 predicted proteins | sample YNPCB0191_FD_202220 | JGI IMG/M metagenome (GOLD analysis project Ga0272448, IMG submission 202220) | Hot spring sediment microbial communities from Yellowstone National Park, WY, United States - YNP-CB-019-1 | ecosystem: Environmental > Aquatic > Thermal springs > Hot (42-90C) > Sediment... | reverse complement strand
AATTTTCAAAGAACGGACTGGTCATTTCTGCCAGCCTCCCTGCCTTCATATTGTTATACGCAGGGGTCGGACTATTACATACTCTCTTAAAAGAGAGCCTAACTCGTTTAGTCTCTGTCGGCGGTCGTTTAAGACCTTCCGAAGCGTTACCCACTTCTGGGCTTTCGCATAATTAGAGTTAGTTTTAGTTGCCCTATGTTCTTTTAAGGCAACCCCATCACCATAGTCAAATAAGTGCTTTGCTGTTGCTATAGAAAAAGCCTTATTAAACCTATCAAAGCGATGGCGGGCTCTTGTGTTCATCCAGGCATAATTAAGTTTAGAAACCTCATCTAATGCTTTCTGATACAAGGTGTCTCTCCTTTCAACTGATTCTCTGGAAACTTTAATTCTTCGGGAGAATTTGTATGGTTCAACTGAAGTGATGTAGGAAGGAACATAAGAGGTTTCAGGAAACGCCTGACGTTCCTCAGTTGGTAAAAGCTCTGAAACACCAGTAATAGCAATTGATTCCAATCGTTGTCTACCAACCGCATTCACTTCCTCAAACAATGCTCCAGTTTTGTTTGTGACATCAAGATAGACATTTGCATCATAAGCCGACACCTGCTTTTCTGCTTGGTCGGTAATATAAGCAAATTCCGCACGAACACCCCTGAGCAATATATCAATATCACGAGTAATCATGTATTACTGATTAATTTTAGTTTCTAGTATAGAGAGCCTTTACAACCTTTCCCCTAATCTTTGTAGTTGAACCCTCAATTAATCCCAAAGAAAGGATTTGTAATGGCGCATTGGACTGGTCTGAACCAGTAACACTTGATTCATCTACTGTTCTGGCATCGACCAAATTGAAATAAACAAATGGTTGGTCAGACCCAGAAGTAGTTCCAGCTGCAGCATTCAAATCCATTTCAAGTTCCATTTCGGAAGTGAATGGCACAACCACAGCATAAATTTGGGCGTTTGTAGTATTGTCGGTTGCTGTCGTTACTTGATTGGGGGTAAGTGACGGGTCCTGTCCATATGTAGGATAGACTTCGCCGTTTTTCTTAGAAAAACCAACAACTACTCCCAATAGATATACATCACCAACAACATTGGGGGTGTCATTTGTTGCATAAACAACACCGGAATCAAGAGTTGTGGTGACAGCGTCACCAACTTTTACAGTCAAACTATTTCCCAAAAGAACACGCTGTGTCTGAGCGGTTCGTAAATCTACAAGAGGTTTTAACATTTCTCTCTATAAAAAATCTCGACCTTATATTTTACCCCTTCTCTTTAAATCCCTGTAGGCCGCCTCCGGAATTCCAGTAATTCTGATAGCCTCCCTGTCTTCTGCGGTAAGCTCAACCTCTTCCTCTCTCGTTTCCTTGCCTAGCCCAGAAAACGCTGAGCCAGAAGCGCTCTTGAGAAATTCATCAACATTACCAGAAAGTTGTTTAATTTTCTGTTCAAGTTGAATATATTTCTCTGGATTAAGGATGAGGTGAGACTTAATTAAATCTCCGTAAATCAGGTCAGCGTCTACAGAACCACTTTTAATTCTTTCAAAGACCTCAAGGACTTTCTTTTGGGATTCCGGGTCAGAATACCCAAAATCTGCGAAGAATTTTTTCGTTGCCTTCGCTCTTTGTTCTTCTTCAAACCTTTCCTGAAACGTTAAATCTTTTTGTCTTCTTTCTTCTCTTTTAGCAGCTAAATCCGCTGTAATTCTTTCCAATTCTTTTTCTAGGGCGGATTTTTTGTTTTCGTAATCTTCCACCGTAGTTTTTATTTTTTCTAATGCCTCTTGTTTTGTTTTTAATTCTTGCTCTGTTTTTTCAAGTTCCTCTATCTGTTTCTGAAGTTCGTTGTCTGTGTTTAACATTTGTATATATTGTGTGTATATATTATATGTTTCGACCTTGAACCTTCGCCCGATTTAATGGGGCGGCGACCCCCAGGTTCTTATTTTATTTTTATTTTTGACATTTTAATATTTTGTGTTCTAAATGGTTTTACTGTAATTCCCCTAATGCTTTTCATTTTAATTGGCTTAATTCTCAGTGGTTTTATCCTAGAAATATTTGTTCTTGTCGCTGATTTATAGGCTAATGGTTGTCTCCTAGTCATACCTCTATTTTTAACCCCTTTTAAAAAAATGTCAATGCTTCGGGTGGTAATCATTGTTATTTCATATGCTTAAAGGTTTCCATCTGCTTAACTCTTTTTTTGCAGCTGCTTAATGTTTTATAAACCTTTGGGTATAATCCACCCTTGCTTCTTTTTATTTTATATCCACCCGAAACCTTAATGCACGGCATATTATTTTTTTTATTTATTCGACCTTTTAAACATGTTTCCTAAACATCTTTGTTCCATTTTTGAAGGAAGGCGTCTCTTGAAATTATTTTTTCTACTTTTTTCTCTTCAACCTTTGCTTCTTCAACATTTGAAACATCAAATGATTGATATAATCTATTTTCTGCCAATTGTCCTCTAATAAAATCAGGACTCCTGTCTTTAAAGGCAAGATTTTTTAAAATCATCATTTCCCTCTTTTTTAACCAATCTTTCAAATAAGGAACGCGTGAAAATGATTCTTGCCAGACATTTACACCCTCAATGTTGTCTGTCGGATAAAAATTTTCCTTTTCCAAAATAATACTCCATAACTTTTCTGGTTTTATAAACTTTAACAAAAATTTAATCATATGATTATTTTGTTATATTTTTTAAAATATTTTCTGGCATTATTCCCTCATTAACCATTCTCGACCCAGGACCACTTGGTCCAAACATTTGCCCTCTTAATGTTTGGTTATAACGATTAACCTCTGGTAATTGAGATGGTTGAGGAACATTGACCGAAGATACACCAAATCTTTCTTTTTCATATTCAGCCAAAACCTCATCTTCTACTAAATCGGAAATATTTTCATTAAATTTCTCAGTAATTCGGAATAAAGATTTTTTGGGAGATAATAAACCAGTATTTCCAAAAAGATTCCAAATTGTAGTAATATAATCAAGATAAAGGGCTCTTTCTGTTTCTGGAGAATTTTCTATTTCAAAATTAATCTTAATATCAAAGTTTAACGATTGTAACGCTTTTGGTGTTACCTCAATAATTTCAACCCTTTCCTTTCCTAAAAGAGAACGCAAATAAGATTCCTTTCTTAATTCTTCTGGAGGAGAAACATTATCTGCAATTCTTATTTCTCTATTTCCCAATCCACCACCAAAAAGACCAACGCCAACCAATGACAAAATTTTATGAAAATATTTATTACCAAGAACCTTTTCTACTTTTTGGGCCGTATAAAATTGAATCATATTTTTCAGAACCAACCAAACTTTTTGTTCTAATAAGTCCTGATAAAACAGAAAATACAACCCAGCGGTTTCTCTTTGTTGTTGGGATTCAATACTTTTTTCCGTAGCAGAGCGTGGTTGCTTTGTTGCTATAATGGGACCAATGCCACCGGAACCAGTTCTTTGAATAATTCCCTGAAGGGTTGTTAACGCATTCCAATAAGAACCAGAGGTTGGGGCAATTTGAAGTTCTCGATAATTGGCGTTGGGGTCACCCTGAACCTGATAAAACCTTCCGGCCTTATATTCTAAACCAACCTCAATAGATGGGTCATTGGTAAGAATAGGAGCAGCGACAGACCTCTCTTCTCTATCAAGCAACAACTCCCACATTCTGTTTAATGCTTCCTGTGGGGATTTAACCTTTTGTGCTAACGGCATTCCATAAAAGAAATTAGCGTCAATTGGCTCAAAAATTGTTTTTGCAAAAGGAAGTTTTTTATGATTCCAGGGCAGTGGAGCAACCTCTTGTTTTCCCCTTCTTTTTATTGGATTTAATAATACTCCATTAGCAATAATGGCATATTGGTCTTTGGCGGCATTAAAATATTTAATAACTTCCACAAAGTCCCCGCCCCTCACATCGTAAGCCAAAAAATCTTTAAAGATTGAAGTATCAGCAAATTGTGAACCGGGATAAACAAAATCAATGCTTTCGTATCCCTCGAATGAGTTCTTAAAATCTGACCACTTCATTAATGTTCTCCAAATTAATTCTTCCTGCTCCTGAATGTTTGGTTCCCAAATCTTAGGAACATAAAGGTCTTCTAAATTAACAATAGTTTCCTTAACATCCGACTCATCTTTAGTGTCTTCTTCGTATTCGGTCTCTCCAGTCTCTGGATTATGAAGGGTAATGTTTTTTACTTTCTTAACCCTTGAATTATAAGCAATAAATGTAACAACGGTTCCATTGATAACGTTATAAAGAAATTGCCAGAAATTTTCTATTTTTCGATTTGTTTTTCTCCTCCAATATTCAAACAGGTCCTTTAGAATTGTTGCCTTAATAATATCAAAACCCTCAACGCCCTCGAATACAGGCTTTAATTTTAAATTAGCTATTTTGGACAAAATCTGAATTATCTCATTCCTTGTTTCGGGAAAGAAAAATTGTGGAGTATCCTGGTCAAAAGAAATAGGAAGATAACCCCAAAATTTTTTTCTGGCCTCCAAGAGATAATTAGTTAATGTCTGGTTATTAAATTGTTTATACGGCTGTTCCCTTAAGCTTCTCCATTTAATGTATTTTTCATAGACATCAAAAATAAATTCTTGAATATTTTTCGGTGGGCGGTAGAATTCTTCTAATAAAATCTTTTGGGGATTAGATGAGTTTTCCATAATCCAGCCTTATGTTTTTAACTCTCGACTTTATTGAATTTAGGGTTTTCACGGGGATTAAATTTAATTTTAAAAGCCTTATAACATTTCTTATCTTATCTAAATGATAATCTATTGTCAAATCATTTGTTTGTTCTTTTGTCATTAATATCTTATAAATAATAATTCTTTTCCAGAAGAAAACAATCAATTTCTGGTCGGGAAACAAAACCGCTCCTATATCTGGGTCAATGTCCTGAACTTTTTTAACGAGATGCTTAACAAAAACCTTATCATACCAAACATCTATTTTTTTCTCTTTAATTAAATCCCTTCCTAACATTTTATTAATATTTTAACTTTCTCTGTTTTTACTTAAATAATCTTGATAAGATTTCATTTTTTCTTCTTGAGAAGATAAATTAATTTTTAAATTTAAAAGAGTGAGATTGGGATTTTTATTCCCTATTTTTGACATGTGATACATAGAATAAATATCTCTCAATGCCTTACTCTTCATTCCAAGATTAGCCTTTTTAATATCCTTAGGGGACAAGAACTGAAGAATTGTATAAATCTTATCTAGTGCAATGTTTTGAATTTCCCATAAAAGGGATTCGGCCTTTCCTATTGGTGGAATATTTTCCTTATAAGAAGAATCAACAATACGAGGAACCAACTTTCTATCTTCATCTACAACCATTATAACATTCGTTAGAACCCTCTCATATCCACCGCTTTTTAAAGCATCATAAATTTCTTTGGTAATAAAAGCGGGTCTTGCCCTTAAGAAATCAAGAATGTTTTTAAACTTAATAATTAATGTTTTATATGCCTTCTTTAATTCATTTTTATCATCGGATGCTGGTAACAAACCAAACCAGGAAAGAATTGTTTTTAGTGTTTTTAGCTCTATATCCGTAAATGTTTCTATTCTACTCCCAGAACCACTTTTTAGTGCTTTTACGGAATTTTTTCTTGCCCCGAAGAAGTAAATAATCCTTACAATCTGTTCTTCTGTTAAATTGAAAATATATCCGGTGTCTTTTGATGAATTACTGATAACAGGATTTTCTACAACTAAATCTGTTTTTTGAAGTTTTTTATTCATTAAGATAATGATAGAAGAAAAATATTGTGGTGTCAATAAAGTGGTGAGTGAGATAATGTCTGAATTAGTGTGAGGGGTATAGCAACTTCGCCAGACAAAAACCCCGAACATACCCCCTCCCCAACACCTCATTTTACATTATTTTATACACAAAAATGTGTCGCACAATATGTATTGTCCGACGCACACAAAAACAAAAACAAGAAAAAATGAAGATTTGATGCGATTTTTTTGAAATATGATTGATTTTATAAGGTTGACGGTAGAGGCTCCAGTCTATACTTTTCTACACCCCCCACCACCCTCACATTCCCTTTTTGACTTTGTGAGCTATATATATAGAAAAGGTCGCACATTTACAAATAATAATATGAACACCAAACTCAATGCATTAGATATTATACTATGGACAACTTGTCCAGTTTTAGCTTCTAAAACAAAAAACAGCGCTTCAGTACTATCAGTTATAGACAAAAAAGACGGAGCAATTAGAGTTCTTAACAACGCAACAAAGAGTGTATACGAAGTATCAATCAAATACAGCGTTACACACGAACCGTACCTCCAAATCAGCCACCAAAACTTCAGTCACAAATTCTATTTATCAATAGCAGCGGCGCAAAACATTGATTTATCCATACTAAAATAACTACTGGGGGCTATTTAATAACGGTAATTTAAAGCAGCAAATTATGGGCAACACACATAAAAAGTATATATAAAAAGGTCAGCAAAAAATAAAACAAAATAATGAGGCTCAAAAAACAAAATCCCAAAAATGTAATGAAAAAAATTAGAGAAAATATAGCAAATATCAGACGGATATACGGCGACGGGTGGCAATGGCAGGATGTACCAGCTTTTATGCGCTACCAACTCAAAAAATAAAGGTCGGCAAAACAAATTAAAACAAAAATGTCCACGCTAAACTTTCATAAGCAAAATGCGAGCTATTACTATGTTATCGAAGAAGACGAGAGCGAAGAATGGAGCTTAAAAGAAGAAGAAATTATAAACGCTTTAGCGAAGATTGGATATCAGGACGTCAGGCACCTAAACCGATGGGATGACAACGGAGAACAAATTATAGCGCACAAACAGATAGAATTGAGTTATATCAGCGCTTATATTGATATTATTCTACGGGCTGGATATTATGTGGGCGGCAATCTTGACTGGGATTACAGATATGAAGACTCTGAAGGCAATATCATTGGCGCTGAAGATGAATATAACAGCGATTTTTATGATTATTTATACGAAGAAGACAAAGAATTTGCTCAAAATATAAAAAAGGAGCAAATAAAAATAAAAAAGATTGTCCAAAAAGAAATTGACGCATTAGAAAAGAAATTTGCAAAAATTACTACTCCCTATGTGCTGGAAGGAGTTTTTAGCAACGGCGAAGGGGTATATCATAGGCTGGACGGACTTGATTTCATTAGGGGAGCAAAAAAATAAGGGTCAATTAATAATAAATAAAAAAATATGAAACTCAAACTCATCACTGAAAATAAAAAGCCATTTTTAGTTCTTAAATACGAAAATGACGAGTGGGGCAGGCTTGCGAACACTTATGAAAACGTTGGGCTACAACTTGCCGAAGCTCAAAGAATATACGGCAAAAACATTAAGGGCAAAATATACAAGCTGTCAAATGACGAACTGGCAAGTTATCTATATGATATTAACGATGTAATTAATGATATAAACGAAAACATTGTCTCCGCTTCTGGCAGGATAAATCTTGGGGTATTACGAATTGTCCCCAACGAAGATAATGAAGTCAAGGTTCCATTACCAAAATATTTAAACATCATTGAATTTAACGATTTAGTAAATTTAATTGGAAGAGCATTAGAAAAACTTCTGTCTATAATCACAGTCGCTGAAGTTAGTATTGTGCAATCATATGAAAAATAAATATATTACCTCACTGGGAGTTGAGTTGGAGGGCGGCATCAGTAAAAGCGGACTACAAAAAATAAAAGAATACATTAATAACAACAATCTCAACGAATTCTATTCTTCTTCTACAGACGGGTCGGTAGAAGTTAGTGGATGTGATATATCTAATGCAGAGCTGCGATTTTGGCACACAAACATCAGTCAAGTTTTGAAATTTGTCAAAAAGTGTTTTAGTGCTGGCTTTACACAAAACGAAACCTGCGGAAATCACATTCATATTAGAGTCCCTGAAAATATACTCCCATTATTAGAATTACCGTCTTTCTACTTTAGTTTTATTAAAGAATACAAAATAAAATATGCTAATAACGAAAAATTTTTAGGAAGACTATCTAATAGGTACTGCTCTGCAAGTTATATGGGTTCACGCATCATAAATCAGTTGCGCAGATACAGCAGCGGAAACAGATACGCATCCATCAATTTTCTTTCATTATTTGAGCCTCAAGCTACGATAGAATTCAGGATATTCCCCTACTGCTCTTCTATAGAAGAGTATAAAGAAATGGTTGATTGGTTTATTGCAACAGTAAATAAACTCATTAAAAAAGAATTCAACAAAAGATTGGTAGCAAAACAAATCAATGTTAAAACTATACCACTAACTGACGAATACAACCTGCAATTAAAGGCAATCACAAGCGAGGAAACATTTACCAATTATTTACTAAAAACGATAAACGATGAAAACAACAAATCAAAGGTCATTTATTCATTAAAATAAACAATGTGTGTTATAACAATTAATAAAGATAAAAAACTAAAGACAAGCGACATTAAAAAAATATGGTCTCATAATCCAGATGGAGCTGGTATAGTTTATTATGACGCTAAAGGAAACCTCTTATACAAAAAAGGACTAATGACTTTAAATGATTTTTTAGAAACTTATCACAAAATACCATTACCTCATATTTGTCATTTTAGGCTGGCTTCAGTTGGTGGCGTTTCACCGCTGCTAACGCATCCGTTCCCTGTTTATGAGACAAATCAAATAGAAGGCAGAGCCAAAGCATTGTTAGTCCATAATGGACATTTTAGTAATTACGAAATGTTATATTTCTTTCTACTATCACGTGGTGTTAATTTTGGTGAAGGCGGAGTGAGCGACAGCTTTGTATTAGCCAAAGCGCTATCATTCCTTCCTTCTCACAAAATGAAGAATTTCATTGAAAACATCAACAACAATTCAAAAATAGTAGTAGCGTTTAACAATTATAAAATTATGAAATTTGGAAACTTTGAAAGTAAAGACGGCATAGAATACAGCAATTTATACTGGGGCTATAATTACTATAAATTCAACAAAACCACTAACAGTATCGGATTCAACCCCATTAAAGATTATATATTTAACTACCAACCCGAAGACGAACCCGACGACAAAATTGGGGCGGAAAATTATATACCATATAAATACAGACAAAATAGGATTGGTTTTGATATATAGATTTTTAGCAAACAAAGGTCGGACTTAATATAAATAATTAAAATTATGTTCGGAATAATTTATTGGAAAGACAACGATAATTATATTGATTTTGTAAAGAACGAGGACGGAAGCGTAATGGTGTTTGGTAGTTTAAAGGAAGCCGATAGATATGCTAACGAGTATGAATATAAGATTGGCGAAGCAAGGGTTGTGTCTTTAGAGGAGGTTGTTGGTGATTATGAGGATTATGCCGATGAGGAAATTGAAGATTTACCAAGAAGTATTCTTTTTAAGGGAATGAGAGAGATAGAAAACGAGGCAATAAACAGATTTTTAGAAAAAGGCGATTTTGAAGCAACGGAATGGATGACAGACGAAGAATTAGAAGAATACAAAAAACTATATCGGGAATACTGGGGCGAGAAGGATTATCAAGATAGATTTAGTGATTAAAGGTCATAAATAAAAATAAAACTATGAGCGTAAGAGCATATAGAATAAACAAAATAGATTTTGAGAGGTCGGAAACATTTAATCTTTGGCACGATGAATTTGTAAGAGATTTTTTTGAAGGAGAGGGGTTCTTTGAGAGCCTTGTAGACAGCGGCGGAATAGGAGAAATATCGGTTGGGGCATTGCAAGAATTAAGCAAATTATTAGAAGAAAAAGCCAAAAAAGACAAGAAAAATAAAGAATACTGGCAGTCATTAAAATGGTCTATTGATAAAGATATTGAGTGGGCAAAACAAAAAAGCAACGAATATGTGTCTTATTATTGTTTTTAGCATAAAAAAACTTACCCCCGCGAAGATTGCAGCGAATATCTTGAGGAATAACTTGATAAATAACTTAATAAATAAAATGTCGGCAACTAAAAACTAAATTATGCACATAAAAATACGAGAATTATTTCAAAAGAGAGTCTTGGTCTCTAATTCTCCAACCAGATACAAATGGCAAAACAAACAATGGTTTGATATTCTTTTGGCTATTCTAATAATGGCTACTATATATGGATTAGCCTGTTTATTTGCAATTGCCGTAGGTTAAGTTCGGCAATTAAGTTGGTCAATTAAGTTAGGGGTCGCAAAAACAAAACAACAAAACAATGATTAAATTTATTAAAAAGATTTTGGGAATAGACATCCTTGAAAGGAAAGTAGAATTTCTTTTAACGGCTCACGAAGGAAACAGAAACATTATAGCTCTCATCCTAAAAACAATTAACATTTCACCGCAGAAATTCGTTGAGCTAATTCATTTTAACCCATACGAACTCATAAACTATAACAAAGAAGTGTCTCAATTAATGGAAAAGCTAATGGATGATATAATAAAAAAAGAAGAGGAGAAAGAAGAAAAGCAATAAACTGATTAGCGCCTATATCTAATTATTTTTGTGGGATTAGTGTCGGTAATCAAATTGACAGCAAGGTTTTCTACGGCGGCTCTTAAGTCAGCATTTTGGTCGTGAACTGGCTTATCTAAACTTTCTGGGCTGGTAGAGGTTTCTCTTGATTGGGGATAAACTGAATTAGCAAGAGCATCATATACATCTAATGCGCCACTATTATCAGCAAAAATTGTGCGTGTTAACATTTTTTTGGTTGCTGTGCGCCTAACGCTATGAGCTATAGCCATATCGTTTATTCTTAAGAAGATACCTATACCAGCTAATTCCTGAAAAATAGAGGTATTTGACTTAATCATTTTCTGACGATGAGCCGCCTCCCCACAATACATTATTGGTTGCTTCCAAGAATTGAATCTTTTAATCAAATCAAGCTCAAAAGAAAGATAGTCGCTTTTTTTAAGGGTGAACTTTTCGTGTGTAAATTTATTTTCTAATTCATAAACATCCTGTTTGTCAAAATCAATACCTTGTTTTAAGAAAGGATAATACCAACTTAAGGGTTTATTGTTCTTCTCCATACCATCTATACAATAAAAATTGGTATTATCTTTCTGAAAATAAACTATTGCGCTTTTATCCCTGCTCCCAAAATCAAGCCCCAGATAAAGAGGCAAATTAGGATTGTATTCTATGTTTCTAATTGGACAATTTAAAACTTCTGGATAGTAGGAGAGTGTCGGGTCGGAAAAGTATTGGATTTCTAATTCAGCTCCAATAGAAAGAGGGTCGGATTTTCGCCTTTCTTGTTCTTTTTTAAACCACTCTTCATCTTTGAATGGGTGCAAATTCCAAGTAAGGGTAATAAGTCTCCCCTGTTCCCTAAAACTCTCTCTTAATGTTCTGGCAAAGGACGATGGTTTAGCGGTTGAGATAGCAACACGGCAAGGAGAGGTATCTGTGCTTGAACGCCAGCTTTCTCTGGCGAACTTCCAAAAAAATAACTCGTCCATAGCCAAAAACGAAGCACGATATTGGCGACCAAAATCCGCATTAGCACTTTCACCAGCGATAAAATTCATTTTGTCGGGGTTAATGAATTTTAAATGAATATCATGTTCAGACCTCCTAAATTTAGCTGGTCTCATCCACAGCGGTAAAGAATAATAAGCATAACGAAGTTTGCCAAATAAAGACTGCGGGGTGCGACCACTATCATCAACCGCCTCCTCTTTTCTTGAACCAATCAATCCATACCACCTCTCACCAAAAAGCCATCTCCAAAGCATATACCAGATAATCAACCAAGTAGCTCCCATATCTCTTGTTTTTTCTATTAACAAATCCTCTCCTTTTTGTTCTGCATCCATTACTCTTAACAAAACATCTTTCTGATAGTCAAACAAAAAGAACGGGATATCTTGGTTTTCTGGTAAGCGTGGTTCATAAACCAAACCAAACAAATCTAAAAAGGTAAATATATCGTCTTTACAATCCATCAATACCGCAACCCTTTCTACGGGGTTAATTTCTGCCGTTTGCAGTCTTTCTAATCTATAATTTAGTTTACGCTCAAAAGAATTAGAACGAAGATATTTACGAAATAATTCTAAATTCATGGTTTGATTTTAATTTCCACCCACTTATTTAAATTATTTAAAATTATTTAATTTATTGTTTACACGCCCGTGTAAACAACTCCCCATCGACTTTTATGATTCTATGCTTAGCTGGACAATCTTTAATTTCTTGGTTAGCTTCTTTGGCTTCTCGTCGCGAAGCATAAACCCCGCAGAGTAGCGGTTCTTTAGAAGAATAACAAAATAAAGCATAATAGTTTTTAATCTTTACAGAAGT
>Ga0272448_1006659_pt1 | contig 12409 bp, 11 predicted proteins | sample YNPCB0191_FD_202220 | JGI IMG/M metagenome (GOLD analysis project Ga0272448, IMG submission 202220) | Hot spring sediment microbial communities from Yellowstone National Park, WY, United States - YNP-CB-019-1 | ecosystem: Environmental > Aquatic > Thermal springs > Hot (42-90C) > Sediment... | reverse complement strand
ACACTGGATCATCTCTGGTGGACAACTAATTTTATATCCTTACCGGGTTTTCATTAATACATGCCTGACGAGATATGTGATGTCCCCGGGTGTGGAAAGGAAGCCATTCGTTCGGTCTCAGCCAAGGTTGTGGGAGATCTGATCCCCAACCTCCCGCAAAAAAAGAGGAGGTATCACCTCTGCAGGGAACATTATAGACCACTCAAAAAGAAAAATAAGGAAAATAATCTCTACCAGCGGCTTGGCTGGGAATAACATCAGACATAAGTATGACAGAAATTTTTTCCTTAAAAATTTATGACCCTCCGTCTGACAATATGCCATAGAGGGCTACCGCCGAAAGATATATATACTATACCTCTCATTACGGTATCAGACACTCGTCTGACAGAAGGGAGGGATTACCCTGTATCTGAAGAAAATTGTGCTGGAGGACTTCAAGTCATTCAAGGGGAGGTTAGTTATACCTCTTTTTCCGGGTTATACTGGGATAACAGGTCCGAATGGAAGTGGAAAGAGCAACATTTCTGATGCGGTATTATTTGTTCTGGGACCGAAGAGTTCCCGGGTACTCCGTGCGGGAAAACAGAGTGAACTGATTTATGATCCGCCTTCAGGAGGGAGAAAGCCATCCTCCTGTTCGGTCTCGCTGCATTTTGATAATACGAACAGGGAGTTTCCGATTCCCGATGATGAGGTGGTGCTCACGCGGACCGTACGGAGGTCTGCGACTGATCCTGAGGGGTATACATCATATTTTTACCTTAACGGTCGGAGGTCATCGCTTACGGAGTTTGAATCACTTCTTGCGCATGCCCGGATCTCGGCGGACTCATATAATATTGTGCAGCAGGGGGATATCATGAGGATTGTACAGATGACCCCGGTGGAGCGGCGCAGGATCCTGGATAGTATTGCCGGGATAACAAAATACGATGAGGAGATTGAGCAGGCAGAGAAAAAGATGGAGGAGGTGAAAAACGATATTGAGCGGATCCATGTTCTTATGGATGAGATTCGATCAAGGATCACTCAACTCGAGCAGGAGCGTGTTCACGCGCTGGAGTATAAGCGGGTGAAGGATGAGCTGGATATGGCACGGGCACAGATGGCGTATCGGGATGTAGTTATGGGGCTGGAAGAAAAGAAGAGTATGGAAAAAGAGATCGAAAGGTGCGGATCTGAGATTGCATCTCTGGAAAAGACGCTGGAGGAGAATAACCGGGCGTTAAAGGATATTGAATGTGAGATCTCGAGGATTGAGGAGGAGATCTCATCAAAGTTAGGTGATGAGTTTAAAAAAGTTAAGGAAGCACTTGACGGTAAGAAGTTGGAAAAGGCAAGAAAGGAGAACGCCATTGAAAATATCGAGAATGCCCTGAAAAAGAAAGGGCAAGAGATCGATGAATTGAGGGAGAGGTTGAAAGGTATTCAGGGATCGATCGAATCGAGGAGGAAAACACTAAAACATCTGAATGATGAGCTTGAGGGGAAAAAGAAGAGGGAATCATGTTTGAAGGGGGAGATAGATGCCCTGACATCTGAGGCAGAGGGTTCAAGCGCCAAGATAAGAAAGGCTGGAGAGGAGGTACGTAACCTTGAAAAGGAGATCAGTGCAATTACTGACGAGATACGGAGCGAAGAACTGGAGAAGGAAAAGATTGGGATCCGATGTCAGGAGATGGAGAAACGGCGTGGAGAGATTGAAGAGAGGGTATCGGACCTCGAGTTCGAACTTAAAGACTATGACTACAATATGAAAGAAATTATGGAGAAGGCGAAGAAACAGTGTGAGGAAAGGAACCGGCTTGTTGAGGAGTTTCACACCCTTCGTGCAAGGAAGGATGCGCTTGAAAGGGAGATAGAGAACCTTTCTATGGAGATTAAGGGAGTGGAGAGGGAATATGATGCAGTCTTACGCGATGCACAGAAGGGTGACGATCGGGGATATAACCCGGGTGTGGGAGCGATACTTGACGCAGGGAATCGAGGGTTGATTAAAGGTATCCACGGGACGGTCATGGATCTCATTACTCCGGAAGAAGGGTTTGAAGATGCGGTGATTGCGGCAGGTCAGCAGAGGTTAAATGCCATTGTGGTGGATGATGACGCATGTGCCTCTGAATGCATCGAATTTTTAAAGAAGGGAAAGAAGGGGAGGTGCAGGTTCCTCCCGCTGAACAAGATGATTGGGGGAAAACCCCGGGGTAAAGCCCTTGCGATCTCCGGGCGTGAGGGTGTGCTCGGGTTTTTGACTGAACATATAAGATACGATCCAAAGTATGAGAATGCGATATGGGATGTGTTCGGTGATACCGTAGTCTGTTCGACGCTGGAAAATGCGAGAGCACTGATGGGTGGCGTCCGGCTGGTGACCCTGAGCGGGGAACTCATTGAACCGAGTTGTGCGATGATCGGGGGTTCACTGGGGAAGCAGACGAGCCAGAAAGGTCGACTTGATGCCCTTGGAAAGAGATTGAAAGAAATGAATGAGATACTGGAAAAGAAGCAATCGGATCTTAAATCCTGTAGTGAGCGTCTTCGTGAGGTGGAAAACCGGATTCAGGAGATAAACATCTCGGAAGGGCATCTTGATCCGGACAAGGTAAAGGCGGGTCGTGAGGAGCATGTTTCTGCTCTGAAGAAGGCACGGGAGGAGTTAGAATCAATTGAAAAGGATATTGAAAACTTAAGGAAAGAGCATGAAGCCCTTGATACAAAGGTAAGGGAGGGCAAATCTTTACTTGATTCGAAGAAAGAAAGGTATCAGGAACTGAAGAAGGTGATTGAGGAGAGCATGAGTGATGAGATGAGCAAGAAGCTCAATGCCCTCAAGGATGAGTATATGCGGACAATAAAGGAATCCGGGGAGTTGAGTGCCCGGATTGCCGGGGAACAGGCAGCCCTTGAATCTGAGGAGAAGGAATCTAACGCCATTATCACATCATTAAAGAACCTGGAAGAGGATGTTGAGTCCCTGAAGAAGGAGAAAGATTCGATCTTCGAGGCTATTAAACTACTGGAAGATGAGGTTGCACAACTTGAAGCAAAGATAAATGAATGGACCGGGAAGTGTGATCAGGCGAATAAGGAGAAGGATGAACGAATCAAGAAGAGGTATGAACTTCAGGGAATTTGTCAGAAACTGGTTTCTGAGATAAATGTAAAAAAGGATCGGATTGTCGAGGTTAAGACGCGACTTTCTACGGAAATTGAGGAGAAGATCCGGGCCGCCCAGGAGGCATACGCAGCTATCGGGATTGAGGTAAAGGAGCCACTTCCCACCCTGCGGGAGATTAAGAGAGCGATATCTGATGGTGAGGAGGCTTTGAAGGCGATAGGCAATGTGAACCTCAAGGCGATCGAGGAGTATGATGCACAGTCCAGACGGTATGCGGATCTTCAGGCAGAGGTGAAACGACTTGAAGAGGAGAGGCAGGAACTCTCCACGCTAAGAAAGGAGATTGAAGGAAAAAAGAAGGACGGTCTTCTCACGGTTTTCAAGGAGATCGACAAGAACTTCCGGGCGATCTATCCGATCTTCTCCGATGGAGAGAACGGGTATCTTGAACTCGAGAACCCGGAGTCGCCGTTTGATGGTGGTCTCCTGATGAGGATCAGTGCATCGGGGACTGGGTGCCGAAGGATTGAGGCGATGAGTGGCGGACAGAAGAGCCTTGCTGCGCTGGCATTCATCTTTGCGCTGCAGCAGTATACCCCTTCACAGTTCTACATCCTTGATGAAGTAGATATGTTTCTTGATGCAATTAATGCGGAGACCGTTGCAAGAACTATAAAACAGAACTCGAGTCGTGCGCAGTTCATCCAGATCTCGTTAAGAAAGGTGACGCTGAACTGGGTAGACCATATTATTGGTGTATATCATAAGTCGGACGGGTGCAGTCAGGTGATCATTAAGCCGAACATTGAAGATGAGGTCTCAGCCGGAGAACTGACATCCGGTCCGGTGGTTGAAACCGACGGGGGTGAATCGAAATGAGTCCTGAAGAGGATGGGATACTCAGGGATGTGATCGAGCATCTGACTTTTCACAAGGCGTTGATTGATGATCATTCATCAGAGGATTACATTTCAAAGTATATCCAGATGGCAAAGGAGATAGAAAAGGGTGTATTTATCCCGGCTGACCCGTTTGAAAAGGCGATCTCACTGGTTTTTGAACTTGTAATGAAGGAGAAGATGGACCCATGGGACATAGATCTGGCACGATTTGCAAAACTCTACGAGGAACGAATACTTCAGTCAGGAAGGATTGATTTTGTTATCTCCGGGCGAATCATTTACCTTGCATGGAGTATCCTTAAGATGCAGAGCGGGCGTGCACTGGATGATATGAAATATATGGTCACCCCTCCGCCGGAGACACCGCAGACAGAGATCATCGCGGAGGATGATAGCTCGATAGGGTGGGATGACCCGTTCAGTGATGAGGTCGGGTGTGAAATCATACCGGACCTCTCATCCTCTATCCGGAGAGAGCCACCCTCCCGTCCGATTACCCTTATTGATCTTGTTGAGGCATTTAACGATGCAAAGAATGAGGTGATGATGAGGGAGGTTATCGCCAGAAATAGAGAGATAGATAGGAAAGACCTCCCCTCATTCCAGAAGAAGGTGCATAGCGAGGATGTGGAACAGGAGATATGCATGGTATGGCAGAGGATCCTCTCCTTTAACGGGGATCCTGTACCGCTTCGCAGGATATATAAAAAGGAGAGGACGGATTTTGTCACTGTGTTTATCTCAGTTCTTTTCCTTACAAAACTCAGGAGGATCGACCTCTGGCAGGAAGGTATCCCTGATGGTGAGATATTCATAAAAAACATAAGCGGGCATACACCTCTGGTGGTCGTCAAGGGTGAACTGGAGCGATCAGTCGCAAAAGATGTACTGAGATGCATTGCCTCGTAGGAGGGGTTTGATGGATGAATGTGATCTCACTGAGTTAAAGGTTCGCATCGAGGCTCTGCTTTTCTCCTCGAAGACCCCGCTCCGGATCGTAGATATAGCGTCGATCCTGAATGCCGATAGGACCCTCGTCAGAAAGGGGATGCGGTCACTTCTCGGCGATTATAGGAGAAGAAATACGGCTATTGAGATTATAAAATCCAATGGAAGGTTTCTCCTCCGATTGAAACCCGAATATGATGAAGTAGTCCGTCCCGTAGTTCCCCCGGAACTTGACCGGAGCGCCATCAAAACCATGGCATATATTGCATACTATCAGCCGATACGAAAGGGGGAGATCGTTGCAAGGTTCGGAACAAAGGTTTACAGGGATCTCAACCTTCTCGAGGAAAAGGATCTTATCAGGACGAAGGGGAAAGGAAAGGGAAAGGTCCTGGTTACGGGTCCGAGGTTCGCGGAGTATTTCGGGTTGAAAAGCAGTAAACCCGAACATGTAAGGGCGTGGATCGCTGAGAAACTTGGCGGGGAACCCGCACCCGGAAAAATAGAGGAAGGACCACCTCCCCGGGAGAACCCACCCGACGAGAAGACCATCACCGATTCGAATGATGGGTCTGCCTGAGCTGCCACCTGATACGAGGCGTCAACCCATCTTAACCCCTGGAGACACATGCTGGGTAATTAAATCCAGTAATCACCATGCAGGGGTTAAAATTATAACTTCACGGGTCTCTCCCGGTAGATGTGGTTCAGATGGACGAGAATACCCATCCCCGGAGATCCCTTTCAATTCATGGAAAGAGGGGGATCCGGGTTGCCATTCCGGTGGCTATGGTTGCGGGTTTATTGATCACGGTATATCTGGTGAACACCTCTTTTTCAGGTGAGAGAAAGGAACTGCTTATAGTCACGACAACGAGTGTAAGGGACTCGGGGGTGTTCGATTATCTTCTTGAAGATTTTACAGGAAAGACAGGCATCAATGTATTCTATATCCCTGCAGGGAGCGGTCAGGCACTGGAATATGGAAAGCGCGGGGATGCAGATGGTCTTCTTGTTCACGCGCCTGAAGATGAAGCGAGGTTTGTGCGCGATGGATACGGCACAAAGCGATACCCCTTCATGTATAACGGGTTTGCACTCGTCGGTCCTCCAGAGGATCCAGCCGGGGTATCCAGGGCTGGTTCACCGGCAGAGGCGTTGGGAAACATCAGGGAGAACCGGTCGGTATTTGTGACCCGGGGGGATGAATCAGGCACACATCTGAAGGAGAAGCGACTGTGGGAGAAGGCAGGGTTCAATTATACCAGGGATATAAACACCCGGGATAACCAGTGGTACCTAAATGCAAGTTCCGGGATGGGAAACACCCTCCTCATCGCAGATGAGATGTACGGGTATACACTCTGTGACGAGGCAACATACTATTCCTATGCTTCGAGATTGCACATCATCATACTGTTGAAAGACCATCCTGACCTGATCAATCAGTATAGCATTATCCCGGTAAACCCGGCAATCCATCCGCATGTAAAGTATCAACTTACAATGGAACTTGTATGTTATCTTATTTCGGAGGAGGGGCAGGACAGGATCTCTGCCTATGAAGTAAACGGGCATAAACTTTTTACCCCGAATGCATCTGAACGGTGCTGATCCCATGATTCCCTCTCCGCCGGGTTTTACCTGTGATGAGGAGACCTTCCGAGTGATTGAGGTTACAGTAATGACGCTGGCAGTCTCCGGGGGTGCAACAATTATTGCCGGGCTAATAGGTATCCCTCTGGGGATCTATCTCGGGATGAAGAGGGGGCGTCTCTTCCTTGTCATCATGACCCTTACTCACACATTTTACGGTATGCCCCCGGTCCTTGCGGGACTCCTGTTTTATCTTTTGCTTTCGAGGAACGGTCCTCTGGGTTCGCTCGGACTGATCTTTACACCGGCTGCAATGATTCTGGTTCAGGTCTTTCTGGTTACGCCGATCGTGATAGGTCTCACCGCCTCGGCTGTAGGAAGTGTGGAAAAATCGGTCTTAGATACGGCGATTACCCTCGGCGCACGAGGAAGAACACTCCTGAAAACCATGGCAAAGGAGGCAAGAACAGGGATCCTCAGTGCGGTGATGATTGCATTCGGGAGTGCGATATCAGAGGTAGGTGCGGTGATTCTAGTCGGCGGAAATATCAAATGGAGGACACAGGTCCTCACAACTGCAATATTAATCGAAACGGAAAAGGGGAACATCGAGTATGCAGTCACCCTCGGGTGCATCCTGCTTCTCCTTTCGGTGGTTACATACAGTATTCTTACATATATTCAGGCACGCGAAACAGGAATGAAGATACGCCTCCGAAGAAAAGGATCAAAACCCGGGAGGAAAAGGGGTTGAATGTAACTGTAGATAACATCAGGAAAATGTACGGTGATGTTGAGGCATTGAGAGGTATAAGTTTTGATCTCGAGAGTGGAGAACTGTATTGTGTTCTTGGTCCATCAGGATCTGGAAAGACCACCCTTCTGCGTATCATTGCCATGCTGGAAAAGTGTGACTCAGGGATGGTCTTATACGATGGCTGTCCCCCGGACGATTTAATCCGGGATCGAATCGTCATGGTGCTTCAGAAACCCGTAGTATTCAAGGATACGGTGTTTGAAAATGTTGCATACGGATTGAAGATCCGGCGTACACCCCGTGAAGAAATCGATGACCGTGTATCCTCAGCACTCGAACTTGTCGGGATGCACGGGTTTGAAGAGCGATGGGCACCCTCACTCTCCGCAGGTGAACAGCAGAGGGTAGCCTTTGCCCGGGCAATAGTCCTCGACCCGTCATTACTGCTGCTGGATGAGTTCACCGCAAACCTCGATCCAGCCCATGTAAAGGTCCTCGAAAACAGCGTACTGGCATATCTGAAAAAGGAGGATTCTACGATACTTTTCGCAACACATGACCTCAATCAGGTAAAGAGGATGAGACCCCGCATCATATTCATCAAAGAGGGAAGGGTGGTCGAGATCTCAGACCCGGAGGAGTTCCTGACTTCAGCAAAGACTGAAGAGGGGAGAAGGTTCGTTGAAGGGGAGTTATAGCATCTCTATTTGATCCGTTCCGGGCAGGAGGTTTTTCTCGAGCACCCTGCACACTTTCCCGGTCGGTTATGGTTTCGATGGACAGGCGGTGTTTCCGGGGAGAGTTCTGCCTTACGAATCTTTTCAACGAATTCAAGGACGATGGCTTTAAGGTTATCGTCGTATGGTATGGGGAACCGGGTCTCATTATACGAGATTATACCATGGGTTACTGCATTACCGTATTTTTCTTCAAGGAGGAGGCAGTATGCACCTACCTGGACGATGTGTGAAAAAAGTGGTCCCCTGGGGGTGCGACCGGTCTTTTTCTCCACGGGAATGATCTCGTTTCCATATTTTAAAATCATGTCAGGTCTTCCTCTGATCCCGTACTTCTCTGAGACAATAAGATCACCCGGAGATGATGGTGCATCGATGTAAGCAACCTCATCATTCGAGCGAAGGGAGATCTCCATCTTTCCCTGAGATGCAAGGTATTCATGGATTATCCCCTTATAGGTGAAGGTTACCGCACCTGCAAGCCAGATGATCGCTATCGCCTCAAATATTCGCCCCAGTATCATATTCGCCGGAAGGATAAACTCCACACAGAGGATTGCTGCAATGGTCGACAGTGCTGCAAGGATTAAAAAACTCTTTTCATACGCATGACGCTCGCTCCCTTCAAGGTATATAGAACGATACAGGGCATACACCCCCGCAAGGAGCCAGATCAGTGCGATTCCTGCAATGATCCTGCTCATCAATTCCTCCTTCAGGATTGCAACAACACCCATCAAAGCGCATACTGTTGCCGCAACAGACCACGCAAGAACAATAGCCTCGGAAACCTTTACCTTTTCCTGATGGGTTTTCACCCGGAATGCCTTCTCAGCATGCTCCGAGTGTCGCTCCACCCCGGCTGAGAGGACCTTCTCGGACTCAGGATCAGTCTCCTCACCTGACACCCGGGAAAGCCACCAGTTCATCGGACAGTAGGCAAACTTTTCCACCTCGGATGCGGATACCATCCTTGCCGGGTGCGTATTCATCAGTATCCCAAATAGATCTTTACATGATAATGATTGCGGCGCCGAAACGCGGGGAGGAGAGTAGGCTCGTTTCACTCGCCTCTCCTCCCCCCATTTCTCGGGAATTTCTGACCCCCTCCACCTGGCGCGCTCGCTTCGCTCGCTTGCGAGTGGGGGTGCACTGTTCCCATCATGACGATTATCATAGTTCGCACCCCCACAGTCAGGGGGATGAAGATGGTTGATTCGGAGTCCCCCTTCCAACCCCACTTTCGGCTTTGCATGATGGTGTTCGGTCTCGGGGGGAACCTTTGGAAACAGGTTCCCCCCGAACCCCCTTCTAAACTCATTTTGCAGAATTCCTTGCGGAATTCTGATCTTAATAGTTGGAACTATGGATGGAAATACCTAGACCACCCATTTGGAACTTATTCTTCTTACCTTTTGGGATAGAGAAGTGGGGGTCTGGGGGAGAGGAAACTTCCTCTCCCCCCAGATTACGGAAAAGAGAAGAGGGGGCCTTGGGGGAGAGATTCCTCCCTCTCCTGAACGCAGGGGGGAGGGTAGGCTTCGCTACGCTCAGCCTCTCCCCCCTTCATTCCTCGGGAACCTCTGATACCCCCCACCTAGCGCGGGCGCTTCGCGCCCTTGCAAGTGGGGGTGCGCTATTCCCATCATAATGATGAACAGAAGTCGCACCCCCACAGTCAGGGGGATGGAAATGGTTGATTCGGAGTCCCCCTTCCAACCCCGGTTTTCGGTTTTGCATGATGGGGTTCGGCTTCGGGGGGAACCTTTAGGGAACAGGTTTCCCCCGAACCCCTTTCGAAACTCTTTCTGCAGAATTCCTCACGGAATTCTGATCTTGATTGTTGGGACTATGGATGGGAACACGTTTCTCATTGTTTGGAACTTATTATGCTTATCTTGAGGGATTGAGAGGTAGGGGTCGGGGGAAGAGAAGAAACTTCTCTTCCCCTCAGGATTACTGGAATATCCCGAATTAAGTTTCTCTCGTGAATTTGAAATTTTCTCTCTTATCAAGGGGAAATAATTTCGGGATAACACAATTGATTTTCACAATCTTTATATGCTTTAAATTCATATTCCAACTTATGGGATTTGCGAACCGGGTTCGGAGATACTCCCGAAGAGTAAGGAGATACGAAGGAAGTTCGGAGAGGAAGGAGTTGTACGTAATTGGCCGCTTGAAAAGGAAAAGAATATTTATTAAGATGTCATTGGCAAAATTAAATAGAAAAAGAGAAAAATGGAGAAGTTAAGCAATGATCCAACTTACATTATTTAGAGAAGATGGTAAAAAATTGGTTAATTTAAAAGAGGCAAGTATCTGGGCATCCCAATATCTAAATCGCAAAGTTACCATCTCAAATATATCATATTTGATTCAGTATGGAAGAATAAAAAAATACGGAAAGGAGGGGAATCCTCTTATAAATATAAAGGAATTAAAAGATTACTATGATTCTTTTTTCAAGGAAAAAGAATGGCAAAGTATATTAGGGAAAGATATTAATTGGCATCTCTCTTTTTCTCAATTTAAAGAAGCAGAAAGAACAAAACATGTTCATAGGTTACATCCTTACAAAGGTAAATTTATTCCTCAATTGGTAGAATATTTTCTGGATTCTCACACAGATGAGTTTAAAAAAGAGGTCTATTTCCATAAAGGCGATATAGTATTGGACCCTTTTTGCGGAAGCGGAACAACATTAGTTCAGGCAAACGAATTAGGAATGCATGCCATTGGAATAGATATTTCTTCTTTCAATGTCTTGATTTCTAGTGTAAAAGTTGAAAAGCATAATTTAATTTTAATTGAAGATGCAATTCGTAAATTGACATCAAAAATAAAAGAATTTCAGAAGACTAAAAATAATGTTACTTTTGAAGAACATGTATTGTCAGAACTTGCAAAATTTAATAATAAGTATTTTCCCTCACCGGAATATAAAAGGAAAGTTGCCAATGGGACAATCAACGAAAACGAATACGCAAAAGAGAAAGAAAAAGAATTTCTTACTATTTATAACGGGTTAATACAGAAGTATCAAATCAAAATAAGACAGGATAAAAATGAAACCTTTTTAGATAAATGGTTTTTAGAACCTGTGAGAAAAGAGTTAGATTTTTTGGCACAAGAAATAAGAAAAATAGATAATGAAGATGTGAAAAATGTTTTAACCATCATTTTAAGCAGAACTGCCCGTTCATGTAGAGCAACAACACATGCTGACCTGGCAACTTTAAAAGAACCTGTTACTACTACCTACTATTGTAAAAAGCATGGAAAAATTTGTAAGCCAATATTTTCTATAACAAAATGGTGGGAATTTTATACAGTAGATACACTAAATCGGCTTAAAGAATTTGATAAGTTGAGAACAAATACTTTTCAGGTCTGTTTAACAGGGGATAGTAGAACAATAGATATTTATGAAGAGATTAAAAAGAAAAACGCAGCGTTTGCAGAAATGTTATTAATGCAGAAGATAAGAGGGATATTTTCAAGTCCACCTTATGTTGGACTTATTGATTATCACGAACAACATGCGTATGCATATGAGATATTTGGATTTGAGCGGAAAGATGAGTTAGAAATATGTCCCCTATCTAAAGGTCAGGGTAAAGAGCAAAGGAAATTTTATATTAAAAGTATAGCAGAAGTACTTGTAAATTGCAAGAAATATTTTCAAGATGACTATGATGTATTTTTAGTGGCTAACGATAAATTTAATCTATATCCAAAAATTGCGGAATTATCTGGAATGAAAATTATTAATGAATTTAAACGTCCTGTTTTATGCCGAGTAGAAAAAGATAGGGATACGCCTTATGCAGAAACTATATTTCATTTAAAGGAGAGATAAAAAATGACACTTACAAAAGAACAAATAAAAAAAGTTGAAAACACTATTAGAGAAAGTCTAAGGAATAAATTTTTAACATATAAACCAGAAACGAGTAATATGCCATTTCATTATCGCCTACTTGGTCGGGATAGAATGGCATTATTTTCTTTTATCCATTCTTTGAATACTACTTTTGGCACTTCTATTTTTGAACCTGTAGCTGAAACATTGGCAAGTTTAAGATTTCCGGTTGCACAAAAGCAATTTGTGGTGGGTGATACGATAAGTGAACAGGCACAGATAGAAATCCAGCATATTATGAACGAACTAACAACAGGAAGAAAAAATCCAAACAAAATAGAGGAAATTGAAAGAATAAGAAACGTTGCTACTTCTGGCAGAATGAATAAATTAAAAACTGTAAAAATAGATTTATTTGTAAAGGACAATGATGGAGCCATCCATTTATTTGACTTAAAGACAGTTAAACCTAATATCAGCAAT
>Ga0272448_1006658_pt1 | contig 12411 bp, 12 predicted proteins | sample YNPCB0191_FD_202220 | JGI IMG/M metagenome (GOLD analysis project Ga0272448, IMG submission 202220) | Hot spring sediment microbial communities from Yellowstone National Park, WY, United States - YNP-CB-019-1 | ecosystem: Environmental > Aquatic > Thermal springs > Hot (42-90C) > Sediment... | reverse complement strand
TCGAGAGGCCGGCGGAGGGAGCCACCGTGTCATTCCTGCGCAAGCAGGAACCCAGTCTGCTTCTCCCCTCGTGGGAGAGGACGCCGGGTGAGGGGTCTCACTGCCGCGCAAGCGGCAGTCCAGAAAGTGTCATTCCTGCGCAAGCGGCAGTCCAGAAAGGAGTAAAACTCCCTATTGCCTCGATTCCCGCTTCCGCGGGAACAAGCCTGGACTGTTGCTTGCGCAGGCAGTGACATATAGACTCCTGTATTCGGCTACCATATTACGGAATGGATAACACTTCATTCGGTTGAAGTGTTCCTGTTTTTGCGCCTCACCCCCAAAGGTGGGGGAGTCTCTCATTTACCCCTCTTTTGGGGGTGTTGGATGGGAGGGGCTAAAGAGTCCTTTTTACGGAGGGAGGCCACTGGCCAGGGAAAAAGCCAGGAATTCCCGCCTTTTCCTTTCAGGGGGAGGGACGTTTCTTTGAGAGAGGTTTATCCAGCGGTTGGGAGGAAGTGGAGTGGCGGTGGAGGAACCGAGGTTAGCCCCGGGGCTGCCGAGGGGGCGGGAAGACCTGGGAAAAAGCCTGGCTGGGGGGTTTTTCGTTGACACCTACCTTGGGGCTATTTAAAATCGAAAGTAAGCCCCTGAAGGACAAAATGGCCGGGGAAGTTCGACTCGGCCCCAAAGAAAGCCTTTTCTTCCCGGAAAGGTCGGCTTGTCGGAACAGGATTCAGGCCAAGGGGTTGGGCTTTTTTGAGGAGCAGATCCATCATGGCACGGGAACATCAAAGTCTTCAAATTGCGTTGATTATCTTTGTGATGCTGACCATTATTTTGGGGGTAACCACGTTTATCTTTTTCCGCCGCTACGACGAAACGGTAGCGGAATTGAACACCCAAAAACAAACCGCCTCCCAGGCCCAATCGCAGGCCGGCAACGAACAAGGCCAGAAAGTCGAATTGTTGAAGTTCCTTGGTTTTCCAGAGACGGAAAAGATCGATACCGTACGGGATGAATGTCGGAAGGACTTTGCGACCTATGGCGGCAATTTCCCGGAAGAACAGCGGACCTATCGCCAGTTGCTCAAACTCCTCCACGAGCAGATTGTCGAAAGCAATAAACTGCTGGAGGCAGAAAAAACGGAAGTCCAGAAGTTGAAAAACATCAACGAACGCCGCGATGAAGAAGTCAAGCCGCAAATTGTGGAGGCCAACGCCGCCCGTGATAAAGCCGGGCAAGATCTAAAAGAAGAACGGGATAAGTTCGCCCAAGCGCACAAAGAATTTACAAGCCGAGAAGAGACGCTCCGGGGCGATCTGGAAAACGCCCGCAAAGAGAAAGAAGCCGCCCTGGCCCAACTCCAAAAACAATTAGATTCCGCGAACGCCCAAATCCAAAAACTCGCCCGACTCAACGCCGACAAATCCAAAAAACTGGAAGACCTCGTCAAAGAAACCTTTGAAGTCGCCGACGGACAAATCACCTGGGTCAATCAACGCAATCGGACCGTCTGGATCAACCTGGGCTGGGCTGACGGCCTCCAGCGCCAAACCTCCTTTGCGGTCTATGACGCCGATACCAACGATGTAACCAAAGCAGGCAAAAAAGGCAGCGTCGAAGTTACCGAAATCTGGGACGATCATCTGGCCGAAGCCCGGATCATCGACGATCAAGTCTCCAATCCGATCATGCCCGGTGATAAAGTCCATACGCCGATCTGGACGCCTGGCGAACGCCGGCGCTTTGCCTTGACAGGCGATATTGATCTGGATGAAGACGGTAAAAGCGATCTGCAAAAGGTCCTCAGTCTCATCACGCTCAACGGCGGGGTGGTGGATTGTTATCTGGACGACAAGTCCCCCAGCATTCTTACCGGCGAAGGAAAACCGGGCGGCAAAATGAACTTGAACACCCGTTATCTGGTGGTCGGAAAATCGCCCGAGGGCGCCGGAGGCAGAGAACGCCTAGACGCCTACTCTCGCATGATCAGCGAAGCCCGCCGACTGGGAATCAAAGAAATTCCCCTCAAAGAACTCCTCTCTCAGATGGGCTGGCGAGAGACCATGCCGGTGGTGACCTATGGCACCGGCGCTAATCCTGCTCATTTTCGGCCTAAGCCGCAAGAAGGGGTTCGGCCTGTTTCCGGCGGCAATGTCAGCGAGCTGTTCCGGGAACGTCGGCCTCCGGCGCCTAAGCCCGGTATGTAACCGGCCAGAGATTGCTTTCTTCCGTCCCTTCGATGGACGCCTGGGGGCCTGCTCTTTGGTGTTGAGCCAACCAGGGCTTTCTGTTCGTCCCGGGGGCGCGGGACGGAAATCCGATTTTCCTTCTGCTGCGTGCACTCATCGGATGCGGCCGGATTCCTGGCTGTCCAGCAAGCCCGCTGCCCCCTCGTGAGGGAGTGCCCCCGTGGGCCTGATCGCCCCGTTCCAAGGGGGTAAATCCAGACCAGGCGCTCGCACGGTAGGGAAACCCGCAGGAACAGCAGAGGAGGATTCTGTGGGTTTTTCCTGGCTCGTCAGACCGGCGGAGACGAGTTTGGCTTGATCCCCGGAATGATTTCCTGGTAGAACGTCAATCTGTCCAAAAAGTCGGAGCCGAAGGTTTTCCAGTAAATCGGCTTTCGATGTCAAGAGAGTCGGCAATTGATCAGGCCGGAATACATCAGGATCCAAAAACACTCGTGCGGGCATCTCTGGGGTGCGGCTTCGGGCGAGAGTCCAAAGGGTCCATCGTTCGGTATGGGTGAGCCGGTACCGCCGACATAACGCAAAGAAGAGCCGCCAGGGATGGTTTTGTTTCTGGAGCTTGGCCCAGAGCCTCCGTCCAATCAGCCAGGCGGCCGCTCCGACGACCGCCGTGATCAGAATCGCTAGCCAAAGACCATTTCCCATGCCTTTGGCCGGGGGATTCTGGAAGTGCTGAACCAATTGATCCAACCGATCTTGAGGCGTCATGGGCACTGCAAAAAGGCAGACGCCCTCCATAAAAACCCCTTTCCTCAACGAATCCTGCCTCTAAGAGAAAATAACGGGCTTGGTCTCTCTTGACCAGGGATTTCTGTTTTGTTCAATCCCGGGGATCCCAAAGGCTGTTTCGATACTGGCTGAAAGGATCAGGGCGATCCGCCGCCTTTGGGCGGCTTGGTCCCACCGAAGCTCTGGAAGCGAACGGTTCGCTGTTCTCCTGGACTGCCGGTTCGACCTCGATTCCGTGCTCCGCCAAAGCCAGCGTCGCCTCCCGTCGAATGCCTGAGTCCGGATCCTCTTGGGCGATCTTTTTCAAAATGGCTTCCAGAGGCGGCGCTGCGTCAATGGCCCGAACGATAGCAATCGCACGGGATCGACGAGACCGGATCGGTGATTCGAGCTCTTGACGCAATATAGGAATGGTTTGGGGGTCGATCTTTTTGACCAACAGTCCGGTCTGGCGTCGTACCGGTTCTTCCAACAGATCGAAACTGTGGAGGAAACGTTTGAAATTGAATTCCCCTAAACTCTTCCGAGCTGCCTGACGAACCACGGCATGAGGGCTGTCCAGAAGAGCTAACAGGCGAGGCAAAAGGCCCGGAATGCCTCGTTGGCGGATATGCCCCAGCACGGCGGCCTGGACATAAGGATCGAGGTCTTCCAGGGCTTGCAGGGTGAGGGCGTTGGCCGCTGCCCCATGAAAATTTTCCAAGGCTTGGGCGGCGGCCCGTCGCCCCGGCGGTTTCCCATACCGCAAAACATATTCCACCAACCCAAAGGCCAGATTCCGGGGAATACTCGATAAGGCCGCTAATCGCACCAAACCTAATTCCGCCCAACTGTCCAACCCCTGAAAGATTCCTGGCCCCGTCCGAAGCCATTGGATATTCCGAAGCCGTTTCAAATTCTGACCTAATACCGGCGACACAGATCGGCCAATCTTGCGTAGCCATTGCCGAATAAATTTCGTATCCGATCGCCTCGCAAAAACGCTCAGCACTCCCAAAGGCAGTTGGGGGTCTTCCAAGTACCCTAACAGGAGCTCCCGAACAATCGGCGAGCCGCTCTTCGACAACACGTCCACCAAAGGCAGATGCAGAGAATGATGGGGACTTTGCAAAATCTGTTGCAGCAGGGGATGGTCCCGAGGGGCCAGATGGAGAAATAGTTCCAGGACTTCCGGCCGCCGATGATTCGGCCATCGTTCCAGGGACCCTTCTAAAGCCGCTAACACTTCGCTCCGCAGAACCGTCCCGTTGGCATGGCCGGTCAAGCCCCCGCCGGTAAGCTGCTGGCGGAGTTGTTCGATCAGATCATAAAGAGCCGCCAGAATCGGCCCGGCATGAGCCCGTTCTACCTGTTCCAAAGCCGTGAGCAAAGTGGGGATCACTTCGTATTGACTTAGCCACACGGCAGCCTGACACCCGTTCTGCCGAACTTGGCCGTCTTCCGAAAGAATCGCTTCCCGTAATGCAGGCCGAAACCGATCCCCATACTCCCGCAATCGCTCCAGCCAACCAAACGGAAACTTGTGCATCCGGGCCAGCAGTTCCCGATACCCCTGCCGACTCGAACGGTCCAAAAGTGCCTGAAAAGCCCCCTCTCGAATCGCCTCGTGTGGACTGTCCAATGCCCAGACTAAGAGCGGCACAGCCGCCTCATTGGAAGTGCTGCGCAGCAACTCCAACGTCGTCGAAAGGGTTGGACTCTTCCAGGGGATCATCCGCCGGCATCCCTGCTCAGAGGAAACCCTCCATGGTCATCTGGAATCAATCGGAAATTTCCTATCCCCTTAACCCGGGAAACGGTATCTTCTGCCTACCACAACATATAGCAGTGTGGGCTATATGAAGTCCATAAGTTGTGGTTCCAGACACCTTTCACCTGCCCAATCTGCCCAAAACCGGGCGCATACCCCACCCCTTCCATAAAAGGGTTTTTTTCAGAATCGGCAGTAAAACAATGGCACTTTATCCAAATCCGCAAAATCAACCGCACCGTCCTAATTTTTTTGGTATTCCTAAATTACCCAAACTCCCCAGCCGCCAAACTCCCAACCAAAAATCTCCTCCCTGAAGAACCGTGGCAAGAAAAAGACCCCAACCATCCTTTGAACAGATGAACTGAATGGAACTTCGACTTTGATCTTGCGAGTTGCAAGAAAGTACCACTTTAGCCGAATGAAGCACCTCGCCTCTCCCCCGGCCGTCCAGAGGCCGTCCCTAGGTGTCATTCCTGCGTAAGCAGGAATCCAGAATTTCTGCCTCTCCCCACCGTGGGAGAGGACGGCGGTGCCTACGGTACCGCCAGGTGAGGGGCCTGATTCCCGCGAAAGCGGCAGTCCAGAAAGTAGGAGAAATCCATATTGCCTAGATTTCCGCTTGCGCGGGAACAAGCCTGGATTCCTGCTTGCGCAGCGACACATAGACCTCTTCATTCGGCTAAAATGTTACGCAAGAAAAAGCCCTCCACCATCATTCCCACTGGATCAGATACAAGACGGTATCCGGGCCTTGGAGGCGGTCTTCAAAATGGTCGGCATTTTCGGCGGCTATCCGGTTGCTGAATAATTCCCGCACTTGCCGAGCAGGCCGTGGAAGACGGATCGTGCAGAGGCCGCCTGTATCCGTATGGACCGCCAAAAGACGCCGATGGGCATACACCGGCCAGCCCTTGTCGCAATAAATATGTACCCCCGCTTTCTGGGCCAATTCCCGAAGCACGGAGGCCGACAGATTCGGCTCCGGGGCCAACACCGAGGTCCATCCGTCCATCGCCCGAAGCGTGATCTGTTTGGCTCCGTAAGCAATCCCACACAGCCGTTCCACGTTGGCCGGGTCATACCGGCCCTCCGTAATTATCCCGGGTGCATGGACCCAGACCACCGTTTTCCCCCCGATGCAGACCTTTTCTTGCAGGATTTGCCGTTTCGTCTTATCCACGACAAACAAATTGGGGAAAAAGATCATTTTATACCGGCTCAGGTCTAATTCGGGCAGATCGGCGATACTGTACAGATCATACGGAGCACCGATCCGGCCTAGCCCCATCCGCTGCCGATAGAGAAAGTCCATCCGTTTGGGCGACCGGCCGTCCAGGTACAGAAAACTCTCAGGATCGACAAACACGGCGATTTCGGCAGCCGACGGCTCCTCTGGAACGGCAAAACGTTCCCACAACTGCCGCATTTGTCCGATGGCTTCCATCAGTTTCGGATCGTCGTAAATGTGGCCGAAAATATTGAACCACCACAGCGAAGTCCCCTGGATCAGAGCGATGGCAAACTCCCGCCGCAAACCCGCCCTACTGGCCTCCAGCGTCGGAAACCCTGCATCATAAAGCGGAGGGGGCACATCAACCCCAGGCAACTTCAGCCCACGACAGGTATGCGTCCGGTGGTCCAGCTCTTGAAGAAACCCTTTGCCATGATGAAGCACCGAACCCACAGGAACCATAAATCCCCCCGCTCCTCCTACCGCCCGATCCTGGTACGGCGACGGCGCCATAAAAAAGTCCACCAGATCGGATCGGCACAGCCGATCGAAATCCAGATGCCCATACGCCGCTCCGGGAAGTTCACACAAATATCCATAAAAAATCCCCACCGGAACCCGATGGTGGAGCACTTCCTGCGCCGCCTGAGCAAAATACAAAATCGTATCCCCTACCAGCCAGTTGTGGAACCGCCAATAGGCCACGGCCAGGCGGTCGGCCTCAGGATCCCGAAGCAACCCATGGGTAGCCCGTTCCCGGATCGAAACGGGGGGAATATCCACCGGATCCGGCTGCCCCTGACGGGTCATCCATGTGCGCCAGGCGGCCAGTCGGCTGGAACTCTCTTGGCCTTCCGAAGAATCGTACCACTCTAAGGTGCTCCCACAAAACAGCGTGTAGGCGACGATCCGGTCCTTGTATCGCGATTCAGTATGCCGCAGAAAGGCCTCCAAATAGGCCCGGGTGTCTTGCCGCCATTTTTCGTCGGCCGCCACTCGACCTAACTCCCAAAAACTATCCGGCCGACGATGCATCCGCACCCACCAAGCGGGCGGATTTAAATCCACCCCGCACATCAACTGGGCTTGGGGATCGGCCTGGATCACCTCCGCAATATACTGATCCACAGGAGAAAAATCGTACCGCCCCGGTCCAACCCAGCTCGGCGGATAAGGACTATACGGCGTCCCCAGGGAACATAAGGTATTCAAGGGACTTATATGCACCAGATGCACCCCGATCTGGGCGAACCGCCTGACGGTGCCCGGCTCCGATTCGGTATAAGGACACCGATAGGCGAACCATCGTGGGACTTTCGGCTTGGACTGCTCAGCCCAGAGTACCGAGTCCCAAACCCCGCTGCTTGCCAAGCCAATCCAAACCGCTTCCATCAGCACGCCAACCCACCCCTTCCATGACCTAACCCCCCTCCTGCAAAGCCGTGGGAACTTCTTCATGGCAAAATCTCCTCTAGAGAAAGGGGCCTGTCCCGAACCTAGCCGCAGACACACCGTAAAAACACTCCCACTCCCTTCCTGTTTTCCCTCTTAGAGGCTGTCCCGAAATTCCATTTCTAGCCGGGATGCACCGACCAACGGGCGGCCCCCAGACTGCCAAAAACCCTAAGAAAACGGCATTTTGGTCTGTCAGAACGGTTTGCAGAAGGTTCGGGGCCGCCGCTGGGCTACCCATTTCGGGACAGCCTCTTAGGATGCCCCCACCCCTCTGCTTCGTCAAGGATATATTTTGCCAAAATCTTTGACTTTTTGGGGCTATCCAGAAATTGGGCTTCCGGAAGGCAAACTGCATTGGGGGGAATCCTCATAAAATCAGATACGCTCTGCCTGGGGAATCTGCCCAGACAATCGCCCGGTAGAAGACAGCCAAAAGAATCTCCTCAGACTTCCTGGCCCCAAAGCGAACCGAAAAATCCAACGCCGATGCTTTTAGCCGTGGATGTTCCCATGGAGGGACGGCCTTTGTTAGCCAATAGTTCCCGGGGCTATGGGGGAGAGAGGAAAAACCAAGATGCCCTCCTTCCGCCGCTCCGGACAATGGCGAGGCCGAGGCCACGAGCATTCTATGTCGGTGGGGCTATTCTGGGAAATCCGGTTCTGGAGGAGTCAAGCGTTCGCCCACGGATTCCCCTGAGGGATGCAGTCCGTACAAGTCCGCCAAAGTTAACCCACAGACCTGTTCGAACCGTTTCGGGGTGGGGGAAAAGTTTCGCGGGCGCCGCCCTCAGGCACTCTCCTGGATTCCGAATGGCTGCTCTAGATGCGGACCGTCCATGATGGGCGCCCGTTTCCATAGCCTACAGAATCCGGCAGCCCTCAGAGACCCGACTCAGCATGTTGCTGGACAGCATGTTGCTGGAAGGGACAAAAGGGCTGACAACGGTTAACGGATGGGCATAGGTTTGATAGGTTGCCAAGGGCTACTTAGAGTTGCTGCTGGAAGCGGCTGGGGAGTGGCCGGGAAGGTGGTTCGGGTGCTGGAGACAGACGGCTTTGCGCCCGACGGTTCGGAAGGGACGGAAGGCGCCTCGATCGGCGCGGCTGGTTCCGGAGCGATTTCCCCTCCCGAAGGATAAGTGAAATATCCAAGCGGTTCATGCGGTTGGGCATGCCAAGGATATTCAAAATAGTGGCGATAGTTATAGGGCTGCCGGTAATAGTAGCCATGGAAGGCCGGGTAACGATGGATGTCGCGTGCATTGCCCGGATAGCAGCCGAACCGAGGTTGGTAACAGGTTTGGGGCATCGGCCCCAACCAATCCCAGGCCAGACCGCATAAAGATTTTACCCCCCCCCGGATTGTATAGGCAGGACAACAGTAAGAGGGGCATGCCTCGCAGGCTGTTTCCGATGGCTGAGCTTCCACGGATCCAGCAGGAGTCCCAGGTTGGCCAGGCTGCATGGTCTGCCCAAGCACCCAGACTATACTTAGAATCAGCACATTCATGGACACACCTTTCTTTTCTTCTCTTGAAAATCGGTTCGGGATTTTTTGATATGGGGGAAAAGCCCCCATTCCGGTGATCCTAGAGGTTCCCTAAGCCTGAATATTTTCCCTTATTGGGAATCGGCTCATAAAGTGCTACTAGTCCACTTCCTTCGGAAGAATTGATAAAAATGGAGAAAAATTCCCCGGGCCTCAGATTGTATGGGAGGTTTTGGGGAGCAAGGGGAAGAAGGGGGCTGGTCGGCTGCATCTTAGAGGTCCTAAAGCCCAAGATGGCTTGGTTGTCCATGTGCAATACCCAGAATAAAGGAATATATAATAACCCGAAAGGTTTATCTTATACCCCCCCGGTATGAGATTAAAGAATCTTCTTGAAAACACTTTTTCGCCGAATTAGCCGGATGTTTGATACCACAAACCCCCTGTTTAATATTACTTACCGAATTTCTCCATTTTGTATATTCCTTTTTCTCAAAGTGGGAAAGAGAGCTGAACTATTCGATATTTTTATCTTGAGTTTTTGAGCAGTCTTATTAAAATGGACTGTATGGGGTATTTGGATAAAATAAAACATCTACACAGTTTTTCAAGGATTGTATTTCTGTCTTCATTCTGCCAGGGTGGGCTTGTCCGGAATCAATCTTTCCAAGTGGTGCTCCGTTGAAGGTCTTTTCTTAGTCAAGGGAAACCGGATGAACCCCTATTTGGTGGTACTGAGTCAGAATGAGGCTTTGATTGCTCGGCTTCGTGGACGCTTTGAAGCTCAGTTTGAGCTGATGGTCCTGGAGGGAGTCGAAAATCTTGAAGCCAGACTCGCAGACACGCCCATTCGAGCGGTCCTGATCCACCTGGATCGGACCATGTCCAACGGACAGACCAACCATAAGTGGGTTAGCCAAATCCGTCGCAGTGTGGCTACCGCTCCTATTTATGGATTGGTGGAGCCAGAATGCTCGGCCGAAACCGTCGAACATCTCTCCCGTTGGGTTCGGGAAGTCTTGTATCTTCCGGAGGAATTCAGCCGACTGGATCGACTCCTCTTGGAAGACGATTTAGGGCTGGATTCGGAGCTTCTGAGTAGTTTTGCAGGGCTTCCCTATCGGGTCTTACGGGGCACGACCCGTTCGCTGGTAACCTTTGCCCCGTCGATGTTTGAGATGTTCGAAGAGTTGAAGGTGGCTGCCGCTCATGATGTTACGATTCTTTTGATCGGGGAGACAGGCAGCGGGAAGACGTATCTAGCCCGGCTGATCCATGAGCTTTCTCCCCGCAGGAATCATCGGTGTCTGACGGTGGCCTGTGGAGCATTACCCCCGGATTTGATTGAAAGCGAACTATTCGGCTATGTGAAGGGGGCGTTTACGGGGGCGGATACCGATAAGCCAGGCAAGTTTGCCGCGGCCGACCGGGGCACCCTCCTTCTGGATGAAATCGACGTTCTGGCGTCCAAACAGCAGGCCAAACTCCTCCGGATCATTGAGACAGGCGAGTATGAACCGGTCGGTTCCAACGACACTCGGATTTCCCATGCCCGACTCATTGCCGCCTCGAATATCGACCTGGAAAAACTCGTCCAAGCCGATAAGTTCCGGATGGATTTGTATTATCGGCTCAACACGTTGAGTTTTCATTTGCCGCCGTTGCGGGAACGGCCTTGGGACATCGAATATCTAGCCCGAAAATTTGCCATCGAACATAGTCGGGCCCATCAGATTGAGCTGAAACATATCGAACCGGAGTTTCTGGCCGCCCTGCGCCAGTATCCTTGGCCGGGCAACATCCGAGAGTTGGAAAACGTCATCCGTCGGGCGGTGTTGTATTGTCGGGAAGGTGTCCTGACGGTGGCCGACTTGCCTAGTGCGATGCGTCCGGCCGGAGGAAGACGTTCTGGCCATCCGTCCGATGGGCAACGTCCCTTGAGTCTAGAAGAACGCCTCTGGCAAGTCGAACGTCGGATCATCGAAGAAACCCTGCAACGGAACAATTACCGCCGCAGCGAAACCGCCCGGGAATTGGGCATCAGTCGGGTTACCCTCTATAACAAAATGAAAAAATTGGGTATTTTACATCCCCTTTAAGCCGACCATCGGGGTAAGACCATGACTCGGCTTTTCAACCTCCAGGGTGCACATGCCGAAGGGGTCAGGCAGGCGGGGCCGACGGATGCGCACCGGCCAGGGCTGGTTACCGCGGCTGCGGCCAAAGGCGAAGTAGGCCATCCGGCGGAGGAATCGGATTGGCTTGACCGTCTTCCGCTGATCGGTCCCCAGACGTTGGGGCTAGTGTTCGTTTTATGCCTGGTCTTTTGGCTCACTTCTGTTCATCGATTGCATCCGACGGATTTGTGGGGGCATTTGAATTTCGGCCGGTGGATTGTGGAACATGGCCGACTGCCCGATGCCGACCCATTTCGCCCCGATTTGCCTTCCGAACGCTTTGTCCCCACCTGGTGGTTGAGTCAGGTGATTGGGTATGGGTGGCATCGGCTGTTTGGGCTGGAAGGGTTGGCGGCAGGCCATGCCGTGCTGGTTACCTTGACGGTAGGCCTGCTGATCGGCGCGACAGCGGCTCGGGGGGTACCGGTGGGCTGGGCCACAGCGGCCGGGGTAACCGGATGCCTTTTAGCCAGCCCGATTCTGGGCGTGATTCGGCCGCAACTGTTCGGCATGGTGGCGTTTGCGGCCGTGTTGTGGGCCATTGCTCGGCTGCCGGAGCGAGGGACGCCGGTTGTTGGGTTGGTCCCGCTGTTTGCCCTCTGGGCCAATCTGCATGGATCGTTTCTAGTGGGGCTGGCGGCTTTGGCCTGCCATCTGCTGGGCACGGTCTGGGATCGGTTTTGGAGTATCGGGGAATCATGCGGCTCGGCCACCGCCGGCGCTCGATGGGCTCGGCTGGTTCGGGACAAGGCGGTTTGGCGGGCCGCGGCTGCTTTGGCAGTGGCCGCACTGGCCAGTTGCTTGAATCCCGAAGGACCAAGACTGTTTGCCACGGTAGCCGCCTTCTCCTCCCATGAACCACTGCGAACCATCTCCGAATGGCGCCCCATGACCGTTCAGAGTCTGAGTGGGGCGTTGATGCTCTGCTCGGTGCTGGCCAGCGGAGTGCTTTTGCGATGGAGTCCCCGGCGGCTCTGGGCCAGCGAAGTCCTGCTGGGAGTGATTTTCGGCGTGGGAGCGCTGACGGCCATTCGGATGTTGGCCTGGTGGGCGCTTGTTTGGCCGTGGTTGGCCGCTCCTCATGCGGCTGCCGTTACGTTGCTTTACGGCAAAACCCGGTCGCCGAAAGTAGAACCCGGCGGCGAACACTCGGCCCGGCGATGGGCAGCGGCTTTGGCGGTAGTAGGACTATGCCTATGGTGGTCGCCGCCGATCCATGCCCTGCTTACCGGCCAGAGCCGGGCACCGGAAAACATCCTTTCCAAAGATACTCCAGAACCGTTGGCCCAATTCCTGCTGGAACACAAGCTTCAGGGGCGTATCTATGCGCCCATGCCGTGGG
>Ga0272448_1006656_pt1 | contig 12413 bp, 10 predicted proteins | sample YNPCB0191_FD_202220 | JGI IMG/M metagenome (GOLD analysis project Ga0272448, IMG submission 202220) | Hot spring sediment microbial communities from Yellowstone National Park, WY, United States - YNP-CB-019-1 | ecosystem: Environmental > Aquatic > Thermal springs > Hot (42-90C) > Sediment... | reverse complement strand
CTCGACGGACATCGCATCGAAAAACTCGCGATACGCCTCCAGGTCGCGCGACTCGACATCGAGCCCGTAACGCTCCAACACGGTCAGCACGCCCCGGCACGCCTCGCTTATCGGGCAATGATCGACGAACAGCGTCTTCCATACCAAATCCGCCTGCTCGCGCTTGGATCGCTTCCAGAAACCCTCCGCGCTGACGACACCCCACCGCACCGTCTCCGCGACGAGGTAGTGATATGTCAACAGCTCATCTATGCCGCGCAGCAGCAGTCCCCCGAAATCCGCGGAATACAGATGAGTGTGTATGTCCACGACTCGCGCGTCTCTCACCGCCGCGAGCACCTTACTGCGAACAGCGTGCGTGTCTTTGGAACGAATCATAGCACAGGGGTCTCCATCCCAGCCATGTTAGCACGTTGCAGCCCACCATCTCAACCGCGCGCATTCGTGGCAGGAGTTCAAACCCATTAATAACCCCTGAACGCGCACGAGGCGGCCCGCCTTGCACTGCGTCCGCCCTAAGCAATAGGCCGTTTTTCCCACCGCCGCGCCATCCCCCTGAACATCAACCCGCCGACAAGAAGCATGCCGCCTGTCAGCAAGAAGATCGCCCCATAGCCCCACCGAGCCGCCGTCAGGCTGGCGACGATATAGGCCAGCAGCGAGCCGGTGGTACCGGCGGACTGCTGGATTCCGTATGCTCTGCCCCTGAAGCTTTCATCGACGCGCGTGCATGTCACCGCCGCGACCGACGGCCCGATGCTTGCCGTGAAGATGCTCATCACGAAGTAGATGACCGCGAAGAGCCAGATGTTGTGCACGACATAAAGCGTCAGTCCCCCGATCCCGCCGGAAATCAGGCCGACCGCTATCGTCTTGTCGTAACCCCACCACTCGCCCACCCGCGTCCACTGATACGCCATCAGCACGAACGCCGCCGCGGGCAGCGCGAAGATGATACCGGGAAACCAGTCAGGCCGGCAGCCGCCCAGCGTTTCCAGGTGCAAGATAAGATACGCGTTGACCGCTGCCGGATACATCCAGGCCAGCATCACCACCAGCAGCACCGACCTCTGCACGCGCGACGCCAGCGCGATGCCGAAGTCCTCGATCAGGCTCGTCTTTTCAACCGCCGACACCTTGTTCGGCTCCTGCACGAGCAGCCACACCAGCATCGTGGAGAGCATCACCGCCGTACCAGACACGACCATCGACCCACGATATCCGAACCGCATCGCCAACACTGCTCCCACCATCGGCCCGATAATCAAGCCCACGTTGGAGGTCGTCTGGACCGTGGCGATGTATCTCGGCGCGTGCTGCTCGGGAGTGTTGGTGGCTATCAGCGCCATCGATCCCGGAATGAAGCCGGTGAGCGCCCCGTTGAGGAACCTGCAGATGGCCAACTGCCAGGGCGCCCGGCAGATGCTCATGCCGAAATAGACGCCCGCAAGGCATATTCCCGCACGGATGATCATCGGCTTGCGGCCGTAGCTGTCGCCCAGCTTGCCCCAAAGCGGCTGCATGAGAATGGCCGCCAGCGACTGCATCGCAAATACCACGCCGACCCAGTAGTCTAGGTTCTGTGCACCGCCGATTTGCTTGATGAACTTCGGCAGAAACGGCATTACCTGGTTCCAGCTCAAAGTCGCCAGAAAGACCGTGAGGGAGAGTACGTAGAGGTTTCGACGGTAGTACGGCATGGCTACTGGTACCTGCCCGGCCAGAAGTCATAGGTCGGTATGCCCAACACGACCCCGACCAGCGTCCACAGGCTGCCGACGCATATCTCGCCGAGAATCAGGCCATAAAAGAACGGCAGAGCCGACCGATATGTCTTTAGCCCGCCGAACTTCAGAATGAGCAGCTTCGCCGTACTCCCTATCATCAGCGGCATCCAGAGCTGAGAAACCCCCCAGCTAGGCGCGATCGCATACGCCAGCGGGTGCAGCGGAAACCACGCAAACCGAGTCCTGCTCCACCCGAGCAGCATCGAAATCGCAAAGCCCACGCCGACGAACGCCATCGCTGTCGGGTTGGCCGGATAGGGCCTTTGGATTTGGGCTTCCAGGTTCCGCCATGCTTCGCTGCCGAACCCCAGCGCCCACTGCTCCACGCGGGCGGTCGCGCCGCCGTTGTGATAATACATGTTCAGCAGCATCCAGAACCCTATCGGCATCGCGAATACCCCGGCGATTAGAACAGCCACGAACATCTGGCGCGCATGAATGTTGGTGCGCTCGGCGATCTTGAACGATTCCAACTGGTGCGGCGAAGGGTGGCTGGCGTAGGTGCGGTTGAACCAGTAAAACAGCGCGAACCCGACCTTGTCCTCGTGCGCCAATCGCTGCGTGCCGACGGCCGTCTCGATCAAGTGCTGCGGCTGCATGACGTGCATGTCGTGGGTGGGAAAGCCGAGTTCCGCGCGTATTCGGCTGCATATCACCGCGAATACGAAGTAGAACGTCCAGAACACGCAGATCACCCACCACGACATCCCTATTGCGAAAGCCACGAACGACAGCGCCGTCACGCCCGCCAGAGCTCCCAATATCGCCGCGCCGTAGCTGATCGCTTCGCTGGAGTCGTCCTCCTCTTTGGTGCCCATGAACGCCGTGCGAATCACCCTTCCCAGGTAGCGGCGGCTGTTCCACATGCTCATCACGAAAAAGCCCACATATGCGCCCCAGGACTGGCTCATCTTGAACGGAAACGCACTGTCGAACCCCCCGCCGGGTACCGTAAGCTGGTTCCAGCCGAGCGCCGCGCAGCCGACCTGCTCCAGATTGACCAGCCAATAGAACACCCAACACGAGATCGACAGCTCCAGCGGCATCAGAAACGCCAGTCCTATCGCCCAGAAATAGAACCCCATCGGAATGCCGCCCATGGCGTTCCAGGGCGGCTGGGTTATGTATTGTCCGATATTGCGGCGCACGATCGGAATATGCGGTATCGACGGCCAGAGGTAATGCAGCCCCGCCACAAGCGTGATCGCGCCCGCTATCGCGAACCCGAGCCACATGTGCTTGTTGCGAAACAGCGCGCCGGACTCGTGCGTCATCTCCAGCGGCAGCATCACTATTGGGAACGTGAGTCGTTCGTTTTCCACCCACTGCTTGCGCAGGATCGTGTTCAGGCACAACATCGTGAAAAGCAGGATCGCGCAAAACGCCGACCAGCACAGCACCGGCACTATCCACGCATGCCAGTTCTCCGGCCGATACAGCGACGAATCGCCGTAGTAAAAGTTGCGCAGGGCCTCATGATCGCTCACCGTCAGCCAGCGCGGCAGTCGGTCGGCGAACAGCTCGCCCCAATGGTTGTCGGGCGTCTTGAACCAGTGCGCGTAGCCCATCAGGGAGACTAATATCTCCATCATATTGTGCGAGCAGACCGCCGACGAGATCGAGACCATCACGTAGACGGTGAGCATCTCGACGCGCGTGAAGGCCTTGCTAGGCCATCGCTGCCTTACGAGTGCGTTCGCGCCGACGCAAACGAGCAGCGTAAACACGCAGTTGTAGAACGGTGCGGCGTAGGTGGCAAACGAGTATCGCACAACCTCGAGCTGCACGATCCAGTAGTCGTTAAGAATCGTCAGCAGCAGTGAAAGCAGAATTGCGCGAGCCGTCACGCGGCCGTATGATGCGGCCGCCTGGGTGTCGGTTGCCGGGGTTGCCGGAGGGGTCTTCTGTAGTTCAAGCCCAGCCATCAGCAAAGCTATGATAGCCGATGCGGGCTTGTCTGTAAAGCCAACGAGGCAGAGCCATGTTCGTCCGGGACACGCTGTCCCACGTTCGTCCGGGACATGCTGTCCCGGACGGGTGTTGGCGGACATGTTGTCCGCTACCTTCCGCGTGTGCGTCTTTTTCGGCGCGTCCGCGATTCCCCCCGGCGACTACCCCTTGACCGCGCCGGCCGTGAGACCCTCCGTAATCTGCCGCTGGAAGAAGAGATATACCAGCAGCGTCGGCAGCATCACGATCACAAGACCGGCGAACAGCGCGCCCCAGTCGGTCTCATATTGCTGTTGCATCACGAGTGCCGCGATCCCCAGCGGCAGTGTGCGGAGCTTGTTGTCGGCTATGATCACAAGGGCTAGGGGGTATTCGTTCCATATTCCGAAGAAGTTGAATATTCCCGCTGCGATCAGACCCGGCTTGGCGATGGGAAGCATGATTCTCCAGAATACGGAGAAATGCGAGCAGCCGTCGATCATGCCCGCTTCGGAAAGCTCGTGCGGCAGGCTCCTGAAAAAGCCGGTGAGGATGAACACCGTAAATGAAAGCGAGAATGCGACATACGAAGCGATCAAGCCGAAGTAGTTGTTCCACATGCCCAGATTCCGCAGCAGCAGGAAGAGCGGCACTATTCCCAGAAACACCGGGAACATCATCCCGCTCATGAACACGTTGTGGATCAAATCCCTGCCCTTGAACGCGAACCGCGCCAGCGCGTAGGCCGCCATCGAGCCGATCAGCAGAATGAAGAACATCGATACGGCCGTCACGAACACGCTGTTGGCAAAGCACTGTCCGATGCCGACCTTCGACCACGCCCGCGCGAAGTTGCCCCACTGCGGAACCGCCGGCAGCTTCCAGGGCGACTCGAACAACTCCAGCGAGGTTTTCAGTGACGCCGCCAGCAGCCAGATCATCGGGTATACCACGATCACCGTGTAGACAGCCAGCGGCACGTAGGTCAACGCACGCCCGACCGCGTTTCTTCGGCGCAGAGAGACCTTGCCCATCAGTACTCTACAACCTCCCTGCGCATCAGTCGTATGAACGACGCCGAGATCACGAATATCAGTATGAAGACAACCACCCCGATCGCCGTCGCATAGCCGAAATTCGAGTCCGTGAATGCAAGCCGGTAGAGGTAGGTCAGCAGGGTGTCGGTATGATTCGAGGGCCCGCCCGCGGTCATTACCCACACCAGCCCGAATATGTTGAGCGTGTGGATGATCAGATACACCAGTCCGAGCTTGAGAATCTCCCACACAAGCGGGATCGTCACGTAACGAAACTGTGCCCATCCCCCCGCGCCGTCGATCTCCGCCGCCTCGTAGAACGTCCGTGGGATGCTCTGCATACCGGCCAGAAACAGGACGATGTAGAATCCCAGACTATACCAGATGCTGGTGGCGATCACGCACGGCAGCGCCGTCCTGGGGTCGCCCAGCCAGCCGTTGTCGCTCACACGTCCGCCCAATCCGCTCACGACGGCGTTGAGAATCCCGATCTTCGGGTGATACACGAACGCCCACAGCACCGCAACCGCCACGACGGAGATCATGTTGGGGAACAGAAACACCGCCCGAAACGCCTGCGCGCCCCACAGTCGGCTGTTGAGCGCGTTAGCGAAAAACAACGCCAGCGGAATCACCACCACGACGCTCACGATCAGAAACGCCAGGTTGTGGCCCAGTGCCGCCCAGAATATCGGATCCTCGAAGAGCAGCTTGTGGAAGTTGGCAAGCCCCACATATGTCTTGTCCATCGAGACTCCGCGCCACTGGAACAGCGCCACATAGAACGCCTGCGCCATCGGGAACAAGAAGAACACGCCATACAGTATGACGGCAGGCGATAGAAAGAGTGCGACGGTCTTGATCTTGTCGCGTTCGGTCATTGGCTGTATCCGACTGGCTGACGGCTGACCACTGAAAACCGGCAGGCGGCAGCTACTCCATCCTGTGCTTGGGTATGGACTTATCTTTGCGCGTGCGTTCGGCGGCCGCCTCCATGCGATCCACGCACTCCTTGGCAGTAACCTCGCCGTTGAGCAGTGCCGCCATCGCGCTCTCGATGTCCTTGCCCATTGTGCGATACCAATCGCGATAGTCCGCGCTGTAGGTCAGCTTCGCTTCCCTCAGCAGCTTCGCCGGCGTGACCAGGTCTTTGGGCAGTTTGACCGCGTCCGCGCCCTTGATCGACATCAGCGTGTTCTTGCGGAGCACGAACTGCTTGGCCATCTTGAGCGAGGTCATGAACTTGAAGAAATCGGCGGCCTCGTCGGGATGCTTGGCGTCCTTAGGAATGATCCACGTCTCCACACTAGAATACGTTATCGAAGGGTCGCCCTTGCCGTTGGCGAGCACCGGCGGATTGATGAAGTCCATGTGGAAGGGTTTCGGCAGTTGCTCGATCTGTTTCTTCATTTCCGATCCGAGCCACGTCCCACACGGGATCATTGCAGCCTTGCCCGTGATGAACTCCATCTGCGAGCCGGTATGGTCCATCCCCATGGCTCCCTTCTCGAAGTAGCCCTTGTCTCGCAGCTCTGCAATCATCTGCGCCGCCTTTAGAAACGCGGGGCTGTTCCACGCGCCCGGCTTTAGGTTCTGAGCGTCCTTGAACGCCTCAAAACCGCCCGCACTGATCGCCCACGGAAAGAAGAACCCGCTAAGCATGTAAGCGGGATACTTGCCTTGATATGTCAGCGGCGCCACGCCCGTCTTCTTGATCTTTTCGCACAGTACCAGAAGTTCCTCGTAGGTCTTGGGCGGCTTCCAGCCGTTCTTGTTGAACATGTCGACGTTGTACCACCACCCGAACACGTTATTGTTGAACGGCATTATGTAGTAGTGGCCCTTGTCCATACCCTTTTCGAGCAGTGAGGGGATGAAGGTGTCCTTCCACTTCATGTCCTGATCGTAGGCCTTGGTTTCCAGGTACTTGTCCATGGGCATCACCTTGCCCTCCGCCACCAGCGCCCACACGTCCATGTCCCAACCCGGCCACGTCAAGTCCGGCACGTCGCCCGCCACGAACCGCGGCCTAAGCTGCTCCCAGATGCGAGGATTACCCCAAACCCTGATCTTGATGTTGGGATGTATCTTCTCATACTCCCGCGCGGCGTATTCGAAGAAATCGAGCCCGTATCCGCCCTGAAACGCGGCTACCTCAAGCTCGATCTTGCCGCCGGTCTTACCCTTGGCCGATTCCTTGTCGCCGCATCCGGCCGCCAGCACGATCCCGGCTATAACAAGCACAACTGCAAGCTTCTTCATGCCCGATTCACCTCGTCCAAAGTGACAGGGCAAGGTTATCACAGATGGGGTTTACAGTCAACAGAATCTCCCTGCCCGAGAACTGAACTCACTCCCTCCCGCTGCGGGGCCGAGGTTGCCAAGTCGCTCAAGCATATTCAGCAGAGGTGGAGGGGGAATGAGAGACTCCCTCCCCGCTGCGGGGAGGGCTGGGGTGGGGTCGAAAATCGGCAGGTGCTGCACCTATGGCTTAGTGGTAGGGGCAGGGCTTGTGTGTTAATGACCTCCCCCTAACCCCCTCCGCAGCGGAGGGGGAATGAGAGACTCCCTCCCCGCTGCGGGGAGGGTTGGGGAGGGGTCGAAAATCGGCAGGTGCTGCGTTTGGGTTGTGGGTTGGTTGCGGGTGAATGACCTCCGCCTAACCCCCTCCGCAGCGGCGGGGGAATGAGAGACTCCCTCCCCGCTGCGGGGAGGGCTGGGGTGGGGTCGAAAGCGCGGCGGCCATAAGCGGGCCGGGATCGGCATGCCCTACGGAAGTACGGTCGGGGAAGCATTTAGAGCTTGTTGGAAAACGAGCGGCTTGTCGAACCGTCCTAACCACGGTCGTCATCGAGCAGTTTGCGCTCCTTGCGGCCTCCGCCCGGCAGCACCTGCTCCAGCTTCCAGTTCGGATCGGCAAAGTCATCTCTGCCCTTTATCAGCAGCCAGTTCTTCTCCTCAGTGCTGAACCGCACTAGGCGAAATTGACCCTTGAGGTTCTCGCCGGCGAACTCGATGACCAGCGTGCCCCTATCAAGCGACCCTTCGAGAACTCGATAGGTCCCGCTGTCCCATATCTCAACCGCGCCGGCGCCGTAGTTGCCCTCTTCGATCTCCCCGCGGAAATCGATATAATCCAGCGGATGGTCCTCCACCATGACCGCCAGCCGCTTGTCGGCCGGGTTCATCGACGGTCCCTTCGGAACCGCCCAACTTTTGAGCACCCCCTCCATTTCGAGCCGCAGATCGAAGTGCAGCCGGCTCGCATGGTGCTCGTGAACGACGAATCTACCACCTGCCGCTTTGGCGACCTCATCACCCTCCGGTTCCGACGTCCTTCCAAAATCGCGCTTCCGGCGATATTCCTCGAGACTCATAACGCCTTCGCCCTCTCGACTCCACGGCTTACAAGCCGCAATTACCTTCCACCCGCGACCATCAAAAGCCCCGCCAGCATTATCGCGATCCCAAGCAGCTTCGCGGGGTCCCGAGGCTCGCGCAATACGGTCATGCCGAGCGCGGCCCCTATCGGAATGCTGAGCTGCCGAAACGCCACGATGTAGCTCACGTTCGTCGCGAACGTCATTGCCAGCAGCACCAGCGAGTAGGCCAGGTAGATGCCGATCCCGGCGAACGCGACGCTCGACAGCTTGTAATGCCGAGGCTTTGCCGAGCCGTTGATGCCTCGCATCACCCGCATCATCACCGCCAGCCATACGGTCGACGACAAACCTTCAAGAAGCGTGTATACGAGAGTGAGCCATGCGCGACCCACGTGTACGTTCGGGTTCGCCCTCAGCAGCCTCAGCGCGGCGTCGTCGATGATGGAATAGCCGGTAGTTCCCGCCGCTGCCAGCAGCGCAAACAGCGTGGAAGCGTGCAAATAGTCGCGCAGCTTCCACTCCGACAGCCGGTCTATCGGCAGCACCATCCCGCCCACGACTATCAGCCCGAACCCCACGATGACCGCCCCGCCGAACTGCTTGCCATGCCCCAGCAGCGCGCTCACCACCGCTACCATTATCACGGGCAGCGACCGCGCCAGAGGATACGCCACCGACAAATGGCCACAGCGATACGCCCCGGCAAGCCCCGTATAATAAGCCGCCTGGCACAGCCCCGTCCCCACAAGCAGCCACCACACCCGGCCGGGAAACACCCGCACGACGCCCAGGTGCACAAACACCACAGGAACCAGGCACAAACACCCCAACACGGTCGCTTGTAGAAAGAACCCCGGAGAGGGGCTCTCCCGTTTGCCGACCAGGTTCCATAGAGCGTGGATGAACGCGGAAATGATAACGATAATGATCGCGGCTGAAGTCAAGACCACCTCCAACCCGGTGATTCGCACCCGATCTCGGATGCGCCGAACGACGTCCAATACTCTTATTAGCGGGCGCGCCGCTTACTACCTCCGGCGCTCGTTTGCCGCCGTGCCGGTCGATTGCGTAGGAACCGGCCGGGCGCGACTCTAAGAATACAAAGAGCCGCACCCTGCCGAGCAAACGATTGGTGCGCGTCCCAAGATGAAAAAACCGCCCATACCGCTCAGAAGCGCGCTCAATATTGCCGAGCTGGCCGCGTCCGACCCGTGCGACCGCGCCGTCGTGCTCGGCTCCTTCTGGCCGTATTCGCGCTCCAGCTTCGAGAGCCGGCTGATCAAGGTGTTCAAGACCTGCAGTCCCACGAATGACTTCGAGCCCCACATCTCCGCACTTGCCCGATTCTACGCGGGGCTGGTGCTTGACAAAGTGCGGTACGAACGTTTCGAGTGGGTGGTGCGTGTGCTGGGTTCCGCGGAGGTCAAGCCTGAGCCGAACCGCCCGCAGAGCCTGCTTGCGGACATGGTCTGCGCCGCAGCGGGCGCATGCAACGCAACCGACCTGTTCTTCAGGAGCCAGAGCAGGCCGCCGATGCGCGTGGTTGACCGGCTCGCCGGCGCGGAGGCGCTGAAGGCGAGATTGCACTATGTGGTACAGGACCTGTTTCTGCGACCGGCCGAATTGGCAGGAAGCGTGCTCTTGCTCGATGACATAGCAAATACCGGCGCTTCCGCGCGCGTCTATGCCGCTGCCGCCAAGCAGCTCGCAGGGGCGAGCCGCGTCGTGGTCGTCAACCTCGCCGCCACTCGCTTTGCCGCGGGCAAGGACGGCCGCGGCCTGCTGCGACTGGACACGAGCGCCCTTGCCGACAAACCGGCTCTGAGTGAAGTATGGACGGACAGCGCCGGCGCGTTTCACGCCGGACGCGACTGTCCGTCCATCGAGAAATCCGCCGACTGCGAGGTCCGCTTCGTTGCGGAGCGAAACTTTAGGCCCTGCCCCGACTGCGTGGGCCGATTGCCCGCCGGCCGCAAATGGTGGCAAATACCGTAGGCCGGCGTCACACACGCAGGTCGCCGTCTTCCGAATACGCCTCCTGCAGGGCTGCTACCTGGCCGGCATGGAGATCTTGTGCAAAGTCTCGGCGATCATCTCCTCCTCTTCAAGATCGACTGCCAAGTCCGCCAGCGCCACGAATCCGACCAGCCGTTCGCCCTCCACCACCGGCAGCCGCCGAATCTGGTGCTCGGAGAGCAGATTGCACGCCTCCTCGATGGACATGTGGGGATGGCCGGTGATCAGATTCCGGGTCATAATCTCCTCGACCTTGGTCGAATTGGGGTCCCGGCCCTTGGCAACGGCGCGGGTGGCGATGTCGCGGTCGGTGATCAAACCCACAAGACGATCGCCTTCGACGACAGGACAGGAGCCGACATTGCCCTCTTCCAGTTTCCGGGCGACCTGGGCGAGGGTTTCGTCGGGGCTGCACGTGATCAGTTCGGTGGTCATGATTTCGCTCAAGTTCATCTTCAGTCACCTCCACTAAGCCTGATCATACCCAGTTTGGCAATGCTTGGGAGGCATTTGAGTATTGGCGCGCCGTCAATGTATACTGTTGTTGACGGACAAGGGAGGTATGCATGAAGCACCTGATTGTTGCACTCGCACTCGCGCTCGTTCCGGCAAACGCCGCATGCCCCGCGCAAAACCTTAAGCAGATTTCGAGCGGCGGGATAACCGTTTCGTACCCCGACGGGTTGGACGCGCAGGCAAAAAAGGTGATGGCCATAGCGCAGTCCACTATAAAGCCTTCGGTGGACGTCCATCGTCAAATCATGTCGCTGCTCGCCAACCCCGACGCGATGGCCGACGACATCACCAGGATGCTCGGCACAGAAGAAAAGAAAGACCTGGTAAAGACGCGCCTGGCCTCGTATGCAACCAGGTCTGCCGTATTGGTGGCGGCGTTTTCTAACCTGCGGCTGGTGCGCAAAGCGAGCGCGGTCGCGACAAGCGGGATCGACGGCGGTGCGATGCAGCTTCGTTACTCGAAAGAAAAAGACGAGTTCAACGTCGCATTCGACGACACGGATGCAAGCCCCGACAAACTCAAGAACAGCTTCTTCCCCGTTATCGTAAACCCCGACGGCACCATTCGCTCCGAAGCCAAACTCGGCGAAATTGCGCTCGATTTCCTCGGTTCGGGCGGCGCGCTGGCGATCGCACCCGTGCACGATACGGTTTCATATCTGATTGCAGACTCGCTAAAGATCTACCATCCGTTGGCACGCTGGTTCAACGAGGGGATTTCGGGCTACGTTACGCGGCAGATAGTTGCCAAATACGCTCCCAAGCTCGTGCCGGTCGCCAACAGCCTGTTTGCGGTCAGCGACGAGTCGCAGAAGCTGCGGGACAAGGTGAACCTCTACTCGTGGCCGCAGTCGGCCTACTTGATCAAGGACCCGCAGGAGTTCGACGCCGAGATGGAGACGGCCCGCACGCAGTTTGCCATAGAGCTCGTCACCAATCTGCTCGCGAAGGCCGGTCCGCAGGCGCTGTCAAAGATAATGGGCAACCTCGTCTACATCGGCAATCCTGACACCGAAGCCATCTGCGCCGCGATCCAAAAAGTTACCGGCATCGACTTCAAGTCCACGCTGATAAGCTACGTGCCTGAGGAGGTTCGCAAGGGAATGGCATCCGGAGAGGCCGCCAGGCTGGTCGCGCAAGCCGAGCAGCAGGTGAAAGTCAAGAAGTGGGAGGACGCGGCGGCCAGCCTGCGACAGGCGCTGGAAATGACCCCGGACGACGTGAACGCGCGGCTGAATCTGGCCTGGATCGAGCGCGAATTCGGCCGGCGCAAGGATTCCGAACTGCAGGTTTTCTTGCTGGCAGCGCTTCTCAAGCAGCAGCCGTATAAGTTCAGCGTCTTCGTGCCCGCCATCGAGGCCAACTATGTGATGGGCCGGCTCGCGATTCTGATGGGCAACCTCCAGGCCGCAAAGCAATTCCTAGAACCCGTGCTTGCCTACAAGCCCGACCACGCGGATGCCAAACGCGCCATGGAGGAGGTCCGCAAACTCGAAGAGGCGGCAAAGGGGACGAAGTAGCAGTTGTGAAGTGCCGTTTGCGGCGCCGACCCGTTACATTTTGATGGTCCCGCGCATCCACGATGACTATGGTTGGTGCAGCACATCCGTGATAATTATCGTTCGTCCAGCACATCCATGTGCTGGACCCTGCCGGCTCTGCGGATGGCGTGAATTGATGTGCGCGTGGCTGCCGGAGCTGGACATGATGTCCTGGGAAGCGGCATCCGGCACATGGATGTGCCG
>Ga0272448_1006655_pt1 | contig 12415 bp, 15 predicted proteins | sample YNPCB0191_FD_202220 | JGI IMG/M metagenome (GOLD analysis project Ga0272448, IMG submission 202220) | Hot spring sediment microbial communities from Yellowstone National Park, WY, United States - YNP-CB-019-1 | ecosystem: Environmental > Aquatic > Thermal springs > Hot (42-90C) > Sediment... | reverse complement strand
CAATGGCATTAAAAAATATGGATGATTGTTTCAGATACGGTAGGGTGGAATTAAATGCAAATTGTAGGGTGAAAGAGTTTATTGAAAAAGGAATTCATGAGGCTGGGTTAATTAATGGTGGAATATATGTTATGGAAAAAATAATTCTTAATAAAATACAAGATGACGCTCCGGTTTCTCTTGAGAAAGATATTCTACCATCTTTAATTGGGAATGGTTTATACGGAAAAGTTTTTAATGCCTATTTTATAGATATAGGGATTAAAGAGGATTATGAAAGAGCAACAAAAGAAGTGCACAATATTTTTGGATAGGGACGGAGTAATTAACGAGAAAGCTCCGGAAGGAGATTATATTAAATCTCCTGAAGAACTAAAATTATTGGAGGGGGCAGCGGAAGCAATAAAGGAATTTAACGATAGAGGCTATCTTGTAATAGTTATCACCAACCAAAGAGGTATAGGCAAAGGAATAATGAACAAAGACGATTTTGAAAAAGTAACAGCAAAATTGAATGAAGAACTCGGAAAGCGTGGCGCACATATAGATGCCTATTATTATTGTCCCGATGTTGATGATACATCTCCTTGTAGAAAACCAAATATTGGAATGTTTCTTAAAGCAAAAGAGGATTTCCCAGATATAGATTTCAGAAACTCATTTATTGTAGGCGATTCTTGGAGGGACGTAGAAGCAGGTAAGAGATTGGGTGCGATAACAATCCTCATTAACAATAATACCTCTACTCAAATTGAAAGTGATTATGTTGTGAATAATTTGTTAAAAGTAATTTCTATAATTAAGGAGCGTAAAGAGAGTTTTACAAAAACTTTTGGAGGAGAAAAATGAAAGGCATTGTGTTAGCAGGTGGCACCGGTTCAAGGCTCAAGCCTTTGACAAATGTAACAAACAAACATCTGTTACCAGTTGGTAAGTACCCAATGATTTTCTATCCAATTTATCGCTTGAAACAAGCAGGAATTACAGAAATTCTAATTGTAACTGGTAGAGAGCATATGGGTGATGTAATGGAACTTTTGGGTAGCGGAAGTGAATATGGTGTTGAGTTCACTTTCAAGGTGCAGGATCAAGCAGGAGGTATTGCAGAAGCCCTTGGTTTAGCACGACATTTTGTTAATGGGGATAAGTGTGCTGTTATCCTCGGTGATAATATCTTTGAGGATGATATTTCTCCTTTTGTTGAATCTTTTGCAAAGCAAGAAAAAGGGGCGAAGATTCTCTTAAAGGAAGTTCCAGACCCACATAGATTTGGAGTTGCTGAACTTAGAGACGGTAAAATTATATCGATTGAGGAAAAGCCGAAGAACCCAAAGAGTAACTTTGCGGTTACAGGTATCTATATGTACGACCCTGATGTATTTGATATTGTGAAAACTCTCAGACCCTCAGCAAGAGGTGAACTTGAGATAACTGATGTAAACAATGCCTATATTAGAAGAGGGACACTTACTTATGATATTCTAAAGGGTTGGTGGACTGATGCAGGAACACCCGAATCTCTATTTAGAGCAAATGAACTTTGCAAGGATTTAGAGTTGGACTTTGGCAATGGAAAAATTTAAAGTAATCGAAACTCCAATAAATGGTCTTATAATAATAGAAACTAAAATATTTAGAGACGATAGAGGTTTCTTTATAGAGAGTTATAATAAAAGGGAATTCAAGGAAATTGGACTTGATGTCGAATTTGTCCAAGATAACCATTCTTTCTCAAGGAAAGGTGTTTTAAGGGGTTTGCATTTTCAGTTGAAGCATCCGCAGGGCAAACTCGTTAGGGTAATCTCTGGAAGAGTTTTTGATGTAGCTGTTGATCTTAGACCAGCTTCACCCACTTTCAGTAAATGGTACGGTGTTGAACTTTCAGGAGAAAATGCACTTCAATTTTACATTCCTCCTGGTTTTGCTCACGGCTTTATTGCATTTGAAGACAACACGCATTTTTTGTACAAATGTACTGAATTTTACTATCCAAACGATGAATTAGGGATAATATGGAATGACCCGGAATTTAACATTCAATGGCCCATAAATCAGGTCGAAGAGATTATTATCTCAGATAAAGATAGGAAGTTGCCTAAATTTAGTGAAGTGAAAGATTTGTTAAATAAGGAGGAATCCTGGATGATCTTATGAGAATTACCATGCGAAAAGCAATTAGACTGGCGGTATTGAGTAACACACCAAGCCGTCATTGCGAGGATTCCGAAGGAATCCGTGGCAATCTTCTCCTTTTGTTTTTTTGAGAGGAAAGTTAAGGTGACCCAATGAAAGTCATCTTGCTTGGTGCAAATGGACAATTAGGCAAAGAGTTCGGGAACTTTTTATCGGAAAAAGAGGATGTTGAATTGTACTCATTTTCCCATAATGAACTTGATATTCTCGATTTACAAAAACTTGTTAATAAATTTCAGGAGATTTCTCCTAATGTCGTTATTAATTGCGCAGCCTATACCAAAGTTGACCAGGCAGAAAAGGAACAGGACCTTGCTTATCAAGTAAATGCAATTGGAGCAAAAAATGTTTCCTATGCTTCCTTTAAGGTAAATGCAAAGGTTATCTACTTCAGCACTGATTATGTTTTTGATGGAATGAAAGGTGAGCCTTATAATGAATTTGACAAACCTAATCCTATATCAGTCTACGGAAAGTCGAAACTTTTTGGAGAAACTTATACAAAAGAACATAACCCAAACCATCTTATTTTAAGGATTTCCTGGCTTTACGGGATAAGTGGCTCGAATTTTGTAAAGACTATTATAAGGCTTGCAAAAGAAAAAGGGGAATTGAGAGTTGTAAATGACCAATTTGGTTCACCAACGTATACTTTAGATGTTGCAAGACAAACCTGGCAACTTATTCAAGAAGATAGTGTAGGCTTGTATCATTCCGCAAATATTGGTCAGACCACTTGGTTTGAATTTGCAAAAAGAATTGTTGAGAAATTAGACCTCAATTCAAAAGTTGTTCCGATAAAAACGGAAGAATTTCCTGCATTAGCAAAAAGACCAAAGTTTTCAGTGCTGGAAAATTATTTGTTTGAACTTGAAAATAAGAATATAATGCGAAAGTGGGAAGAAGCATTTGACGATTTCGTGAAAAAACATAAAATAGAAATGTTAAATGAGGAATGATGAATGCTGAATGAGAAATGCTGGATGGGGAATGTTGAATTTTGAATGAGGGATGGAAGATGAAAGATAACTTAATTTTACAAAAAAGTTATGTGTTTTCGTTGAAGATCATAGAGATGTATAAATTTCTTTGTGAAGATAAAAAGGAATATGTATTATCAAAGCAATTGTTGAGGGCAGGAACATCAATAGGTGCTAATGTCAACGAAGCCCAAGCTGGAATGAGTAGGAAAGATTTTGTAGCCAAAATGTCTATCGCATCAAAAGAAGCAAGAGAAACAAGATATTGGTTGGAATTATTAGCAGATAGCGGATATATTTCTAAAACAGATAATAAAATTAAAAATCTTTTTGAAGAAATGGAAAGCATTATAAATATATTAACAAAAATTGTTAAAACAGGAGCGTCAAATGGAAAATAATTCCTCATCCAACATTCATCATCCAACATCTATTCTTGTGACCGGTGGCGCAGGATTTATTGGGTCGAACTTTATTCATTATCTATTTAAAGAACATCCAGATTATGAAGTTATAAATCTTGATAAACTTACCTATGCAGGAAATCTTGAAAATCTTAAGGGTGTCGATGATAAACCTAACTATCATTTTGTGAAGGGCGATATTGCCAATAGAGAACTTGTAGAATATGTTTTTGAAACATTCAGACCGGAATATGTTGTAAATTTCGCAGCAGAGTCTCATGTTGATAGAAGTATAGAAGGCCCAGAAGTATTTATAAAATCAAATGTGTATGGAACCCATGTTTTGCTTGATGTTGCAAAAGAATTCTGGCTAAAAAACAGGATGTTTGATTATGCAAGGTTTCTACAAATTAGTACTGATGAAGTTTACGGCTCCTTGCCTTTGGAAAGCACCGAAAAATTTACTGAAGAATCACAACTTAAGCCCAACAGTCCCTATTCTGCTTCTAAAGCATCTGCGGATTTGCTTGTAAGGGCATACTATGTAACTTATGAAATGCCTGTTTTAATAACGCGTTCCTCAAACAATTTTGGCCCAAGGCAATATCCAGAGAAACTCATTCCTTTGATGATTACCAATGCGTTACAAGGCAAACCTTTACCAGTTTATGGAGATGGTCTCAATGTAAGGGATTGGTTATATGTGGAGGATAATTGTAGAGGAATCGATACCGTGTTGCATAAAGGAAAGGTTGGAGAGGTTTACAATATAGGTGGCGGAAATGAGTGGAAAAATATTGAACTTGTAAATCTGATATGTGAAACTCTTGCTGACTTGACAAATAAACCAGTAGATGAATACAAAAAATTAATTACCTTTGTAAAAGATAGACCAGGACATGACAGAAGGTATGCACTGAGCATTGAGAAAATAAAGACAGAGTTGGGGTGGGAGCCTAACGCAGATTTCATTTATGGTTTAAAACAAACTATATCATTTTATGTTTTGGGTAAATTTATTTAAGGAAAAGCAAGATGAGAAAAAAGAAAGTAGTATATGCTGTTGGAGTATTTGACCTATTTCATAGAGGACATCTTTCCTTTCTGAAGAAGGCAAAGAAATTAGGAGATAAACTAATCGTAGCTGTTAACGGGGATGAATTAGTTGGCAAATACAAGAGAAAGCCGTTTTTTAATGAGAAGGACAGGCTAGAGATTATAAAAGCTTTAAAGATTGTTGATAAAGCTTTTATAATAAAAGAATTTGATAATAAGCCTTATTTAAAAAAATATAAAGTTGATATTATAGTTCATGGTGATGATTGGGATGAGGAATCTTATATGGAACAAATAAGAGTGGATAAAAAATTTTTGAAAGAGAACCGAATTGAATTAGTTTTTGTCCCATATACTAAAGGTATAAGTACTAGTGAGTTAATAAGAAGGATAAGAGAATGTAAGGACTGAATAGGAGAAAAATAATGTTTTATAGAAATATTAACGTGCCAGTATTTGTAGAATTACGGTCAAATGTTATAGAAAACTTGGTGGAGATTTTTTCTAAACAAAACTTATTATTTGAAAACATAGTGGTTTTTACCGGAAACTTCGGCGAAAGATATCTAAAAGAAAAGAACTTAAAGTCCCAATTTCGAAAATTCAAACTTTATAATTTGAAAAAAAGCGGTTCTAATATTGAAATCTCTTCTTTAAGGACGGAAGTTGTTGACCAAATGCCAGATTTAATTCTATCATTTGGCGGGGGTTCTATAAATGATATTGGAAAATATATCTCCTTGCAAACAGGTATACCTAGTATTTTTGTTCCTACAGTAATATCTAATGATGGAATATTGTCACCTATAAGCATTATAAGAGAGGATGATGGTTATAGAAGTTTGGGGGCATCTCCGCCTATAGGAGTAATAGGAGATATAGATATATTAAGGGAATCGCCGATATTATACACATTAAGTGGAGTGGGTGATTTATTATCAGATATTTCGGCTGTTATTGACTGGGACTTATCTAGCAACATAGGAATAGAAAAAATTGATTTTATAGCAAGAAATGTAGCTTGGGACGCCTCAATTAGCTTTTTATGGAGTTTTGAAAATAGTAAATGCGATATAATAAAAGACGACGACTTTTTAGGTGATTTATTTTGGGGGCTTATATTAAGCGGACTTGCTATAATAGTAGCAAAATCTTCGCGACCTGCTAGTGGATCAGAACATAATATTAGTCATGCTTTGGACAAAATATTGGGTAAGAATAGAAAACCACATGGACTACAGGTAGGCTTTGCTACTTTACTTAGTCTAAAACTTCAAGGAAGAGATGATATCTTAAAACGATTAAAGGGGTTTTATGAGAAGATAGGATTTCCTACTAAATTCACTGAACTTGGCATAGAGAAAGACACTTTTGTAGAAGCAGTGAAATTAGCTCCAAAGATAAGAGATAGGTATACAATATTAAACGAAGTAAGCGAAGAAAAGGTTATAAAAGCTATTGATGAAGTCTATGAACATACGTAAAAAAATTAAGGACTTTTCAAAAGTATTGATTAAGTTATTTTTCTACTTTCTTATGGATGTCGTATGGTTATTGTCTTGGATTGTTCCAAAGGACAAAAACGTTTGGGTATTTGGTTCATGGTTCGGGGAAAGGTTTGCTGATAATTCAAAGTACCTTTATATTTATATTAATAAATATCATCCTGAGATAAGAGCTATTTGGTTGTCACGGAATAACGATTTAATAAATAAATTACGTAAGAAAGGTTACGAAGCTTATAAAATATATAGTATCAAAGGTTTTATAAATTCAATGAAAGCTTATATTGTTATTATAGATAACAGTTTGGCGGCAGTAAATAGGTTTTCTATAGCTAAATCTAGAATAATCCAGCTTTGGCATGGGTCTCCTCTTAAAAAAATTGGTTATGATGATACTATATTTACAAATAGAATCCATAAATATAAGTCAATACTTGTCATTATATGGCATAAAATCTTTCCGTTTTTAAATTACAAATATGATATGGTTATTGCTACCTCGAAGCTAGCCCAGATTCGACTTTCCTCTGCCTTTAAAATGCCTGTTGATAAAGTTATAATAACTGGTTACCCAAGAAATGATATATTATTAAGCAAAAATGTATCTATCCCTTTTCTTGATAAAATAAAGAAAACTCACGGATTTAGATATTTGTTTCTTTATTTGCCTACTTTCAGAGGAGAAATAAACTCTAGCTTTGATCTCTTTAGCAACTATAACTTTAATGTTAAGGAAATAGAAGAGCTTTTATCAGAATTAAATGGGCTTTTGTTAATTAAAACCCATCCAGTAAATAGAATAAAGAACCAAGTTTTGCTAACTCAGGTAAGTAGTTCAAAGTTTATAAAGATTGTTGATGACTACGATATTGAAGGGGACATATATCCTTTACTATCTTATGCTGATATTTTAATAACTGATTATTCAAGTGTGTATTTTGATTATTTATTATTAAATAGGCCCATTGTATTTGCTCCTTTTGATATAGATGATTATATAAAAAAAGACAGAGAATTTTATGATAGTTACTACGACGTAACTCCTGGTCCAAAAGCTAAGAATTGGGAAGAAGTTTTAGTATATATTAAGGAGGCGATAGAAGAACCAGAAAAGTACAAGGCAGAAAGAGAAAGGATTAATAAAATGTTTAATCAATACCAAGATGCGAATAGTTCCGAGAGAGTGTATAAAGCAATCATGGAAATGTTCTATCGCGAGGCTAAGTAATGATTCTAGATATTAATAAAAATATTGGGTACAGTTTAGGAAATAAAAACTCCAAAGATCGAAGTAGCACTTTAAACTGGAATGGTTGGAAAAATGATAGAGATTTTTGATAAAATGAAAATATCGGTTGCTTTATGTACATATAATGGAGAATTGTTTTTAAAGGACCAACTTGAAAGCATATTCAAGCAGACTCGCCTGCCTGATGAAATAATAGTTTGCGATGATTGCTCAACAGATTCCATGGTTGAGATTTTAAATAATTTTCAAAAGATTTTTCCAGTTTCTTTTAAAATCTATGTCAATGAGAAAAACCTCGGAGTTTCTAAAAATTTTGAGAAAGCAATTTCTTTGTGTAGCGGTGATATAATTCAAGACGATGTGTGGATGCCAGAAAAGATAGAAAAAATAATAAAAGTATTTACTCGCAATAAAGATTGTTCTTATGTTTTTTCTGACGCATACATCGTTAATAAAGACTTGCATCCTTTGGGATATACAATGTGGAATGGGATATCTTTTGATAGACTCCAAAGAAAAAAATTTATAAAAGGAATACAGTTAGAGGTTGTTCTTAAACATAATGTTGTCACTGGTGCGACAATGGCATTTCGTTCCTCTCTTCGTGAGGTTATTCTACCAATACCCGCAATATGGATACATGATGCATGGATTGCATTGCTTGGAAGTATGCTAGGCCGAGGATATTTTGTTGAAAGACCATTAATATATTATCGGCAGCATGATTATCAATTGATCGGTGGTAAGAAATTAGGAGTATCGGATAAAGTGAGAAAGGCCCTATCTACAGATGTTACTGATTATATACTTGAGATCAAGAGATACGAAGTTTTTAACAGCAGAGTTTTAAATCTATTAGGAAGAAATAATAATAAAGTTGAAGATAAAATTTTATTTTTGAAGGAAAGGATAAAAATATACGAAAGTTCTGTATTTTTAAGTTTAATAATTATAACTTATGAATTGTTCAGCGGGAGATATTTAAGTATGCAAATGGGTTAGAGGGTGTTGTAAAAGATATTTTTATAGTTTTTAAGAACCTAATAGGTAAAAGGCGAAAGGAGAAATAGAGGAGAAAATGAGAGGAGTAATGAAGTGAATGACATTGGTACAGCTAAGATAAATTTTCCTAAGGTTGCAATAATTATTTTAAACTGGAATGGCTGGAAAGATACTATCGAGTGTCTTGAAAGTATTTTTAGGATTGATTATCCAAACTACCAGGTAATAGTTGTAGATAACGGTTCAAAAAATGATTTGTGGGGAAAAATTAAGGTTTTGTCCCGAGATGAGACTGTCGCAGAATCTGAATTTTTTGTTTACAATCTGAACAATAAACTAACACAAGCAATAGATTGCAACCGAACTATATCAGAACCGGGTGGTTTTAATGAACTTTATAATATGTCCCAGTTTGAGGAAGGGCCTTATGCAAATAAATGAAAATCTTTTTATTTGCTTGATTATAAAGAAATTCTTATGGTGAAGGTAGAATGAGGACTTTATTAAGGAACCTGATCTTAGTAGTTCTTGTCCTGCTTATATTTCACCAGTCTAGTCAAGAGATAAGTTTTTATGAAATGGTTTTAAGTTTTGTTGCGTTGATTGTTGTTATTATAAGCGTACTGAGTCTTCTGGTATCTAAGAAACCCTTGCCCAAACCTCTTATTTACTTGCTTGCATTTACTATTTGGGTTGTCTTAGATATATTTATCGCTTGGGCAAGTGGCGTTGATTTGCTTTGGTCGTTAAGAAGATTCTTCCCTATTTTCACTTTTGCTGGTTTAGCTTTGGCAGCTTTCACTTCATTTCGCTCCAATAAGGAGATCCTGATTGCATACTGGGAAATGGTTTTTATTAGTATTATAATCATTCTTCGATCAATGTCTGGGTTAAACTATATTAATCTTGGACTAATTGACAACGCCCAGCTTTTACGCCAGTATTCCGGAGAATATTTTGCTTCCTTTTCTTTTTGTTTAGTGCTTCCGTTTTTCTTTTACAAAATGAAGAGCAAATTTCTCAAAGTAGCTATCTTTATAGCTGTTTTCCTATCGGGTTTTGGACTAGTTTTTTCTCTTACGAGAACATATTGGATTAGTACAACCTTGTCAGTACTATTTATGATATACCTTATTAAACGAAAGCAGCGTAATTTTGCATTTGGTGTTTTCTTTAGATTAGCTACTTTTGGAGTGTTAATCATAGTCATAATAATATTGATAGCTAATGAAATTAATGTACCAATAGTTACATATGCTTTGTCAAGGATAAATTCTATCAATACAGATCTTTCGTTTTTAGATCGTCTTATGGAACTTAAAGGTATATGGGAAAGCATTCTAAAAAATCCGATAACTATTCTGATAGGCAATGGCCTTGGTGCAAAATTCACTTTCTATTCTGTCAATCCATTTAGCTGGGGAACATTAGGTTGGATGCAAAATGATTATTCTCATAATTATTATGCCTATCTACTCTGGTCGACGGGACTGATTGGTCTTGTCCTTTTTTTAATGGCATTTGGATCATTTTTGAGACAATCGATACAATGCTTGGTTTGTTCGAAAGAAATGTCTTGGAGCGACGTTTACCTCATCGGTGTATCAGCAGTGGTGGTTAATCTATTGATTGCATCCCTTGCAGGTCCACCATTATTTGACATTAAGTGGTCTATCTACTTTGGTGTTCTTGTCGGTTTAGGACTTGCCTTAATGAAGGTGTCTCATATTTCTAATTTAGAGGAACTTAATAAAGAAAAGGAGCAACTTTATGAGTAATTTACTTAAGGCTTCACTTGTGATTATACAATACGGTCCTATAGATCTGTTAATAAAGCTTTTATCTTCGCTTGAGAAGCATCAGGATAACACCTTGATCTCGGAGGTGATTATAGTCAATAATGGTATGTCTCTTAATATAAAGGAGTTTAAATATTTACTATCTAGTCATTATCCCGTACCTATTAAAATCGTAAATAATCCAAAGACGAGTTACTCAAGCGGTGTTAATTGTGGTGTTGCTGCTTCAAAGGAGGATTTTATTATCATCTCTAATAACGACATCGAATGGCTTCGGGGATTTTCTATTCAACCTTTGATAGAATGCTTAAATCATCCTAAGGTTTGCATATCTGGTCCTCAATTAGTTTATCCAGATGGATCGTGGCAACGGAGCTATGGAAAAGTTCCCTCTATCTGGTCTGCTTTGGTTTCGGCTGTTATGTTAGATTCGGCGGAGCATATCTTAGAAGGTTGGCTATTCCGTTCTAATAAGCAAACATCCCGGAAAGTTGAATACGTTGATGGTGCATTTATGGTGGTTAAGAAGCAGTGCTTCTTCAGTTTAGGCGGATTTGATGAGGGATTTTCTTTTTACGGAGAAGATGCTGACTTCTGCTATCGGGCTTGGCATGCGGGATGGAATGTTCTATTTGAACCCAAAAGCCGTATCATCCATGTTCGAGGTGCTACTTCCACAAATGTTGCATTAGACAAATACACTCAGCGTCTATTGGACGCTCAGGAAAGGTTCATGCAGAAGCATCATGGAAATCTGCAGGCAAAGATATATAAATTTCTTATCAGATGGGCTATGCTGGAAAGAAAAATACTTTATTCATCAATCGCAAGAATTACCCATAGTAAGAAGTGGCGGAAACGGGCAGAAGAAGCCAAGGAGCGCTATAATGCAACTTTAGAAGGGGGGAAAAAATGAGAATTCTTCTTTTGGGATGGGTGACAAATATGGACAAAATTGTATCTCTTTTTGAAAATGAGGGAACCGAAACAATTATCGTGAATACCGAACCTACAAAATTCTTTGAAAAAGTCCCTTACTCGAAAAAGAGCCCGGTTGCTTTGAACCTTTATCAAGGAAGTAAAATTCCTAAGCCTAAATATACTAGGTTTCTTTTTGCTTTTGTTCCCAATACTCTAGGGTTTCAATTTTCGCAAAAACTTGAAATATTAATAAAAAATTTGAAACCTGACATTATTTTTGCTCATTATGGTGTAGGAGTACTTCCAGAAATTGCACTCATAAAAGGTAACCCACAACTAGCTCAAATCCCTGTAGTTTTGAATATGGAAACCTTTCCAAACGCTAATTCAAGGGGACTGAGAGAAATGTTCGAAGTGTCTATGTTCAAACGATCGAGTTCCTTTATTGATGGATTTGTTATTCCAACACCAGAGATGGCAGATTTAATTTTTAAATTAGTTCCGAAAGTGAGAGAGAAGAGGCTTTTTATCAAACCTATGTTTAATCCACAAAATTATGCTCCTTCTAGAAAGTTACCCAAATTGAGTAAACAGGATGGTTTTCCACATATAGTTTTCATAGGACAGTTTGACTTTAGTCTTCCGATAAATGATGTAAGAGGACAACTTCTCTCGTTTGCCGAAGCTGGAATAAAGGTTCATTGCGTACAAGTTAACGGGCTAGAACATCCCAATGTGATATTTTTTGAGCCTTTTAACGCAGACGCATTAACAAATGGTAATCTAACTTCATTTATGACACAATTTGATGCTTGTCTTGTAACGTACAATTACAAAAGAACACCGCTCAGATTTAAAACCTCCTTGCCTGCAAGATTTCTAACTGCTCTCACTGCAGGAATTCCTATAATCATACCTCGTGGTAAATTTACTGCTGTAGAAAATTTTGTCTTGCGTGAGCAAATTGGTTTTGCGTATTCAAGCCCACAAGAATTCTTATCTATTTATTCTTCGCCGACTTGGCAGGAAATAGTAGAAACTACAGAATCAAAACGCGAGAAATTCGTAGTCGATTTCTATGAAATCTCTGCATTTTTGCAAAATGTTTTGAGGCAGTGATGAAACTTCCACTTACATTACTTTAATTAGGAGAGGAGGTTAATAAATTGAGAATATTACAGATTACTCCAAGGGTTCCCTTCCCTCTAGATGAGGGAGGAAAAATAGGAATATATAATATAACAAAATTCTTGAGTCTTCGAGGACACAGGATTACGATGATAGCCTTCGACCCTTCATTGGGAGA
>Ga0272448_1006653_pt1 | contig 12417 bp, 7 predicted proteins | sample YNPCB0191_FD_202220 | JGI IMG/M metagenome (GOLD analysis project Ga0272448, IMG submission 202220) | Hot spring sediment microbial communities from Yellowstone National Park, WY, United States - YNP-CB-019-1 | ecosystem: Environmental > Aquatic > Thermal springs > Hot (42-90C) > Sediment... | reverse complement strand
TTCCACCCCGCCGAGCTCCACGAGTTCCGCAAGTATATGAAAGTCGTCCACCGTTCGCTCGACGAGCTGAACCGTATCTGGGAAACTTCGTTCAAGGACTGGAACGAGGTAATGCCGATGCGGCTCGTACAGGTTCGAGACAGACGAAGTCTCGCTCCGATGGTCGAGCTACGGATGTTCATGGACACGGCGTACCTCCACCACTGCGAGTTCGACCGGTTCGTCCTCGAAAGCAACGGACTGTCGGATGTGAAACTCGGCCTCTCGACGAGTGGCGGCGGGTTCTCCGACGGTTGGGACATCTGGAAGGCTGCCAAGATGCTCACCTGCCAGATTGAACAGGGCACGAACAATCGGGAGAAGTTCTACTCCTGGGCGCGACCCGACATGGTGCTCGGCCGTTGGACGGGCGGGTACTATCCGGACTGCATTTCGAGCGGCCACTTCATGCCCTGGCTCGAACTCACGCACGGCAAGACCGTCTACGCTACCTGGGAGGGGGGACTCGGGGGAGACATGAGTCTATGGCGGCCGGATGGCCGGCCACGCGACGGGATCGCAGTCGCCGCACAGGAGTTGAGAGAGATATGGACGGGCCCCGCGACGATGATCCGACACAGCACTCGCATCCCGCCCCAGATTGGCATCCACTACTCGCGAGCGAGCCAGATGGCCAACGTAGCCGAGTGGGGCTGGGCCAGTTGGGCAGAGATGGATATGCTCGAGAATGCCCTGGAGATACTCGGCCACCAGTATCGCTATATCAGCTACGAAGAGCTGGAACAAGGATTCCTGGATACGTGGCCGGGCAAGTGCCTCTTCCTGCCTGCCAGCACCTGTCTGAGCAAGCGAGAGGTCGAGGCCCTTCGACGGTTCGTCGAGCGCGGCGGGACACTTGTCGCAGACTGCGATCCTGGCACACGGGACGGTCACGGCGGCGCGGCTGGGCGGGGCCAGTTGGCTGATGTCTTTGGGTGCGAATGGGTGCCGGCCCCGGCGGCCCTGGCTCAAGCCCCCAACCCGAAGAAACCGCCGGAGGCCGGAGTCTCCTTCCCGGTTGCCCTCATCGAGCTGCCCGGCGCCCCGGAGGGAATGGGTATCCGCCACACCTATGCCCGCGTTGCCAAACTCACGACGGGCAAGCCGCGGGGCAAGATGCGCATGGCCGACTTGGAACTCCCCGTCTGGATCGAGCACGAGTTCGGCAAGGGCAAGGCAATCACTCTCAACTTCCTCCCACATGCGTCGGGGGCGGATCTGTGGGTAGTGAGGACACTGGTCGCGGCTGCCGGAGTCACCTTCCCAGTGAGCGTCCGAAAAGACGGTAGCGAGCTGCCGGCTGTCGAACGGTCGAGCTACCAGGATGGACCGGTGCAGTACACTGCAATCGTCAACTTCGTCAAGCTGCGGAGCGGCTGGGGCCAGCTCGCGCTGACCCCCGAAGAGCAGAAGCCGGTGCCGGGCGTCGCCGTTACATTCCCCGTCAAAGCACACCTCTACGACGTTCGAGCGAAGAAGTACCTCGGCGAGACGGATCGCGTAACGCTGGACATCAACCCCGGGCGGTACTATTTCTTCGCCCATCTGCCGTACAAGGTGGACGGGCTATCCATCGGCCTGCCGGAGGTCTCAGGTGCAAAGGGTGCGGCCAGGATTGACATTCAGGTGGACGCGGCAAAGCGGCCACTGGCGCCGCACGCTGTCCGGGTACAGCTCTTCGAGCCTGGCGGACGGGAGAGAGAGGAATACGGCAGCGTACTCTATCTCCCGGCGGGCAAGGGGCAGATCGAGGTCCCGTTCGCAGCCAACGATCCGCCGGGCAAGTGGCGCGTCATCGCGACGGAGGCCGCGAGCGGTCTCAAGGCGGAAAAGGAGTGGGAGGTAAAGCCGTGAAGTGGAAGGCGTCCGACTGTTCGAAGGTCCGGCACACAAAGGGCCGGACTGCGAGCGGACTCGCGTTCCGGATCACGAGTCCGGGGCTTGCAGTCCTCGATCCCCGCCCCTCGCCCCTCGGTCTCCTCGCGTACACGCTGCTTGCCCTGTCCTGCTCCGCCCTCGAAGCCGTTGCCGGCCAAGAAGTGGACGAGGTCTCACTCGCTCTGGAGTTGGACGGCATGGCGACACCGGCGATCCAGAAGCTGGCCGATGAGGTGCTCAAAGAGCCAGACCGGTATTCGACGGACATTGCCCTGCGGGTGACGGTGCATCCCAAGCTCGATGACCCTGTGCGAGCGAACCGCCTCTACGAGTTGCTGAAGGACAGGCTGAAGCCAGAGCAGTTCGAGATACTGAGCGATCATCCGCTCCTTCAGGACCCCGTATCCAATCTCCCTCTCGCCTCACTCGTCCTCCGGCTCATAGGGCGAACCCGGAGTCCCGACGCCAAAAACGTGCTCCTCGAAGCGCTCAGGAGCGAGCACATCAGCTACAAGGCGGCTGCCGCCCACGCGATCGGCCTTCTCGGCGACAAGGAGCTGCTGCCTGTCCTCCAGAAGGAGTACGATGAACTGAAAGCTCGGCAAGTCCTGAGCCAAAACAAAGAGTATGCAGACGGGCTTGTCCGGGGGATGCTGCTCCTCGGGAACGCAAGCTACCTACCGGGCCTCATCAAGGAGACCGCGACGACGGCAAGCGAAGTAGCTGGCACGGCGCTCACCATTGCCAGCGGCTACACCCCGCCCCCGGAGAAGGACCGGGCGATGAAACGATTCCCCTATCTGCGCGAGCGCTACGGGCAACTCCAGAACGATCTCGTCGAGATCGCACCACTCTACCCGCAGGAACTTGCGGAGTACATCGTCGCCCAGACGGACCCAGCGATCTGCGACGTTCTATACCGTCTGCTCCCTCGGCTCATTACAGACAAGACGTACGCTGCCTACATCCCGGCCCTCAAGGCGAAGTGCCTCGACCTCCGGCAACTCGTTCTCGATGTATTGACGGACGGCAAGGTGAAGCCGGACGACCTCACGCTGATCCGCAAGGCCGTGCTGGAATGGTATCAGGGAGACGACCGGGTAGGCCGCGCCTGGGCCGTCAGGAATTGCGGCGTCCTCGATCCCGCCGACCGCCGGCGGATTCTGCTCGAGGTTCTCGAGAGCGGGAACCGATGGGAGCGGGTGGAAGCCATCAAAGAGATCCGCCGCGAACCTGACAAAGACCTCCTCGACGCGGCGCAGTCGCTCCTCGCCGGAACCAGCGATCCCGACGTTCAGCTCCACCTCGCCCGGCTCGCCAAATGAGTTCCGATCCAGACGGAATGACGGGACGACAGAAGGGGGCGTCGCGAATCCGAAACAGCGATGGCAGCCTCCCACCCTCCCTGAGCACGGATGATCTTCGCCAACAGCTCCGCTCTGCTCGAAGGCATTTCGCGGCAATGGCCGCGACCTACTCGCTCGGCGTGTTCAACGACAACTTCTTCAAGCAAACAGCCATGCTCATTGCAGTCGGGGGCGGCCAGGGCAGCCGTCAGGGAGCCATCGTCCTGGTCTTCACACTCCCCTACCTGCTCTTCTCCGCCTACGCGGGGTGGCTTGCGGATCGCTTCCCGAAGCGGAGAGTGGTCATCGCATCGAAGGTCCTCGAAGTGGCCGCTATGGTCTGGGGGGCAATTGGAATAGTGACCGTCAACTGGCCGCTCGTCCTGACGGTGGCGTTCGTCATGGGAGCACAATCCGCAATCTTCAGCCCCGCGCTGAACGGCTCCATACCGGAGCTCTACCCGGCCGCGTATGTCGTTCGTGCGAACGGCATCCTGAAGATGGTGGTCACGGCCTCGATACTCTTCGGCGTGGTCATGGCGGGCATCGCGCTGAATGTCAAGGCTCCGGGCGTGGGCGGCGTCCCCGCGGGACGTACGATCGTGGCCGCCGGCGTGATCGTCGTTGCTTTGCTTGGTATGGTTCTGAGCCTTGGCGTCGCGGATCGTCCGGCGGCGGATTCTCGGTCGAAGTTCCCCTGGACCGGGCCTCTGCGCACGCTCCGCCAGCTGTGCGAGACGCGTAGAGATCCGCTCCTGCTGCTGGCTATCGCCGGCGACACGTTTGTGTGGTCGGCAGGTGCTCTGGCTATAATCCTCATCAACGAGATGGGCCTCAAGCAGTTCCACCTCAGCGAGGGGGCGACAAGCGGCCTCGTCGCCGCCGAACTCATTGGGATCGGGATTGGCGGACTTGCCGTCGGCTCGATTACCAAGAATGAACAATGGCATCGTGTCCTCGTGCCATCGTCTCTTGCCCTGGCAGTGCTCATGACGCTCATGGCCGGAGTGCCTCGTCTGCCGGCGCCTGTTCAGGTTCCGTCGCTCTATCTCCTACTGGGATTGATGGGGATTGCCGGCGGCACATTTCTCATCCCTTGCGACAGTTTCGTCCAGGTACGCCCCGCTCCCGAGCGGAAGGGAGCCGTCATCTCTGCAGCAAACTTCGCCGTCTTCACCGGCATCCTTCTCTCCGGTCCGGTGGGGAACTTGCTCAACAGTGCTCTGCTTCCTACGCGGAGCTTCTCGGTCATGGGCGGCGTGGCTGCCTTCGTCTGTGGGGCGCTCGCGCTCGCGTTGCACCGGTGGGGCAAGGCGTGATTGACTTCTTCCTGCGCAACGGGATCAAGAGCCTCCTCCGCCTCCGCTACCGGATCGAGGTGACTGGGCTCGAGGAGGTCGCCAGGCGCGGCACGAGGGGTATCCTCTTCCTACCCAATCATCCGGCGCTCATTGACCCGATCATCCTGATGGCTTGGCTCAACAAGCACTTCGCACCGCGCGCACTTGCCGACGAAGACCAGATGAACCGACCCGTGATCGCCTGGCTCGGACGGCGGGCGCGCGTCCTGACTATCCCCGATCTCGCCAAGGTCGGCACCGCAGGCCGGGATCGAATCAATGCGGCTCTCGCCGAAGTCGTCAAGAGCCTGCAGGACGGAGAGAACTGGCTCCTGTACCCGGCTGGCCGTGCCTACCGGCACTACCTCGAGGACCTCCGCGGCAACAGTGGCGTCGAAACGATCCTCCGCCAGGTCCCGGAGGCGCGCGTGGTGCTCGTTCGTACACGCGGGCTCTGGGGCAGCGGGTTCAGTTGGGCAAAAGGACACGCACCCGACGTAGCGGGCACACTGAAGCACGGGTTCCGTTCCCTGCTCCTGAACGGCATCTTCTTCTCGCCGCGCCGTCCGGTCTCCATCGAGTTCCACGAACCCGCCGACCTCCCCCGGTCGGCCGACCGCGAGACGCTCAATCGCTTCCTGCAGGACTTCTACAACCAGGGTGCCCTCCACAACACCTATGTACCATATACCGTCTGGGAGCACCGGGCGCCGGTCGAACTGCCCGAGCCCGTGTGGGGCAGCAAGGAACGAAGCCTCGACAGCGTCTCGGAGACGACGCGATCTCTTGTGCTGAAGCACCTGCGCGAGTTGACGGGGCGGGCAGTCGTCCGCGACGAGGATCACCTCGCCCACGACCTTGGCCTGGACAGCCTTGCTCGCGCCGATCTGCTGCTCTGGGTGGAGACCGAATTCGGCTTTGCACCGGGCAATCCCGATTCGCTCGAGACCGTAGCGGACCTTCTGCTTGCCGCCAGCGGCGAACCATTCATCGGCGGCCCCGCTGCGCTCAAGCCGGTCCCCGTCGGCTGGTTCAGGGATCGGGCAGAGAATGACCGTCTCTCGGAGCCGGTCGGGGAGACAATCACTGAGGCATTCCTCGCCCGAGCGAGTCGCACACCTGACCGCGTGATCATCGCCGATCAGACGAGCGGCGCCAGGACATACCGTGACCTGGTCACGGCCATTCTACTCCTCCGCCCTGCGATCAAAGAGCTTCCCGGCGAGACGGTCGGGATCTTGATGCCGGCGGGCGTGACAGCCGACATCCTATATCTGTCGGCACTTTTTGCAACGAAGACCCCAGCAATGGTGAACTGGACCACCGGGCCGCGGAGTATCGTGCACTCGCTCGACCTCGTCGGCGTGAAACACATACTCACCGCGCGGGCACTCGTGGAACGCCTCACATCGCAGGGAACCGATCTCCGGGAGCTTGCGGACCGCTTCGTCTTCGTCGAAGACCTCGCAGCGCGCCTCAGCAGACCGAAGAAGCTCGCAGCGTGGGTCCGCAGCCGGCTCAGCTGGGCGCACCTCGCAGCCGCCCGCGTTCCAGAGCGCGCGGTCGTCCTCTTCACGAGCGGGTCCGAGGCCGCGCCGAAGGCTGTACCCCTTACTCACACGAACCTGCTGACCAACATCCGCGACGTCATGGACCGTGTCGCCCTACGGGAGAACGACCGGATCATCGGTTTCCTTCCGCCGTTCCACTCCTTTGGCCTCACGTGCACCGTGATCCTGCCGCTTTGCTCGGGGATTCGCACGGTGTACCATCCGAGCCCCACCGACGCCAGGACTCTCTGCCAACTGATCCATGCCTACCGCGCGACGCTGCTCTTGGGGACACCGACCTTCCTCAGTGGGATCGTTCGCGCGGCAACATCGGAGCAGTTGTCGTCGTTGCGCCTCGCTGTCACAGGAGCGGAGCAATGTCCGGACCGGGTGTACGCGGCCCTTGCAGAGCGCTGCCCCGGTGCCAAGGTCCTGGAAGGCTACGGCGTGACGGAGTGCTCGCCAATCGTATCCGTCAACGACGACAGAGAGCCAAAACCGTTCACAATCGGCAAGCCCCTACGTTCGGTCGAGTGCACCATCGTCAGTACCGACGACGGCAAGCGAGTCGAGCGTGGACAGCCGGGCGTACTGCTCGTTCGCGGGCCGAGCGTCTTCGGCGGGTATATCGGCTCGGAGACGACATCCCCTTTCGTCGAACTCGACGGCAAGACTTGGTATCTGACGGGCGACATCGTGCGCGAGGATGCGGACGGAACACTCCGTTTCTGCGGTCGGCTCAAGCGGTTCGTGAAGCTCGGCGGAGAGATGATCTCGCTCCCTGCGATCGAGGCGGTTCTCGAGGAACACTACTCGACCGACAGCGACGAGGGACCTTCTATCGCCGTAGAGGCGACTCCGGCCGAGCAGAACCCTGAGCTGGTCCTCTTCACGACCAAGGCCTTGGATCGTGAAACCGTCAACCGGCAACTTCGCGAAGCCGGCCTCTCGCCGCTCCACAATATCCGCCGGGTCATCCGACTCGACCGACTGCCCGTTCTCGGCACGGGGAAGACGGACTACCGAGCTCTGAAGAGGCTCCTCGCTGACAAACAACCGTAATCGGCCAACGGCCTCGTCTCGTCGGCCCCGCATCGCCACACAATTGCAGATCGTTTGACCCCACTGCTCCCCGCTCGTAGAATCCGGCTGGAGGACTGAAGATGTACGCATTGATCATGGCGGGCGGCGACGGGAAAAGGTTCTGGCCGGTCAGCCGGACTCGGCGGCCCAAGCAGTTCCTGCCTATCGGGCTTCCATCGCCAATGATCCGGCACACGTTCGAGAACGTTTCCCGGCTGATCCCGCCGGAGAATGTGATCGTCATCACGAACCGCGAGCACGTAGGGATCGTGAAGGAAATCCTGCCGGAGGTCCCCGAGAGGAATGTGATAGGAGAACCATGCGGTCGTGACACGGCTCCGTGCGTCGGCCTCGGGGCGCAACTGATCGAGTCGCGGGAGCCGGACGCCGTGATGGTCTGCCTCCCGGCGGACCACATCATCAAGCCCGTGTCTCGCTTCGTGCTCACCCTGCGCGTCGCGGCCGCAGAGGCACGCCGCAGCTCCAGCCTCATAACGCTCGGGATCAAGCCGACCTATCCCGCCACCGGCTACGGCTACGTCCGCCGCGCAGAACTCATCACGAAGGAGCGCGGCCTCTCTGTCTACCGCGCACTGCGCTTCGAGGAGAAACCCGCTCTCCCGGTCGCACGCCGCTTCGTCCGCTCTGGCCGGTACTACTGGAACAGCGGGATCTTCATCTGGCGAACTTCCGTGATCCTGGGCTGTCTCAAGCGGGACCGCCGTCCCCTTTACGACTGCCTCCGCCGGCTTGCAAGTGCAATGGACCAGCCCGGGTTCGAACAGGCCCTGGCCGACGAGTACGCACGCCTCGAGAGGAAATCCATTGACTATGCAGTCATGGAGAAGGAGAAGGACATCAAGGTGATCGAGGCCCCCTTCCAGTGGAACGACGTAGGCTCCTGGCGCACCTTCTACGATCTCAGCAAGCATGATCGCAGGGGTAACGTCGTGAAGGGGCTCGGCGAACTTCTCGTGGGCGCGGGTGCCGAGTGCACCGGTTGCCTCGTTCTCGCCTCCGAGAAGAGGCTCATCGGCCTCGCTGGCGTCAGCGACCTGATCGTAGTTGACAGCGACGACGCCACCCTCATCGTTCACAAGGCCCACGCGGAGAAAGTCAAGCAGTTGCACAGCCAGATCGCCAAGCATGGCCTCGAACGGTTCCTATGAGCCGCATTCTCGGTATTGACTACGGCGAGAAGCGCGTCGGGGTGGCGGTCTCTGACGAACTCCATCTGTTTGCCCGGCCGCTCAAAACGCTGGAAGTCAAGGACATTCCTTCTCTGATCGAGGAGGTACGATCCCTCGTGAAGGAACACGAGGTTATCGAGATCGTGATCGGTCTCCCGAAGAACATGGATGGGACGCTCGGTTTCTCGGCAGAACGGGTACAGCAGTTCGTACAACTCCTCGGCCGGGCGCTCGCGATCCCAATCCGCATGTGCGACGAGCGGCTCACTTCAATCCAGGCCCAGAAGATACTCCTCCCCCTATCGAGGAAGCAGAGGCGCGAGCGGATTGATACGACGGCCGCTCAACTTATCCTCCAAAACTACCTCGACAGCCTGCGCAAGTAGAGTCGTAGGGCACCGAATCAGTATCATCCGGGGAAACGACGATTCCCGTCGCACGGCCCCTTCAAAACGCCCCGGCAAGAGCGGACGCGAGCGAACCACCGGTCCTGATGGAACGAGTCGAGGAAAATGCAGTCAATCCGCCTGGCTTGACGGCCGAGGCGGAAATACGCCCCAATGATCCCCCCATCGCAAAAGGATCTCCCCCGTCCAGGTGCAGCCCGGCGAACCGCCCCCCACCGTGCAGCCATCAGGGGTACTGGGCAGCATATCGGAATCCCAGGGGGCAACTGCTCGCTCGCAAGGAAGCGGATGCTCATGCTGTCGGGCGTTGATCGAAGTCGCCCGCAGCAGGAAAACCATTTGGGTTAGCGAGGTTCCAGCCCCTTCGCACAGGTGTGACGGCCCGAAGCTCGCGCTTCTACTCGCAAGAGCTCCCGGGCGACTTTGCACACGACGCATCGGCCCTCGAGAGCTCGGGCGTCGTCGAGGGTTCACCTCCGAAACTCTCCCCGCAAGCCAACTCACGCCGGCTCGCCCTGGCGGCGTCCGCCGAGTCCTTGGGGCTCACGTATTCACGAGGCAGCCGCGCAGGTATGCTGCAAAGCGGCTCACGCCCACGATCGGCTCCTCGGGCTCCTCGTACTCGATCGAGATGTAGCCCTGGTAGCCGGCTTCCTTCATGATCGTGAAGACCTTCCGGTAGTCCACCAGCTCCCGCTTGTCGCCCTGCGCGACCGTAACTTTCGCGTGGGTGGTCACGGTGTGAAGCGCGCACTGAGCGTACTGGGAGTAGATATCGCCTGTAAAGTTGCCGAAGTCGAGGTTGATCCCGATCCAGGGGTTGCTTGCGAAGGGCTCAATCAGCGCCAGAATCCCAGCGGCGTCCGCTGTCAGGCCGCCGTGGTTCTCGATGGCCAGGATCACACCGTACTTGGCACCGACCTCCGAACACTCTGCGAGCCCGTCGCGAACCCACCCCTCGGCAGTTGCACGCTCCACCCCTTGCGGCACGCCGCCGGCGAAGACACGCAGCACGGGCGAGCCCAACTGCGCGGATCGCTCGATCCACTGCTTGACGTGCTCGATCTGCTCTCTACGCTTGGAGGCATCCTCGTGGCTGAAGTTGCCACCGACCGCGGTACCCGAAACGTCCAGGCCCCGAACGAACACCTCGCGCTTGATGTAGTTCAGGTACTGGGATGTCAGCTCCGGGAAGTAGTAGGCAGTCAACTCCACACCATCCAACCCGATCGCAGCCGCCTGATCGAGGCACTCCTCGAGGGTCATCTTGCCAGTCGTCAGGAGATCACGGTAAGAATACGCACACGTACTCAGCTTCATATCGCCCTCCTTTTCGGACAATCATTCGTACACCAGCCGACCATGCTTGACTATTATCCCTTTTCCATTAGAAGGGTTCAAGGAACGCGGTCGAGTCGGTAAGCGATAGGACGGCCCTACGGCCCTCGGCCAGTTGATCGGGGGAAAGATAACGAGTACAAAGGAGGCCGATGCTTCCACGAGTATGTGTGCGGAGGCCAAGGAGGAAGATAGCGATGGGTGTTGCACCGAGGCAATGGCGTTTGCGTTCTCTTCGCAACTGGTTCTGCGTGCCCGCCCTGCTTGTGCTCGGCCTCGCCGTTCCCGCCGGGGCGGATGATGCGGTCGTCTATCAGTTCGTCCGCTCCTGGGGCGTGCGGGGAAGTTCGGAGGGGAAGTTCTCCAGCCCGCAGGGTATCGCGGTGGATAACGACGGCCATGTCTATGTGGCCGACACGGGCAATCACAGGATTCAGAAGTTCAAAACCGATGGGACATTTATCGCCCGCTGGGGGGTGTATGGAAGCAACAGCAATGAGTTCATAGGCCCTGCGGCAGTCGCTGTCTCCGCCGGCGGAGCGGTGTATGTCGCGGATACGAACAACGGTCGCATCCAGAAGTTCACGTCGGACGGCGAGTTCGTCAAGCTCTGGCGCCTGCCGGTGGGGTCGGACGGCTACATCGGCCTTGCAGCAGGCATCGCCGTAGATCCGAACGGGTTCGTTCTGGTCACGGACTGGACGCACCACCTGATCTACAAGTACACGACCGACGGCGAGTTCGTCGCGACGTGGGGTGTGGAGGACTCGCTGAACAGACCTTGGGGGATCGCGGTAGCCCCGGACCGATACGTCTACGTGGTCAACCAGGGAAGCTCGCTCGTCTTCAAGCTCACGGCGGGTGGGGCGTTTTCGAAGCAGTTCGGGAGTGGTCAGTCGCGCCAGCCGACAGGTGTCGCGACGGATGGAGACGCGGTCTTCGTCGCAGACACGCAGGGCAATCGCATCGTGAAGTTCCGCACGGATGGGACGTTCGTCACGCGCTGGGGTGCAGAAGGAGACGGAAACGGCAAGTTCAGCACGCCCGTGGGCGTTGCAGTGGACGAGAACGGTTTGGTCTATGTGGCCGACACAGGCAACCACCGCGTTCAGGTCTTCAGACCGGTTACCGGCGTCACGCTCGCCGGCAAGCTTACGCTAGCTGGACTGGACGCGAGCGGTGCGGCCGTCACGCTCACGACCGAGGCAGGGCAGCAGTTCACCACCAGGACCGACACAGAGGGCAACTTCTCCGTGGACGGCATCCAGCTCGCCGACCTGTCCAGTGCCAAGATCACAAAGAAGTTCTCCAAGAGCGATTCCGGAAAGATCTACGCCAACGGGTTGACAGGGGCGATCCAGCTCGGGGGTGGAGCAGTGGCCGGAGCCAAGGTGACACTCTCCAACTCCAAACTGCCCGCCGTCAAGACAAACGCCTCGGGCGAGTTCACCTTTGGCAAGCCGTTGAAACAGAAGGTCTATACTCTCCTGATCAAGAAGGCGTACTGACGAACTGGCGATGTATCGCTTGGTCTGTGCTGCCTGCATCCTCGGAGCGGTGAGCTGCCCCGGTGGTGTCGCGGCGGAGACGGCCAGACTCTCGGCTCTGGTTCCCGACTACATGGAGCGGACCTCGAGTTCGAGCTTATCCCACGTCCTCAGCATGCCCAGCTCGAAGCGGAAGCGCTCCGCATCGGGAAAGCTCTCATCCTATACCCCGGCGAGTATTCCCATAAACTGACCCTTGCCGAGATCCAGGAAATCACCGGAGCGGAGAAGACCGTGCGAACTCCTGAAGAATGCGACACGCTGATCGTGCTCGGCTCACCAAAGGAGAACCGTTTCGTGAGCGACCTGCTCGACGAGCGCGAGCCCGGCGAGGCCCGGCGCAGGGAGCTGGGGCGGGAAGGCTACGTCCTCTTCGTCGGGGAGGGCAAGCTGAGCGGCGGATTCCTTGGGCTCCGCAGGGCGAGGCCCAGAGCCGTAATCGCCCTCTCGGGTAACTCGCCGGCTGGGACCTTTTGGGCTGTCCAGACGCTCCGCCAGATGACCTTGTATTTTGCCGGGACATCGTATCCAGCCTGGAGGACGATCGCCGTGGCGATACGGTCGAGCTCGAGTGGAGGAAAAAGCACGAATTCGTCAGGTACATCCACCCCCAGCTCCCTGAGTTTCTCCATCGGTGTCAGCCCGTTCATCCCCACCCCGTAGTGAGGTCTGTAAAGGTCGTAGAATACTTGCCACTGG
>Ga0272448_1006650_pt1 | contig 12420 bp, 11 predicted proteins | sample YNPCB0191_FD_202220 | JGI IMG/M metagenome (GOLD analysis project Ga0272448, IMG submission 202220) | Hot spring sediment microbial communities from Yellowstone National Park, WY, United States - YNP-CB-019-1 | ecosystem: Environmental > Aquatic > Thermal springs > Hot (42-90C) > Sediment... | reverse complement strand
CTATCTGATGGGCAGATCATAGGCATTTCCGACTGGTTGGTCAATCCGTATTGATAGATAGAAACAGCCGAATGAACTCATCCACCGCATGTTCCGGTGTGGCCCAGGAGGTAACCAGGCGTACCGCCGAATGATCCCGATCGAACCTGGACCAGCGGTAGAACTGGTAGTGGCGCAGGAGTTTTTCGATGGTAGCTTCGGCCAGGATCGGAAAAATCTGGTTCGTTTGAGGTTCGGTAAGGAACGGGCACCCTCTTTCCTGGAAAGCCCGGGCAAGCCTTGCGGCCATCCGGTTCGCATGGCGGGCGAGTTCGAAGTATAGGTCATCCCGGAACAACTCCCGAAACTGCACCCCCAGGATCCATCCCTTAGCCAGGAGAGCCCCTCTTTGTTTCACCTGAAAGGGAAACTCCTTCACAACCTCAGGATGGGTCAGTACGACGGCTTCCCCAAACAGCGCCCCATTCTTCGTACCTCCAATGGTGAAGGCGTCGCAGAATCGGGGGAGGTCGGAAAGCTTGAGGCCACCGGTTCCAGAGGTCTCCTTACCCAGCGGTCTGGAAGAAGAGAAGTTCGATGCGAGGCGCAGGGGATCATCCCTTCCCGGTTTCCGGTCGTTGTCACCCTCCACCGCCAGGGCATTCCCCAACCGGGCTCCATCGAGAAAAAGGTACAGATTCTTTTCCCTGCAAAACCGGGAAAGTTCCGAGAGTTCATCCTTGCGGTACACCGTCCCCAATTCGGTGGAATTGGATATGTATACCAGCCGCGGTTTCACCATGTGAGGGACATTCGTGTGTTCCTCCAGTACCCTTGCGATGTCCTGCACCTTCAGTTTGCCATCCGAACTGGCTACGCCGTGGATCTTGTGACCCGTAGCTTCGATAGCCCCTGCCTCGTGCACGTTGATGTGTCCTGTATCCGCACAGATAACCGATTCATGGGGGCGGAGGAAAGAAGCGATCACCAGCAGGTTCGCCTGGGTACCTCCGGATACGAAGAATACCCCAGCAGTGGGATCCTCTATTCTAGCTTTAATCAACTGCCTGGCTTCTTCGCTATAGGGGTCTTCCCCATACCCCCCAACCTGATCTACCTCCATCCTTTGCAAGGCTAGAAGCAGGCGGGGATGACAGGCTTCGCTGTAATCGTTTTTAAAACTATAGTTCATGCTCTCAGGCTCGTTTCCGATGGGCAATTCCGCTCACCCCCACGATGGAAACCAGAATACAGGCCCCTCCGATCAGGATCTTTGCCGTCAGGTGTTCCCCGAAAAAGATTACCCCCATGGCGCCGGCTATCACGATCCCGCTGGTCATGAGAACCGAGGCAATGGGGGCCTCCAGGTGACGGGAGGAAGTGGTGATGAGAATCTGGGCCAGAAATCCGCAGAGGGCGGAGCTCGCGATCAGGGCTATTACCGGAAGAGGGGGTAGAATGAAGAAGGGAGCGGCCAGGGCACCGTTCAGAAGGGTTCCGATCATCATCAGATAGAACAAGACTATGAAGGTGTCGTCGTGTTTACGGGATTCCCGCAGTACGCTTACCGCCGCTCCCCCGATGATCCCTGAAAGGAATGCGGCCATATCCCCGATGTTGATGGTAGAAAAGTCAGGGGAGATCACTAGCCCCATCCCTACCATGGTGAGGAGAAGATACCCATACTGCGTTACACCAGGGCGTTCTTTATTGATGTAGGGGCTAAAGAGAAACACAAACACGGGGAAGGTCCAGTTCAGCATGTTGGCCTTCGTGAGGGTGGTATGCTGGAGCGCGAAGTATAGGGCGATAACCGCGGAGGTGTTGAGGATACCCCGCGCGATCACCCAGGAAATCCGATTGGGTACCAGAGACTTCTTGAAATACCAGGCAAACCATCCCATAAAGAGGGCCCCCACAAAGAATCGGGCAAAGGACACTTGGAAGGAGGAGAGCTCCTTACAGGCATTGTGGGCGTACTTGGCGAACACCGTGGAGAAGGCAAAACACACGGAAGAAAAGAGATTCAAGAGAATAGGCCTGGTTTGAGACATAATTGAGAAATACAGTAGAGAGTTTCCACGCCCCTGTCAATGCAGAGGAGTGTTTTTCTACCCCGAAAAATTACTGACCCAAAGGAATCGATCTTCGGGGATTCCTACCGGTACCACACACCCAGGGCCCAGGATGAGTTTCGCATCGGGAAGTTGATTTAGAGCATCCCGGAGTTCCCGTTTGACCGCTTCTTCCTGGTCTTTCTGGATGGCACCATACTCGTCCAGGCCCCCAATCAACACCGCTTCGGTAAACTCACGGGCTTTCTTCAAAGGTATTCCGCACCTTCGATCATGGTAGTTGACTGCCTGAAAGGAATATTGGGATACCAGTTGAAACATCGGCTGCATGCCATGGAGGTGGAACACATTGAACCAGGTACCCCGTAATGCGGTTTCCGTCACAGCCAGATCATAGGCAGTCCCGAACTCTCTATACAAAGGGAGAGTCAGCCGTTCGCTGTCCGCCAGCTGAGTGGCAAAGAAAAAGCCATCCACCCCTAGTTTCTTCAATTCTTCCACGAAGGCAACTGTTGTTTGGGTAATGACTTCCAAGCCACGATGGAGTTCCTTCGGAGACTCCTTCATATGGGTAAATAGTGGATCCCCGCACATTTTGATGGCCGTGGTAAGGGGGCTGAAAATCGTGGCAATGATGGGAACCGTCCCCTGATACCTTCGCAGGACGGCTTCCGTAACGTACCGTTCTCTGCCCAGAGCTCCATGCTTCGGGTGCAATGGTTCCAGCACTAACCAATCCTTCGGTTGTTTTATGGCAAAATCCTCCACCACCCCAACCTCCAGTTCATGGGAGGGCCATCGAACTCCGGGACACCAATCTTCCACCGAATACAGTCCATTGAAGTTTAGTTTGATAAAATCCCACTGGAACCGCTCCTGGAACGCGATGGTTCGATCGATGAATCGCCGGGGGATTCGATCCACGATGGGGAAATGCTTCCAAAGGGCCCGTAACGGAGGAGTTACCCGTTCCCCCTTGAGCAACCGCTGGATTCGTTCTTTCTGTTTCATCATCGCTGGCTCTCTCTCCTTTTGGTTATTTCATCAAATTAGGAAGTAACAGTTTAGGCAAAAACAGGAACAGATCCGGAATCAGGATTCCCACTAGGATAATACCCAGTGCAAGACCGATCATGGGAAGAGTGGCGATAAAGGCGCGGGGGGCGGGAATTTCTCCAATTTGGGAAGCGATGAGCAGACAAATTCCGTAGGGAGGAGTGATCATCCCAATGGAAAGCGTCAGAACCACAGTAATCCCCAGGTGAATCGGGTGGATACCGGCAGCGTTACCTAACCCCTGAATGATGGGAAGAAAGATAATGATGGCTGTGATGGGGCTGAGGAAGGTACCGACGATAAGCAGGAATACCACAATCAGGAGAAAAATCCCCAAGGGTGACTGGGTAATTCCCATGATGTAACCCGCGATGAGTTTAGGCGCATTAAGGTAGGCGATGAGCCAGCCCATAATGCCCGCGCAGGCTACCGCAAACATGGCGAGGGAGTATCCCACAACCGCTTCGGCGAAAATCACAGGGACTTGCCGCAGGGGCAAGGAGCGATACACCAACATCATCAAAACCAGGCCGTACACCACCGCAACGGCTGCCGCTTCCGTGGCGGTAAACAGCCCTGAGGTGATTCCCCCTAGAATGATCAAAGGGAGAATCAAGGGGGGGATAGCTTTTTGGGTGGCTTGCACCATCTCTTTTAGGCTTTTACGGGGATTGGCTGGGTAACCTCGTTTTATCGCCAGATAGTACGTGTAAGCCATCTGGGACAGACCGATCAGGATACCAGGAATGAAACCCGAAAGGAACAAGGCTCCTATGGAAACCTGACCGACTGCCCCATAAACCACCATCATGATGCTGGGTGGAATGATTACCCCCAGGGTGGAGGAAGCGGCGGTTACCGCCACGGTGTACGGCATGTCATACCCGGCCTTTTTCATGGCAGGGATCAGCATTGCCCCGATTCCTGCCGTGTCGGCTGCGGCTGAACCCGACAGACCCGCAAACAGCATGCTCACCAACACATTCACATGCCCCAGGCCTCCCCGGATATGCCCGATGAGAGCGTCTGAAAGCTTTACCAGCCGATCCGTCACCCCTCCCTCGTTCATCAGATTCCCCAGGAGAAGAAAAAACGGTACCGCCAGCAGGGGAAAAGAATCGATACTGGCATACATTTGATTCACTATACTGAACAGGGACAAGTCCAGGTACTGAATGGTGAGTAGGGAGGATAGACCAAGAGCGAAGGCTACAGGGATCTTGAGGGCGATCATGAGGAAGAAACTTCCCATGAGGAGAACCAAGGGATTCATGCTCTCTCTCCTCTGAAGGCTTTACCTACACTCCGGAGGTCCTTTTGAAGCACTTCTATCCCAAACAGAATCATGGCCAACCCTGAAACGGGAATGGAAAAAAAGAAGTACGCCTTCGGAATCCCTAAAGCAGTGGAAAACCGGGAAAAACCCATCCAGGTAAAAGACCACCCGTAATGGACCATCACATACATCAGGAGGAAACAGGCAACATCGGATCCGACGTTTAGTAACGCATTGGTGCGGATCCAGTTGGGTGGAAATAGTTCCACAGTATAGTGCCGCTTCCTGCGTACCGCTACAGCGGACCCTAGAAATACCGACCAGATAAAGCTGATAACGGCGACCTCATCGGTCCACATAAGGGGCAGATGCAGGTAGTTTCGGGCAATCACCTGCAGGAAAACGGCAACGATGAATGTAGAGAGCAGTACAACCCCTAAACCGAGGAAGACCTTTTCGATATAATCATTCAGCCTGGACATACAAGTTAGGAACATCTCTATAGGCTATTTAATTTCACGAATCATGGCCAGAATATCCGATCCCTTTGCAGCTGCCGCCAGTTCATCGTGCAAGGGAGCAACTTTTTGCACAAAGGCCGGTTTCTGCACTATAGCGACTTTGATACCGTACTTGGTTTGCATGTCTTTCAACAACTTTTCATCGAACTCTTTTCCTTTTTCAGTACCTAACAGAGCGGCCTTGGCAGCTAATTCTTCTATGGCTTTTCGATACGCATCGGGAAGTTTGCCGTAAGAAACCTGGCTCATGGTGAAATGCGTCAGCATATAGAGGTGCTCTGTCCGGCTCATGTAAGGAGCGACTTCGTACAGTTTGCTTCCATAATACCCACTGATGGTACTTTCAAACGCGTTCACTACCCCTGTCTGAACCGCGGAGTAAATCTCGTTCCAGGGGAGGGAAGTGGGTAAAGCTCCCAAAGCTGACCAAAGTTTCGCTTCGATGGGGGAACCGGGAAGACGCATTTTGATCCCCTTCAGATCGTCGGGAGTGATAAAATGTTTGATGTTGCTGGAAGCATTCCGGGTACCCCCTCCTGCCAGTGCAAGGAGCTTCATGTTCAATTTTTTTTCTTCGTGGAGTTGGGCATACCGGTTGAACACTTTCCCGCCATAGGCAATGGCCTTCTCGAAATGTTCCTGACTGTTGAACAGGTAACTCAGCCCAAACACCTGGTATTCGGGAACGAACTGGGCCGCATTCTGGGTTCCCCCGATGACGAAATCGATGGTCCCCACCCGCAGTTCATCTAAAATGGTAGCATCATTCCCCAGAGTGGCGCTATGGTGGATATTCACTTTCACCTTTCCCTCGGTTTTTGCCTCAACCTCCTTGGCAAAGAATTCCGCCATTTCGATCCAGGGGTGCGGCGGGGCGACTACGGTGGCCAGACGCAAGGTGTACACCTTATCCATGGCGGGAGACTTTGCTTCCTTACTCCCTGCCGTATATCCTAAGCCTACAATGCTTAGAACGAGCAATCCCAATAGAATATACCTTAGTTTTTTCATAAGTATTCCTCCTTGGTGGAGGAGCATACTTTGGCTCCGTGAACCTGTCAATAGCGTAAAATATCGCAAAAAACTAACAATACGCTTACTGCTTTTTAACAAAAGAATAGATTTTTTAACACGTGATAGAAGTTGCAGTTATGGATCCTAGACTGGACTTGAAATGGTGGAAGATCCTTCAGCAGTTGGATTTTGCCTTCCAACCGATCGTGAATGTCCACACGGGAATGGCCTACGGGTTCGAGGCCTTGCTACGGGGTTGGGACAAAGCGGGATTCACTTCCATCCAGCATGTATTCGATAGCGCCTTTTCCGATCAACAGCTCTACGGGGTAGATCTTGCCCTACGGTCCCTAGCCATGGACAAATTCCTACAAACAGGCTTTCACACCAGTACGAAACTCTTCTACAATTTAGACAATCGGGTCCTTGCCATGCCGGACTATTCGCCGGGTAACACCATTAAATTATGTTACGAAAAGGGGCTTTCTCCCACAAGCATCTGTTTCGAGCTGTCGGAACGTCACATACTGGATTGTTACGACGAGCCCATAGAAATTCTGGAGGCCTACAAAAAACAACAGTATCGGATCGCCATCGATGATTTCGGCTCTGGATATTCGGGGCTTCAGTTGTTGTATCAGGCTGAACCAGATATTGTGAAATTGGACCGTTTTTTCATAGATACCCTTCAATCAGATGCAAAAAAGAAGCTTTTTCTGACCCATCTGGTCAACATGGCCCACGTAATGGGAATTCTTGTCATAGCCGAGGGGGTAGAGACGGAGGAAGAATTCTATGCTTGCCGGGATATAGGCTGTGAACTTGTGCAGGGCTACCTAATCCAACGACCCACCCAGAATGTAGAAGATCTCATGGTCAAATATCCCTTGGTGGAAAAGTTTATCCAAAAAAATCGAAGGTACCATCCTAATACGAAAGAGTTGATTTATCAGCATATGGAAAAAATTGAGGCTGTCAGTATCGAGGAGCCTGTACTTTCCACCCTGGATATCTTTCGCAAGGACACGAATCTTTCCTTCATTCCGATGGTAAACGAAGCGTCCGAACCCCTGGGAATTCTGCGGGAAAAGGATCTTCGATCCTACATTTTTTCCCCTGTGGGGATCTCATTACTCCAGAACACCTCCTTCAAAAGCCAAAACCTCGATTTCCTTACTCGTGTGCCTATTGTTGAAATTTATACTCGGATAGAAAAAATTCTTGAACTCTACACCATGGCCAAGGATGTGGATGCGATCCTCCTGACCGAGAACGGCAAATACCTGGGCGTACTAAATTCCCGGACCCTTATACAGATATTCAATGAGAAGCAGCTCAACGAAGCTCGAGATCAGAATCCCCTTTCCAGGCTTCCCGGTAACACGGTGATCTCCGAGTACCTGATGGAAGTCTTGAACACTTCCAATGGATCCACCCTCCTTGTGTACTTCGATTTCAACAATTTCAAGCCCTTCAATGACACCTACGGGTTCAGACAGGGGGACCGCGTAATTCTTCTATTTGCCGACCTTCTCCGGGAAGCCTCTATTGTAAACCGGTGGTTTGTGGGACATATTGGAGGGGATGATTTTTTCATGGGTGTATCCTGCCACCGTACACAGGAAATCGAAGAACATCTATCAAAAGTGCGCTCCCTTATAGATAAATTCGCCGAAGATGTGAAAGCCTTCTATCCCAAAAAGGATCGGGATCGGGGCTCTATCTTGGCGAAAGATCGAAACGGCCGATGGAAACGATTTCCCTTACTCACCGTAAGCGCCTGCGCAGTATGCATAAAACAAGGTAAAAAAGAGGCACACAGCTTATTTTCGATAGACAGTATCAGTGAACGGATCGCCTTACTGAAAGCAGAGGCAAAAAAAAGCCGGATATTCCTTGTGGTGGATTCCTCGTGCCAAGAGGAATAGTTAGGGCATGTAAATCCCTCCGTTGACATGCAGAACCGCTCCGCATACAAAAGAACTTAGTTCACTGGCTAGAAACAGAATACACTGTGCAGCTTCCAAGGGCTTTCCTATTTTATGAAGAGGAATCCCTTCGATCTTGCGAGAGCGATACTCCGGTGACCAATCGGAAGTCATATCAGTATCAAAAGGGCCCGGACAGATAGCATTAATCCTAATACCAAGAGGGGCAAACTGAAGGGCTAAACTTCTCGTTAAGGCAAGAATCCCGGCCTTTGAAACACCGTATGCATGATTATGGTTTAAATTAGGCTGCACAGCAGCGAGAGAGCTTACATTGACAATTGTTCCTCCAGCTTTCATATGTTTCAATGACTCTTTACAGAAAAACAGGGTGCCATAGAGGTTGGTACGTAAAATTGCATCCCAGGATTCCAATTTCATCTCCATAAAAGATTCTCGATTAGTTGTACCAGCATTATTCACTAGAACATCGAGTTTACGGTATGTTTGTATGGTTAGAGCTACCACCTTTTCAGCAGTTCGAGGATCTGATACATCTCCTACACAGATGGTTACCTGGGTATCCTTTTTACGGAGTCGAGCTTCCAATGCTTCCAATCCTTGTTTGCTCCTACCCACAAGAACTAAAGCCCCCCCTTCTTCCGCAAACAACTCCGCAGTAGCAGCACCAATTCCTCTTGATGCACCAGTGATGATGCAGACTTTTCCCTCCAACAGTTGGCGATTCATATTCACCTACCAATCCAAGCCTTTGGAAGAAGTATTTTAGGTAAAAATAAAATGACTTCAGGGAAATAAATACACACTAATAAGTTTAAGAAAAATAATCCTACAAAGATTACAATATACTTAGTCATTTTAGAAACTTTCGTTCCTGCAATTTCAGCCGCCATCATGGAACAGAGCCCATAAGGTGGTGTTATTGATCCAACTCTCGTTGCAATAACAGTAATAATTCCAAAAACAATTAGATCGATTTTTAAATACTCTACAATAGGTAATACAAGGGGTACTACAATTAGTACTATCGAATTAGCTTCCATAAATGTCCCCAGTAGTAAATACACGATAGTTATGAGTATTAAAAAAAGTTCTGGGTTGATGTTTGGGATTCCTTTTAATAGCTCAATGAGGGGATGTAATACCTGGAAGTATGTTAGGATCCATGAGAAAAGGGTGGCTGACATGATAAGAAAAAAGATTTGACCCGTAGCAAGGGCTGTAATTTTTGCATGTTCAAGATAGAAGGCTATTTCTCTTTTCCTGTGGAATAAAAACAGCACCAGCACGGTATATGCAACTGCAATTCCAGCCGCTTCCGTAGGAGTGAATATCCCGAAGGTCAACCCTCCAATCACAATCAGGAAAATCGATAGGGGAGTAATACTCTTAAGGTACGCCTGTACAAGTATTTTAGATCGTCTCTCTTTTTCAGGGGCTTCCCCTTCTGTAATCTCTAAAGTCCGGTCTATATTCTTTTTCTTGGCATACACATAAGAATATGTCATTTGTACGAGCCCAATAAATAATCCGGGTATGATGCCCGCGATAAAAAGCGCTGCAATAGAGGTTTGCACGACAGCTCCGTATACAATCATTAAAAGGCTAGGTGGTATGACATTCCCGATAATCGATGACGCGGCTGTAAGGGTAGCAGTAAACTCTGGATCATACCCTCGTTTTTTCATCGCAGGTATGAGTACTGGCCCTAGCGAGGCGACATCGGCAACTGATGAGCCGGATATTCCACCGAAAAAAATGCTGGCCAACACATTTACATGAGCTAAGGAACCTCTCAGGCGGCCAATGAATACCTTGGATATGAAAATCAAATCATCGGATATGCCACCCCCGCTCAACAAATTCCCTAAATAGATATAGAGAGGGATTGCCAGCAGGGTGAAGCTATCCAAGTTCTGGTAGAATACGGTACTGATTACATCAAGCCGTAAAGCAGGTTCTAAAAGTATAGGAATGATACTGCTAAGAAGAAGGATTAAAAAAATAGGGAGATTCAAAATAATCCCAGCCAGGAATACTCCTAAAATGATGAAGCCCTTCATGATTGAAACTCCTGCTCTTTCCTTCTTTTTTTATATCTTTCGAGAAGATGTTTAATATGTGACGCAAGAAGTAACACCACTCCTACTGGATAGGGGAGATAAAAATACCATTGTGTAATCTTTCTGTTAATTGGTTCTAAACGCTTTAGACTGTCTAGATAGGCAATTATTCCTGTATAAAGTAGGATTAAGAGGATCGCAAGAATTATGAACCATCGAATGTACCAAACAATCGCAGCCAAGGAATTGCCTGTTTTTCGATCCAAGTTAAAGAGATCCAGGGATAGATGTTTCTGATTAAGATACGCTACCCCACCTCCCAAGAAAACGATCCAGGCAATACTGAAACGTATAACAATTTGCAATTCGCCGATGGAAGTTTTTAGGAGGTACCGCAGAATAACACCTAAGAAAAACAGTAGAACTAGAAGAAGGATCAACAAACCACTTGCTGATAAGAGTACAGTACTCGGCTTTCTATCGAGAAATTGTGACATTCTGCGAACCTCCTAAAGGGTATTTTTTACTTTACCCTCAATTAAAGATCTGTTCAGCCATTGTACGAACATTCAACTTATCAGCAAGTTCCCAAAACTGTTTGCGAGAAGCCTCCACGAATGGACCCAGATCGGGAGTCATTATCGTAATTCCATACTTTTCTCGAATCGTTTTAAGATGGCCTTCCGTTTCTCCGATAGCAATATCAATGTACTCCTTTTGAATTTCAGCAGAGAGCTTCAGGATTAGGTTCTGAAACTCTTTGGGTAAATTTTGAAACTTCGCTTCATTCATTACAGCACCTGTCATTTCAATCCTATGCTGGGTGCGTGCCACATACTTTCCCACCTCTACCAATCGGGAACTTATCATCGCTTCGGTTGAGTTCTGAGTACCCTGTACCACTCCTGTTTGCATAGCGGTATATATTTCTCCGAAATCAACGGGCACAGGATTTGCTCCTAACAACTTCCACCAGTCCATTTCCACCTTTACGTTCCGGCTACGCATTGTCTTTCCTCGCAAATCCGCGATGGAGTTTATCGGAAAAGTAGAAATAATGTCCCGTTCATATCCTCCAGAATAGAATAGGATACGTACTCCCGGATTTTTGAGTAAGAGGTTATTGAAATAATCCAGTTTTCCAGGAGTATTTACAACACTCTTAAAATGTTCTAGGGATTTGAAGGAATAGAATGCCTCCAGTAAATCGATGGAAGGGTGATAACTCGAGAACAAGCCTAATCCTTCGTTCATGATGTCCACATTTCCCTTGATTACAGAGTCTCTCAACGTTTCACTTTTCCCTAGTTGCCCACTGTAAAACATCCGAAACTCGATCCTTCCATTAGTTTCCTTCTGGAGTCGATTACCCAACTCCTTTAAAGCCCTTCCCTGGATGTGTGTTTCCGCTGTTGCAGTAGCAACTGTAAATACATACTTTTGCTCCTCTTTTTTACCTGCGCTGTATAACAAAGCCGTAAGAACCATTAGCATTACGATTACTAAAGCAACTAATCTCTTCATAAAGACCTCCTAACCATTTATTTACCTTCCCACAAGGGAATAAATAACTAAGCGCGGAAATCTCCCTTTCGAATTGCCTCAGGATTATCAAACCGAAAGGTGGAAAAAACCAGACCGTCAACTCCTAAATCTAATAATTTCCTGTCCATCAAGGAATCAAACCCATGCCACTGCCGAGCTATGAATAGTTTGCAATTCGTTGTACGGATAATTGGCAGATAATTCTGTAATATATCTTGTTCCAAAGGCAGCATTCCTTTACCGGTAAGATAGTTTTGTATGTATCCATACCCTCTATGCATAGGCCACAGATCATGCCACATGGAGGGACATCGGGAAGAGTTCTGATCTATCACTAATTCATCCACCAACCCCGCTTGCACCCAAAATCTCCATTGCAATGTCCAATTGCCAAAAGGAGGCCCAAACACATCACCCCGAGGGATCCCTACACTTAAAACTAAATTTCTTTTGTGTAGTTCTTGAGAAACCCTTTTAATAAACTGTGTAATGGTTTCTCCTAAAAGATCATTCCATAGAGGCAAATCAAAATCTTGTTTCATGATGTCTGTTCCATATCGCTTCTTGTATGCTTCAACAATCACGGGATTAAATCCAAACTGGTCCGCAAAATCTGACGGTTTGCATTGGCTCCGAGTGCAGAGAAAAACTCCCTGAAAATCAGTGTTTTCCACGTAAGATAAAATTCGATTCATCATATGATCCTGCACTTCAGGATAGCCGTAACAAAGGACTCCCCACTGCCTATGTATTCCTGAACGATCCACGAGGGTGTATTCGGGGTTATCGCGGCTCCAATCAGTTTGCCATGTAACATGTTGACCATGCATGACGTTGTGATAGCTGGTTCTACGTTCCTCCTCCGGAGGCAGCGGCCTTCCCTCATCAAGAAAGGAAAAATATAAGTAGGCTTTCATGCCCCTTTCCCTGGCTAAACTTGGG
>Ga0272448_1006649_pt1 | contig 12421 bp, 6 predicted proteins | sample YNPCB0191_FD_202220 | JGI IMG/M metagenome (GOLD analysis project Ga0272448, IMG submission 202220) | Hot spring sediment microbial communities from Yellowstone National Park, WY, United States - YNP-CB-019-1 | ecosystem: Environmental > Aquatic > Thermal springs > Hot (42-90C) > Sediment... | reverse complement strand
ACCGTCATTGCGGCTTAGCATGCCTGAGTCAAAGCGGTTCGTGCAAGTTCAACCGCAGCATCGAGTGCGCGGCGCGCATGCGTCATGAACCCGGTTCTTGTTGTGCCACAGACACGTGTGGTGCCTGTGAGATCGGAAACGGCGTCTATGGAAACGCCAGCTCGAACGGTTGCATACACAGGTTGTTGAAAAAGGGCTGTTTGGGAAAACCGAACCACGAAAACGTCGGGATTTTTGCATGTTTTTCACGTCAGCCACCACGTTCCTCGGCTGCTGTGCGGTTGAACGTAGCCGCGCTCGTAAGAGCGCGGACCACTGGATTTAAGCCGAAAGACCGGGTCCACACGAGCAACCCCGGCGCGCAGTGGACTGCGCGCCCTACCTTAACTCTGCGTGTCCGTACCTTTGCGTTAAAGAGCCGAACGCATGAGGCCATGCGTCCCTACCATAGCCGTTGGTAGGCACATTCCATGCGCGCGGGACTAATGTGTCTGCAACTGAAAATGGTATGGACGCCTCGCCAAGGCGTCCGCAAACCAGTTTCAACTGCCGGCAAGATCCCGGCAGCACAGTGGGGTTCAGAATAGTTCCATTGACTTTGTGTTCTTTGCTTCTTTGCGGTTCAACTTCCGGTCCCTACCGATGCGGACGCGCAGTTGGGCGCTTGTTGAGCCTAGACACATGAAGGCCATGTGTCCCTACCACAGGAAGTAGAAGCCCAAGTGCAGCTTGACAAGCTCCCCCGGCTTATCAACGTCTTTGTGTTTTGGTTTACCGGTCAGCGTGGCGTGGCGCCCATGAGTGGGCATTGCCCTCCGATTGACCTTATTTTCTGTCGGCAAGAGGCTGACAGCACGCTGAGCATTTCGGGCAAATGGAACCGCCGAAGGCGCATGCCACCGCCTATCAACCGCAAATATTGCGTGTCACACGTTGAACTTGAATAACAACACGTCACCGTCCCGCACCTGGTACTCGCGGCCCTCGTGCGAATAATGCCCGGCTGCGCGCGCTTGGGCCACTGAGCCTGCGTTAACAAGGTCTTGCCAATAAATCCGTTCTGCTTTGATAAACCCGCGTTCGAAATCGGAATGAATCCGGCCGGCCGCTTTCACTGCGGTTGTACCTGCTGGCACGGTCCATGCGCGCACCTCGGATTCGTTGAACGTGAAAAAGGTGCGCACGCCTAACAATTCGTATGTGTGCCGGATTAACGCCGCCGTTCCGGACTCTTTTATGCCAAGCTCGGCCAGGTATTGCGCGGCTTCATCTGGGGAAAGGTCGGCCAAGTCACTTTCGAGTTTCGCACAAATGACAACTGTTTCACATGCATGATGCGCGCGTGCGTATTGGCGCACGCTCCTGACGTACGGATTTGCATCTGCGGTACGCAGGTCTGTTTCCTTCAGGTTGGCAGCGAAAATGGTTGGTTTGTCAGTGAGCAGTGGGCAGTGCACAAGCAACTCGTGTTCTTCTTTGGTCAAGCCGGCTGTATTGGCCGGTTTACCAGCGTTCAGGTGCGCCTCGATTTTGTCCAGCACAACCCCTTCAGCAACGGCATGCTTGTCGCCGCTCTTAATTTCCCTGCTGATCTTCTCGCGTCGGCGCCGGACAGCTTCGATGTCTGCGAGAATAAGTTCAGTTGTGACAATCTCGATGTCGCGCACGGGATCAATTTGCCCCGGTAGATGCACCACGTCAGGGTCATCAAAACAGCGTACAACATGCACAATTGCGTCAACTTCACGGATGTGACTCAGGAATTTGTTGCCCAAACCTTCGCCGCGTGAGGCGCCCTTGACCAGGCCGGCTATGTCAACAAATTCAATTGCAGCAGGGACAAGCTTGCTCACGCGTGCCACCTTGGCAATCTGCTCAAGACGCGGTTCCGGCACAGTGACCACCCCGAGATTCGGTTCAATTGTGCAGAACGGGTAGTTCTCCGCAGGTGCCTTGTGCGCCCGGATGACTGCGTTGAACAATGTTGATTTGCCCACATTGGGCAGCCCGACTATGCCGGCCTTGAGCATACGGATTGTTTAGCCTGAAACCTGGCACATGACCACAACGAAAAACCTGTCTGCCTGGACACATTCCCTCGACTGTAATGCGCAAGTGTGGTCTGAGTGCAGCGCTACCATATCGAAATTATGCCGGTTCATTGCACCACAACCACACGATAAAACCGCGCAGTGTCAGGCGCAACCATGTCAACCGTCTCAGCCACAAAGTCGCTGGCGGTGATATCAGGTTCAATGTCCTCCCACTGTGTGTCGTCCAAGTCTGACTTGAATTGGACGCGATAGACGCAGCCCGGGATCGCATTCCAACTAAGGGTCAATTCATTTGTCGAAGTTAGACGCGCTTCGAGCATCGGCCGCGCAAACACAATTACGGCAAAACTCGTTGTAGCACTCAACGGCGGTTGACCATCGTCAATAACATGAACACCGACAATGTTCGTTCCAAGGCACGATTCGTCAGGTACCCATTGAAAGACACCACTGACCGGATCAATTACGGCGTTGACTGGTGCATTTGTATCAAGACAGAACTGCAATGTCTGTGGGGGCACATCCGGGTCAACTGCAACATTTGTCACGCACAGGCGCATTTGCGCATGGATAAGCTGATCAGGCACCGGCATCAGCACGGGCGCATGATTTGTCGGCAGTACGGTGAAAAGGAACGAATTAGTTGTCTCTGCCATGCCATCGCCAACGATCACAGTGACAATTGTCGAGCCTGTCCGGCCTGGCCTCGGGGTGATTGTAATCGTGCGGTTTGTGTTTTCGCCGGCGAACTCGATTCCGTCCGGGCTGACCAAGTTTGTATCGCCCGGTAACGCACAGAGCGACAGCTCCGATGCCGGTGTTTCAGCATCCCAAATTGCGAACTCGACCGGCCCGGCTGGTGTGCTTTCGAATGTGGCAATGTCCGGTATTACCGAAATGTTCGGAGCTGAATTAACAAATACAACAACGCGCACAGTGTTGTTCGAGCTTTCAGAGTCGGTTGGCTGGGATGAAACTGCCGCCGTGTTTGTCCACCAACCCGCGCTAACACCTGCAGCATTCACCGTGATCGTGGCGGTTTCACTCGGCTGCATCTGCCCAAGATCGAATACGGCAACACCATTGTCGTGTGTCCAACTACCCCGACTTGTATTGGCCGAAACGAACTCGAGTCCAGCCGGCAGCAGGTTTGTCACCACCACCGCGTCGGCCGTGCACGGGCCGAGGTTTGTTACGGCGAAGACAAGCGTAATCGGCGTGCCGAGGTTGATTGCAACTGCAGCGTTCGACACATCCAAGGCAATGTCGGCAGCCTCGACTGCATTGTAAATCACAAGCGCAAAATCTTGGTCGAGACTCGGTGGTTCATTCGGCACACCATCCGAATTTATGTTCGCGGCGGTGACAGTAACAACAAACGGCCCGGATAGACCAGCAGGTAAAAACACACTCTCGACGTTGTTTTTTGGGTCGGCTGAGCCACCCGTGACCGAGAACGCGCCACTGAACACGTTGCCCTTGTAAACGTTGCCTGCAACTGCGACGGTCAAATCTAGATCGTTCTTGTAAGCTGCGCCTACGGTGCTGCCCGGTGCATCTGTCCAGGCCAGTGTGACCCGAAAAGGTTTGGCCGGGTCCGCAATTACCCCCACAAATGTTCGCGTTTGACCCGTGGCGATGAACTTGTCGCTTGCAACCTGGTCGCGCAAAATTCGCTGCACACCGTCAAATGCCATCCCCAGATTTACCGCGCCCATGCCCTGGCTTTGCGACCATAACGTGTCGTTTGCGTAGGCTCCCGTTAAATACCGGGCTGAATTGATCAAGTACGCCTTTGTCATGGCTGGGCTGGGCACCGGCAGACCGAGGTTGATGAAATACTGCCGCAGTAGCGCGCATGCACCTGCAACTGCGGGTGTGGAATGGCTCGTGCCGGACGACACTGTGTAAAACTGTTGGCCGAGCGGAAAGAAATTATCCGGGTCACCAACCGAACCGCTACCAGGCAGCGCGCACACGGTCTTGGAATCAAAACATGTAATTGCCGCGCCCAGGCCGGTTGGTGGTGGTGGAGGCGAAGATTGCGGAACGCCGCCTGTGACGTGTGTTCCAGGCGCAACAAGGTCGGGTTTCATCCGGCCGTCTGCACACGGGCCGCGACTCGAAAAGCTTGCGATATCGTCTGCATTATCAGCCGCAAAATCGGATATGTTGCAGCCGTCGTTGCCTGCGCTGTTATTGCCGCCGTTGGCGATAGTGAGCGATCGAACATTTTCCGTTGCGCCAACTGTGACAACGTTTTTGGCCGAGCCGGGTGAATTAATGCTTTGCGTGGCAGGTCCCTCGTTGCCAGCCGCAAAGACAATCACCATCTGCTGGTTACCCGGCGCGGGATATTTTGCACCGTCAGGTTGCGCATCACGCACCAGGGCATCGTAAACCTGTGCATCAACGTCGTACGCGCCGGAAGTGTCGCCACCCCAACTGTTGTTACTGATGCGCGCGCCGTCGTTGTACGCCCAGGAAACCAGTGTGTTGTAGTTTGGGTTAGTGAACTCGGCCGGATCGAAAATCACAGACGAGCCAACACGCACAAATGGGCATACGCCAAGTCCGTACCTGAACCCAGCAGCGTCAGTGTGCGGGAAACCGGCTGGCATATCGTTGTAACCCGCAATGATATGCGCATTCAATGCGCCGTGCCCGTCGCATGCCTGCAGTGTACTACCCGGCATGTTGCGTTTGCCAACAAGCCGGTAATAAACCACGCGGCTTGTCGAATTTGTCTGGCCGAGTTCGTAAAGCCCGAAATGGCCGGGTGTAATTGTACCGTTGTCAATTCCGCTGTCGCTCACGTCAACTGCAAAACCCGACTCAGCGAACTGCGCTTGTGAAAATCCTTTGCTCGCCAACCAGTCAAGGTAACCCGGCCCGGCTGGCATACCGGCAACCAAATTCCCCGCAATTATCTGGCTTTGCCGTTCGTCGAGCTTGTGGCGGGGTGGATATGCCTGGATCGAAACCACATCCGGCCGCGCAGCAAGTTCGCTCACCCGATCCGCCGGTAACCGCACAATGACGTTCCGGTAATGCAAAATGCGAAATTCGTTTTTGATCGGTTCGAGCTGCACCCGCTCGATCAGAGCCAGTGTGTCCGGATTTGCATCAGTGTCTTCGATAAGTTGGACCGCAAACGTGTCAGTTGCGCCCTGGCCCGAAAGTGCCTTCGCAACGGCCGCACGCGCATGCGGCTGAATCTTGAATTCGTCAACAAATTCGCCTTCCCATTGCACAATTTCATTCGTACCAGCCCACGTCTGCAGTACAGCCAGTGCGGGTGCGTCCCCATAAACCAGGTACGAATTATGGGGTATATAACTGACAACATGCACGCCCGTGCTCTCAAGCTCGGCCCGCCATTCCGGTTTGACAGGGCCGACGAACTGAACCAAATGCAGGCGTCTGCCAGCAAACACACCACGCGGTTTCCTGAGCATTCGTGCTGCCGGACTGCGCGTATGGAGATGACCGACGTTCAGCTCGATTTTTTCCATGTGCTCGGCTAGCTCGATGCCGTAGCCCAACCTTGCCGGCAATGCACCAGCGTCAATTTCAACAAGCTTGAATCCGCCATAGTCAGCTATAAACCGCGCGCCACAGGCTGAAAGTGAAGCTGTAAGTGTCGGCTCAGACACACGCAATCTGCGTGTCGTGCCGCCGTTTGCACTGGCAGCCACGAAAAACAACGTGTAAACAACCAAAAGCGTGTGAGGCGTCTTTAGCATGCAGTTTGGCTTACACTTTCACAACTCTAGCGTACGGATTGACCCGGAAACGACGCGCTATGCAATTGCGGCATTGCACGTGAACTGCCTCCTTTCATTGCAAATGCGCCATTTGCTTTGCGCTTCACGATTTTAATATGCGTCATTGCCCCACCAAGTCAATTCACGCACGGCACCGGATCGGCTCGGATGCGTCAACACCGGCGCTTCGCGTTCAGCTCACGAATCGTGTCTCTGTCCAGCACGCTCGCCAATGCGACTGCGGGTTTTAACTGCGCGATACATTTCAATTACCTTGAGTCGTTGTTTCTCATGCAAAATGATGCGGTGGTGGTACCCGGCCCGGTTCAATGCTGCTGGGTTTTTCCACGGTTGATGAATCAGCTCAACCGGAAACGACGCAAGCTCAGGTACCCAACGCCGAATGAACTCGCCGTTCGGATCGAATTTTTGTCCCTGTGCAACCGGATTGAAAATGCGAAAGTACGGCGCGGCATCAGTGCCTGTGCTGGCGCTCCATTGCCAACCACCGTTGTTGGCTGCCAAATCAGCGTCAACCAGCTTGCGCATGAAATATCGCTCACCCCACTGCCAGTTAATCAACAGGTCCTTGCTTAGGAACATCGCAACAATCATCCGTAGCCGGTTATGCAACCAGCCGGTTGCGTTCAAACACCGCATGGCCGCATCAACAATCGGGTACCCGGTCATGCCGTTGCACCATGCGTCGAAATGCGCGCTGTTCTCCGACCACTCGAGCGCGTTGTACTCTGGCCTGAAACTGCCATGTGCAACGTGGGGAAAATTTGCCAGGATTTGATTGTAGAACTCGCGCCAGATCAGCTCGGTCAGAAATACATCGCAACTTTTCTTTTCTGTGATTGACCTGGCGCGGGAACGCGCTTTTCGTAGCGCAGCCAAAACCGTTCGGATACCAACTGTCCCGAAACGCAAGTGTGGTGAAAGACGCGAGGTGCCATTCTTGGCCGGATAATCTCTCAGTGTAGCATACTCGTAAACCGGGCCGCTCATGAATTTGGCGAGCGTAGTTAGTGCGCCTTTTTCAGTTGCATCTGGCGCAGCCCCGGCATCGGATTTCCCCGTAACTCCGAGCACAACTGGTAAATCATAGGACTTTATTTTTGGTAGGCGCGTATTCGCACGGCGCTTGGTCAGCCTCGGCTTCGGTGCCGGGATCGGCCGCGCTTTCCATGCCCTTGCATATGGGGTGAAGACTGTGAAAGGCCGGCCTGCTTGTGTGAGAATCTCCTGTTCCTCCCAAACGACACTGTCCTTGAACGACTCGAACCCGAAACCGGCCGCATTCAATGCGGAAAAAACACGCGCTTCGACACGTTTCTCCTCTGGCTCGTATCCCCTGTTGCAAAAGACGGCCTCGGCACGCAGCTCTTTGCAAAGTTTGGGTAGCTCAACCTCGGGCTGACCGCAGCAAATAATCAACTCGTACCGAAGTTCGCGGAGGCTGTTGCGCAACGCCGTAATTGCGTCCCTCAAGAAAGCCAACTGCCGTTCCCCCAGACCGGCACTCCCAAAACACACGTCGTCCCAAACGAACACAGGTACAATATCCTCGGCAAGCACAGCGCCAGCATTCAACGCAGTGTTGTCAGACAAACGCAGGTCGCGCCGAAACCAATGGATCACTCGTTTCACACGCACAGAGTAACACGAACCGGCGCTTTGAAAAGTGAGACACGCAGCCCGCTGGTTAACCGCAAAAGCAACGTCGGAGATGGTTGAAAAAGTCTTTTTTGCGCGTACTACAGTTGCAAAACTACGATAATTTTAAGGGGGGCATGTTTCGAGGCATGACTTTTTGAGCGGCCTGCTAATTGCACGTACTCTATGTTGGTGCCGGATATTGATTATTGCCGCCCCTGATCTGCGTTTGGCGGTGAAGCGATTGTGCATACGCGCAACACTTGAGCGACCCACGCGCGATGCGTGGTCGTTGAGAACGGGTGTTCAGCGTCCTGCCGATTGCGACACAGGTGCGCCCGCTGCTATGCGCGGTTCGGCGTGTACCCGACTCTGGGCGAGGTGAAAGCCGTCCCTTCAACCGAACCGAAAGCGGTGCTGGAGCACCGCGCTCCAAAAGCTTCTACTCCAATCCTTCACACCGGAGGCGTAGAGAGTAAGGTAGGGCGCGCAGTCCACTGCGCGCCGGAGTTGCTTGTGTGGACCCGGTCTTTCGGCTTGAATCCGGTGCTCCGCGCTCTTACGAGCCCGGCTACGGCGGGCGACCATCCCGGTCGAAAAAGGCCCCTGACAGCCCCACTCACCTTGTGGGCACTGCGGCCAAGATGGCCGCGCGCCAATCCGCCCAGAGGCGCAGAGAGTCGGTAGGGCGCGCAGTCTACTGCGCGCCGGGGTTGCTTGTGTGGACCCGGTCTTTCGGCTTGAATCCGGTGCTCCGCGCTCTTACGGGCGCGGCTACGGCGGGCGACACCATCCCAGTCGAAAAAAAGCCCCTGACACACGCTCCACCCACCTTGTGGGCACTGCGGCCAAGATGGCCGCGCGCCGATCTGCCCAGGCGCGCGACCGTCGCGGTGGCAGAAGACCTGCGGCCAAGATGGTCGCGCGCCAGAGCATAATAACAGTTGCGCGGTTACACCGACCATGCGCCTCGGCGAGGCGTCCATACCATTTTAGTTCCGCACACTTCTGTCTCTCATGAGTCCGGGCAAAACAAGTGCGCTGTTGTGCATCTGCGTCATTGGGCATGGAAGTCGAAACGCAAAGATTACAAAGACGCGAAGTTGTTGGGGGGCATGCTCTAACCCGGATATTTCGCAAATTTGCAGCGCCGGTGCGACAGAACCGTTTTGGTGCATCCTGCAACAGCGGGACGCGATTCAAAAACCGGCACAGTTCAAGCAAGCGTTGCGTGCTATGGTCTGCCGTCCCTTTTGGGGCCTTAGGGATGATTTGTGATGACCTGTTTACCCACCATTAGCGCGGTAGGTTATCGTCTGTCGGCCTAACAGACTTGGGATTTAGGTTGAGGTTTTTTGGACAAGGCGTGTTGGCAAAGAGCTTTATGGGACAAACCTGTTGTGTCGCCTCCATGCGTGGCAGCCAGCTAACGTTGGCGGGCTTGGCCGGCAGCAGCGGAATGCGATACAGCAGACTTGGAAGTCAGGGCTACAAAGAACGTGTGATGTATCCGGGCTAATCCGGTACGAACGCCTGCTCGGATCATTCGCAGTTTTGTAGTGCCTAACCGACAAAAGCCGGTTTTTCGAACATGCGCTCGCACAATGCAGGACGTTCAATAACGCAAAACCTTCACTTGGCCAGTGCGCCCTAACACCTGGAGTACGCTGGCCCTGTGCATTTGTATAAAATGCACAAGATGTTTGCCGCATGAACTGCGATATGTGCAAGTTGTCAAAAATGTGATACTGTTTTGGCGCTTTGAAAATGCGGAGCTTATATATCGCTTTTCGGGTAATTGCCCTGGGCGCGCTGTTAATGTTGGCCGGCCGGTCTGTCACCACAACGGCTGGTGGGCCAACCGCGCAGCCGACCAAATCCGACCAGAAACCTGAAAGCGTTCTCACAACAGCCGCACTGCAGCTTAAGCCAGGCAGTAACGACCCGTACGTCATTTTTTGGGTTGGCAAACTGCTCGAAAAACAGCATTACAACCAAGAACCATTCGACGAAGCTACATCAAGCAGGTTCTTGGACAGGTACATTCGCGATCTTGACCCGCAACGGCTGCACTTCCTCCAAACCGATTTGGCTGAACTTGAAGGGTACAGATTCAGGCTGCATCGGCTGAGCCTGCGGTTGGGCGACACATCACCGGCATACGTGATTTTTGCGTTGTTCATGCGCCGACTCGAACAGCGCGTACAGTATGCAATTGAACTTCTGGAGACCGAAAAGTTCACGTTTGATACTGACGAACGTGTGCTGGTTAACCGGCGTGATCAGCCATACCCGAAAACCCTCGATGAAGCCAAGGTACTATGGCGTGACAGATTACGCGCTGAGTATCTGCAGGAAAAGCTCGATGGCAAAAAACACGACGAGATCGTTGATATCCTAAAACGCAGGTACAACCGCACACTTAAATCGTTCAAAGAATGGGACAATGAAAATGTGCTCGAGGTGTACTTGTCAGCGCTTGCGCATGTGTACGATCCGCACTCGGATTACATGAGCAAATCATCTGCAGACAATTTTGCCATAAACATGAACCTGTCGTTGTTCGGCATTGGCGCAACTCTCATGTCCGAAGACGGGTATTGCAAGATAACCGAGCTTGTGCCGGGCGGCCCGGCAGAAACGAGCGGCAAACTTAAGGTGGGCGACAGGATTGTGGCAGTTGCGCAGGGGGATGAACCGCCGGTTGACATAGTTGACATGCCGTTACGCAAGGCAGTCCAATTGATTCGCGGACCGAAAGGTACAACCGTGCGCCTGACCATTATCCCCGCCGGTGCAACCGACACATCGATCCGCAAAACAATCACGCTTGTCCGCGACGAGATCAAACTCGAAGAACGCGCTGCCAAAGGCAAAATAATTGACCTGCCCAAGCCTAACGGCGGCCGTGTCAGGCTGGGCGTGATTGATCTGCCATCGTTCTACGGTCGGGTTGAGTTCGGAACCGGTAATGCGCATCCGGAAGGCCGAAGTGCCTCCAGTGACGTTGCAAAGCTCTTGCGTAAGTTTAAGTCCGAAGCCGTTGACGGCGTCATTCTCGACCTGCGCCGCAATGGTGGGGGTGCACTCGATGAGGCGGTCAAACTTACCGGCCTTTTCATCAAGCAAGGACCTGTTGTGCAGGTACGCGACTTCGACGGCACGGTTATGGTCGAGCAAGACACCGATCCTGAGGTTGTGTACGAAGGCCCGTTGGTTGTATTAACCAGCCGGTTCAGTGCATCCGGCGCAGAGATTGTGGCTGGCGCACTCCAAGACTATGGTCGGGCACTGATTGTCGGTGACTCGTCAACATACGGCAAGGGTACTGTCCAAAAACCGTTTCCGCTCGGCTATCTGATACGCCAAACTACACAAACCGTCACAAACGATCCCGGCACACTCCTCGTCACAATACGCAAGTTTTACCGGCCCAGCGGCCAATCTACTCAACTAAAAGGCGTTGTCCCAGACATCATTTTGCCATCCGTAAACAACGTAGCCGAGGTTGGTGAATCCGCATTGGACAATCCGTTGGACTGGGACATGATTGAAAGTGTTAAGTTTGACCGGTTGAACCTTGTCGAGCCGTACCTAGCTGAAATTCGTGCACGGTCAGGTGCGCGTATTGCGCGTGACACCGAGTTCGCTTTCATACAGGAAGACATCGAGCGCACCAAGAAACTACTCGAAGATAAATCCGTGTCGTTGAATGAACAGCTCCGGCTCAAAGAAAAACAAGAAGCCGAGGCACGCGAAAAACAACGTCAACAGGCGCGTTTGGCCCGCACACAACTCGAACAGACAGTTTACGAGATAACACTGAAACTGGCTGACCAGCCCGGGCTGCCACCCCCACTTCCCAAGACAAATGGTTTGGCCATGGCAAAAGACACGACTAGAACGCAAACGACCAGCTCGTTGACAAACGCAACCAGCTCAGTAACTGTCACTGGTAGCACGAACAACCTCCAAGGTCAGTCAACAACGGCGATCTTGACCAATACAACTCAGACAGCTTCATTTGCACACGAAAAAAACGCTTCAGGAGCCGACGTAACCGAAAGCGACTCAGCCGATGAAGAAAAGGTACCTCAATTGGACGTACACCTTGAGGAAGCGCAGCGGATACTGGTTGATTACATCGAACTGATAGCTGCTCGTGGCACCGTTAACGTTAAAGGCGAACCCGAAAAGCCGTTCCAGGCCGCTGTCTCGCCTGGACTTGCCCCGACACAGGTTAAACCGTAATACGTCAGTTAGCCCAGATATCTCAGACATTTTAAGTGGCACAAGACTTCCAAGGCTGACATCTGCCCGTCCGCCTGTCTGCGTGCGACACACTGGCAGGCGCTCGACTTGGCGCAGACAAGAATCGCCTCCCGCCTATCGCTTTAACACTTTAACGCGTTACGCATCCTCGCTGCACTCAACTTTGGCGCAGGTGGGCGATACAGGGTGCCTGTCCCACAATGCGGGATGCGGGACAATTGTTTGGTTGGCCGTCACTGCAAGCCTTTGAAATATCCGGGTTAGGCAACATTTTCGGCTGGCCCATCACGTAAGTGCGGGGCGGGCCGCGTACGCTACCCATCGTCCAATTTTTTACCACAAAACCGGTGGAGACGCAGAGTTAAGGTAGGGCGCCTCCCGCATGTGCGGGACTGGGCGCCGGGGTTGGGCATGCAGGCCCAGCTCCCAAGTTTGAGTCTTCTTCCGCGCTCTTACGAGCGCGGCTACGCTCATCTGCAGTGCTGTAGCGGCGGTCCGTGACCGCCAGGTTCAGTTGTCCCGCGCATTGCCGGGCTGTCTTGCTGCACCCATGCTGGGGGAAAACAGACGGCGTTCGCAGAACGCCGCTACAAAAGCTGTTGAGTGGCGCGCGCCGCTCTGAGGCGCAGTAAATTCTGCATTGAAGAGCAAGGCTTCGTCAGGGCCGGC
>Ga0272448_1006648_pt1 | contig 12423 bp, 10 predicted proteins | sample YNPCB0191_FD_202220 | JGI IMG/M metagenome (GOLD analysis project Ga0272448, IMG submission 202220) | Hot spring sediment microbial communities from Yellowstone National Park, WY, United States - YNP-CB-019-1 | ecosystem: Environmental > Aquatic > Thermal springs > Hot (42-90C) > Sediment... | reverse complement strand
AGCATCTGATCACTCGGCCAGTTGTTCTTGCCTCCGTCGTTCGGGTCTGCTTTACATTCGGTATCCACATTTATAACGACATTTGTCCCGTTTCTCATTCTCACCATCGTATTGGGATCCGGGAGCGGCGGTGAGGAGAGGATATCATGGATACTCCCGTCATCCAGTATAACCGCGCTTATACCATTCACCGCGGAATAAGAATACCCTGGAACACACCCGATGCACCCCAGCCAGATCACAAAGACTATCCCGCATACTATACTCCTGCGCATTCCTTTCCACCTTAAAAAAGAAATTACTTCTTTCCCAATAAACCTTTCGGTGTAATATCCCGAATTAAGTTTCTCTCGTGGATTTGAGTCCATGAATTACACCTTTTTAATGTATCCCATATATGCTTCCTCATTTATCGAGAGGAAGTAATTTTTCGGGATTGTACAAGTAATTTCCTCAAGTAATAAAGTATTTAAACCCAGAACGCCATTATATGCATAAATGGTATTCCTGGCAATCATTGATGGCAAGCACTTCTGCGGGTTGTGCGGCAGTCTCCTAGCGGATGGAGTAAAGAGGTGTCCAGTCTGTATGACTGATTTTGAGGAGACCCTCGAATGCGTATTCTGTGAACAATGCAGTTCCATTACCCCGCTTACCGTGGAGACATGTCAGATCTGCGGAGCAAAACGAAAACAGGAGACTGCGAGGAAACCCGTTTCTTCTGCGGATGAACCACCACCGATCCCGATGCCTCATCACGCCTCTGAGACTCCAGTAAAAGATAAGGAGAAACCAGCGCCCGTTGAATCCCGGGCAGATACCCTGCATCTTCCTCCATCCGGGTTTTCCCCCGGGGAAAAGACTCCCCTTATCAAAACATCAGATGAACCTTCAGCCATCCCCCCGGGTAATACAAAAGTACAGCAGATTATTGGTCCCATCTCCGAGAAGGAGACAGACCCGGCGAAGCTCCATGCCTATATTAAAGAGTTACAGGAAGAGATCTCCCTGCTCAGGATGAGCATCGATGATCCGGAGATCGCGAAAAAACATGTTACACCCCCTCAGGCACCACCTCAACCGGCAGTAAATCCACAGGCTATCGAAAAACTTGCCGCAATGAATAAGACTCTGACCGCCCTCCTGGAAAAAATGAAAAAATATGAGACCACCACGATCTTCAAGGTCGTTAGCAATATTCAGAAAGATGTAGAAGAGGTTCTGCGACTCCTTCTGGGGTAAACCACGCAGAGGAGATACTCGCCTCAGAAGAAAAGATATGCGAGTTTTTCTCTCCTGGAGGGTGTGGATTATCCGGACATCTCCCTTTTCTTGAAAATGTATACTGCCAGTGCCGTGGAAGTGATCCCGTATGCGAGAAGTACACCGATACCCTGTGCGAGCGTGGGGTGAAAGTCCCAGACAGTCATTGTGGTATTGTTCCTGCCGATGGGGATTACCTGCTTGGAGGTGACTGGATAGGGGTCTGACAGGATATCTGTAATGGTATTACCCGAATAGGTGGGAATGGCAGAGGGTTCAACACCAGCAAGGGAGAGCATAGACTCCGCTATGGGAAAGATCATCAGAAAGAGGACAAATACCAGCACATTGGATGCGGTAGTCCCCTTCATCAGGGAACTGATCAGAAACGCTACAGAAAGGAGTGCCCACATGTAAAGTGATGCGAGGAGAAATGACTGGAGAATGGATATTGATCCCTTGCCGGTGAAATATAGGGTAGCGATCGACCCGATGAGGTAATACAGGCCGAGCGCTATCATGCATGCAATGAAACTTGCAATGAACTTCCCGGAAAAGAGGGTCTCCCTCCTTACCGGTGCAGGAAATATAACATACCCTGTACGGTTCTGGTATTCCGAGACTATTGCATCCGCCCCGAAGAATGTGGCACAGATCAGGGCAAGGATACTTGCAAAACCGGCAAAGGTCCTGAAGTATTCTTTTGGGTCATCAGGTACCCTATAGTTCATGATCTGCGGGATCGCTATGATGAGCCCTGAGATCAGAAGGACGATCCCGAGAACAGCAGGAAGACGCCACCCCCTCGTGAACCTGAACAGTTCGTGTCTTGCAACAAGGGTCAATTGTTTAATATCTGATGGAAGGATCTTTTCCATATTTTCACCTCAGAGTGATGACCGGACGAGTGTCATATACATATCCTCGAGCCCGTCAGAGACCTGCCTGAACGATGTGATCTTTACACCCAGACCACGAATATCATCAAGAAGGGTCGAGAACTCTTCGGGTCCACCGTTCACATCAACAATGAGGTGTGTGGTATAAACCCATTCGACCCCGGAGACATTCCTGAGTTTTTTGATCCTGTCCACGATATCCGCTGTCAGCGGGAGAAGACTCTGGACCTCGATCCTCCCCCGGTTGAACCTGCGCGAGACCTCTTCCACACCACCATCGAGTATCAACTTCCCCCGATCCATCAGGGCGACCCGATCGCATACCTCCTGCACTTCATGAAGCATGTGTGAACTCATGAATATGGTTTTCCTCTCGTTTTTCAGATTAAGAATTATATTGCGTACCTCGACCATCCCGCGCGGATCCAGCCCGGAGGCAGGCTCATCCAAGATGAGGATTTCAGGTTCGTGAAGGAGTGCCTGTCCGATTGCGAGACGCTGTTTCATCCCCTTGGAGAACTTTCCTATTTTCTTATCCTTCCATTCGGTCAGCCCGACCTCCCGGAGGACATCGTTCGACCTCTTTTTCACATGATCCGGTGTCATTCCTCGAATCCTTCCAAGGTATGCAAGTGCCTCCACTGGAGTAAGATAGGGGTAGAACTCCGGTGTCTCAACCACTGCCCCGACATAGGAAAGGGCTTTTCTCGGGTCCTCTGTCACATCGATCCCCATCAAAAAGGCTTTTCCCGAGGTGGGAGAGATCAGGTTCGTCAGAATCTTAATGGTGGTGGTCTTTCCTGCACCATTCGGTCCAAGGAGACCTAGGCATTCCCCCTTCTTAACATCAAGGGTGAGGGAATCAACAGCAAGGGTCTCTTTAAACCTCTTGGATATCTTTCTTATTTCGATAGGGTTCACATGCGTCTCCATTTTGTTTCAATATATTAAGGTTCCGTGGGGTATGATGGATAAGAACTCATAATTGCTCCTCCCGGGGAACCATAAAATTATTAATAATACAAAAGATATGCAGGGATAGGTGGGCAAATGAAACCGGCATACCGTGTGAGCCTCCAGATAGGTATACTGTGTCTGGTTCTGATGCTGGGGATCCCCTCAGTGGCTGCCTTCAGGGCAGAGCACGATGAGACTGTTATTGCAATATATCTAAAGGAGAATGCACCTGACATTCCTCTTTCATATAAAGGGGATGTGATTGTTGCTGCAGAATCAGTGTTCTCCGAGGTTGAGGGGACCACGCCTGTTCAGGTGATCAGACCCGTGATCTCCCTTGGAAGGGTAAGGTTTGACCCTGCATCCTCTTCGGAGAACTGGCGATGGGAGGGTCCGGGGCTTTATCTGATACAGTTCAGGGGCCCTGTGAGTAGACAAATAAAGGATGCATTAACGAATATGGGGATGATGGTTCTGGATTATGTTCCACATCTGGCATACCTCGTCTGGATGGATGAGGATGCCACGCCCTACCTTCACGGGTGGGGGTATGTGAGAGCGGTGGTCAAATACCGACCTGAGATGAAGATCAGTCCCGGAATGGATAAGTTCACCGGGGGGAGGCTGATCCTTGCACTCGGTGTAAGAGGGAGGATGCGTGACCCGCCGGGAGAGATCGTATCGAGTGTTGGCGGAAGGATCATACACTCATATCCTCTGGGGGGTTACACATATTTTCGTTTTCTCGGGGATGTAGAACGGGCGAAGACCCTTGCCCTGAGGGAAGACATCACATGGATTGAGACTCACGAGTTTGAGCGAACGGATGATGAGAAGGCGACGCAGATCGTGGCGGGAAATATCCCCGTTGTTCCCGGGTATCAACAGTGGCTTAAGAATAAAGGTGTGGATGGAAGCGGGATAATCATCGGGCATGTGGATACCGGTGCATATGCACAGCATAAGGATATTGCGGGTCGTCTGATTGATGTGAATACGAACGGTCAGGATTCAGGGAGTCACGGGACACATACCGCGGGTATATGCTGTGGTAACGCATCATCCAACAAGACCGATGCTGACGGGTTTCAGTACGGACAGGGTATGGCGCCAAATGCAAAGTTAATCACGATTGAGTTGCAATCCATGTCACACTCTGAGTATATGCAGAATATTGCAAGAAGGAACGGAACGATCACGACATTCAGCTGGAATGTCGGGTCGGGAACGGATTATGGGGCGGTGGAGAGAGAATATGATATCTATGTGGTTGATGCAGATTCAACCATCAGCGGAGAACAGCCGGTAAGTATAACATTCTCGGCAGGAAACACGGGACCCGGTCCGGGGACGATCACTAAACCCCACTGTGCAAAGAATGTAATCGCGGTGGGTAACTCTCTGAGTCTCCGGAGTTCGCCCCCGAACATTGACCAGCTCGCCTCATCCAGTTCAAGGGGTCCCTGTGAGGACGGGAGGATCAAGCCCGAGGTCACTGCCCCGGGATCAAACATCATGTCAGCAAAGGCAGGAACCATCGATGACCATACCTCGATGACAGGGACGAGTATGGCATGTCCGCATGTTGCAGGGGCGAGCGCACTGATCCAGCAGTGGTATAAAAAGAAGTTTGGTGAACTCCCCCTGCCTTCTCTGGTAAAAGCCATGCATATTAACGGGGCAACAGATATGGCAGGTGTCTCAGAGCCGATCCCTAATATGAATGAGGGGTGGGGTCGGGACAATATAAGCAATGTGATTGAGAATGGGTTGAAGATGTATTACCACAATGAGAAAAGTAAACTGGATACCGGAAAAGAGATAACATTCAAGGCGGGTGTAGCGGATCCGGGCAAACCATTCAAGGTTACTCTGGTATGGAGTGATGCACCCGGTGCATCAGGGGCAAACCCCGCCCTTGTGAATGACCTTGACCTTGTTGTGGAGGGGAGCGAGGGGACATATTACGGGAATGTATTTTCTAACGGATGGTCACAGACTGGCGGTACACCCGATGCCTTAAACCCGGTAGAGAATGTCTTCATCAAGAACCCCACACAGATCTACACCATAAGAATCATCGGCAAGAATGTCCCGCAGGGTCCGCAGAGGTTCTCACTGGTGGTTTCGAATACCCTGCTTTCAGGTGCATCGATCACGCTATCCACCCCGAAGGGGGGCGAGGTCTTCCACGGAGGGCAGAGTGTCTCTGTCACATGGACATCAAACGGGTCCATCATGCCGAACTCTGTCAACCTTTCATTCTCCAAGGACAACGGGACCACATGGACAGATATCGCTGGTGGTCTCCCTGCCAACTTCAGTTACCCATGGACCGTCCCGAGGGAGAACACATCTGTTGCCGTGCTGAAGGTTGAGGCAGTGGACCAGATGGGAACGAAGATCTTCTCCCGGAGTGGAAGCTTTATGATCGACTCCGGACCTCCGGCATCAATGGCATCCCCGCTCCCCGGGTATACCCTCAACTCAACATTCGACATCGGATTTACTGCAAATGATACCCTGTCCGGAGTGGAGAATGTCCAGCTGTTTTACCGGAAGGGGAGTACTGGCGTATATACCCCGGGTCCGGTATCGAACTCCAGTCCGATCAGGTTTACTGCCCCCTCTGAAGGGAGGTTCGAATTCTATACGATTGCAAAAGATAAGGCAGGAAATAATGAGAGTTCAAAGGGATCTCCGGAGGCATGGACAGAGGTGGATATCACCGCTCCTTCAGTGGTAAAGACAGCACCTGTAAATAATTCAAAGGGGCTTAATACAAACCTGAGTGTAAGGATTACATTTTCCGAGAGCATGAACACAACCGGGGTTAAGGTGGAGGTAACCCCGCAAAAGACGCCGGAGAACCCGCAATGGGCTCTAAACGATACAGAACTGAGTTTTTCGTTAACCAGCCTGTTACTCAATACGGAATATGAGATCAAGATCTCAGGAAAGGACCTTGCCGGGTGGGTTATGCCATCATATATCTTGAAGTTTACCACGATCGAAAGGATCATTGTTCCAGCCACTATTGACGGTGTTGTAAAGGATGGAACAACACATCAACCCCTGGAAGGCGCGGAGATCCGGGGGTATAAAGCAGGGACAACCGAGGTCGTTAATATGACGACTACAGACCCTCAGGGGGTCTATACCCTTACCCTTCCGCCCGGGAACTATGATATCAATGTGAGCATGCCCGGGTATGAACCATCTCAGATTACCGTGTCCTTAAAAGAAGGGGAGTCAAGAACATGTGATTTCGAGATATACAGACCGGGGGGTGTACCCGGTACGGTTACAGGGTACGTAAGGGATGAGAAGGGCACACCGATCGTGGATGCATCCGTTTCAGCAGGCGGAAATAATACTTCCAGAACGGACATGCACGGCGCATATACACTCTCCCTTCTGCCCGGGGAATATACACTTGTTGCGAGCGCTAATGGATTTTCCGCGCAATCTGTAAAGATAACTATCATTTCAAGGCAGACTCTGTTCCAGAATTTCACACTCAAACCAGAACCCAAACCACAGAAAGATATACTCTCAGAGATGATGCCGTGGCTTATTCTGATAATAATCGTGGCAGCGGTTACTGCGGCAATCGTTGCATTCATCATCTTAATGAAACGAAAAAAGGCATTGACAACCGTCTGCCCCTTCTGCAAAACAGTATCACCTAAAGGGACACAGAGTTGCCCGAACTGCGGTCTGCTTCTCGATATGCCTCAGGCAACGACTCCATCCACGCCATCTGCAGGTTATCAGCAACCGCCACCCCCGCCTTACGATGCATATCAGTATCAACCGCCACAGGATACATCGCAATCTGAATACCCGCCCGATCAGGGGTATCCACCGGGGTAACCGGATCATGTCTCCATATAGAATCTGAAAGGGTATATCCCTGCCAAACAAATGGTTAACGAAAAGTATATAATCTCTTTGCTTATGGAAGATGATGGAAGGTGGTTCCAATGGCACTCGAAGGGCTAAACGATCGAGCGATCAAAGTATATAAAGCGATGAAAGATGCTAATATTACTTCGGAAGAGAAGATGGCAGATGCTGAACGGATTACCCAGTTAAGCAAGATGCCAAAGAACTTTGTTCTCCAGGCGCTGCAGGATCTGCAGAATAAAGGATATGTAAAAAGGAAGGCAAGGGAAAAGGCTGCAGGGTACTACATCATTAAGATTGAATAATTTAGAGGAAGGAGTCCAGCCTATATTTGTTCCACCTTTCGATCCCCAGGGCTACCATTGCCTCGTAGGGTGTAAGTAGAGGAGAGGTAAACCTCTCAGAATCGTCGATTGCGATGCGCGGGCATGCGGTATTGATCCACGCATCGATTTTCATATAGTTCAGTGATTCCGGGTTCACCTCATCAACGATTACAAGGAGTGCATCCTTTCCGCAGCGTTCAGCCACCTTCTGTATGTTCCTTGCAAGGTTTATTCTGCATTGACCTGCCTTTGTGGATACGAGTACACCAAACCTCTGTGCTGTCTGCGCCATTGCAATCTGCGCAAACCGTTTTCTCAGGAACCTGTCCTTTTCACCGGCATACTCAATGAGTTTACCCTGTTCAGGATCATACTGATAGACTGGTACATGCGAGGACAGGGCAAGACCCAGCGGGTGAAACCTCCCGGTACCAAAATAGAGGATGGACGAGCCCTTAAACCGCATTGCGCCTCTAAACGAGCACCCCACCACCTGTCCCGGGGTGATGGATCTTGACCCCCATTTTACCCCCCTGGCGTTCACCCCTTCCATCTTCAATCTGGCTCTCACCTCGGAGAGATGATGGATATGCTGTGGTGTGGTTGCAAGACCCACATCCCTACCGAGGTGTTTGATGTTTTCTGGTGTGAGGAGGACCTTAAACATCCGGTCCAGATCAATATCAATTTTCATCGCCAAAAAGATGAGCCTGGTTGTCCCTATTTTTTCAGGTGTCCGGGGAAACGGGAGGTGACCGAGATGAAGAAGAATGTCTGCATTCAAGGTTGAAAGAAGGGATTCACCGGGGAGATCGCACGCGCCATAACAGGGGTTTGCCAGGAGGAGAACTTTGCAGTGGTTTCTCCTTTCGAGGGTCTTTGCGATATCGTATGCCTGACCCCGAAGCCCCTCCGGAAATTGAAGGACTACATTTTTACCCTGCAATCCCTTAATGCGTATTTCCATCAGGGTGAAATAGCCTGCCTATATTTATATATCGCATTCTGATTGAGGGGTCATGTATTCCGATGAAGAAGGTGAACTTGCGGTTCGTATTGCAAGGAAAGTTGTCGACGAATATACAACAACAAGAAAGAGACCCGTGATCACAGATTACCCGGAAACATTCCGGGAAAAGAGGGGTGCATTCACCACGCTGAATACCTATCCTCAGAATGAACTCCGTGGATGCATCGGGTTACCCCTGCCCAGACAAAAACTGATCGACGCATTGATTGAAAGTGCAATGTCGGCAACACATGATCCGAGGTTTCCCCCGCTCAATCCTAAAGAACTAGGTCATATCGTCGTTGAGGTCACCATCATGTCTCCACTTACACTTATTCAGGCACGCATCCCGAAGGATTACCTTTCCCGGATCAAGATAGGTCGCGATGGTCTTTACCTTGAATACGGGTTCTACTCCGGTCTCCTTCTTCCCCAGGTGCCGGTGGAATATAACTGGGATGTTGAGGAATACCTTGCGCACCTCTCAATGAAAGCGGGGCTACCTGCAGACGGGTGGACAAGGGAAGGTGTACGGATCTACAGTTTTACCGGAGAGATATTTCATGAGGTTGAACCGCACGGCAGGGTCATCAGGGAGGATCTGCATCGATGATTCTCAGTGGACGATGCTACCTCTCCGGAAAACTCGTGGAACGAGACATCGAAATCGACGATGGAAAGATCATCCGGGTTGAGAGATCGATCTTCGGCAGGAAAAATATCGTCTCCGATGGGATCATCCTTCCCGGAGGAATCGACATACATGTCCATTTTCGTGAGCCGGGAATGACTGAAAAAGAGGATTTCTATACGGGGAGTCTTGCTGCACTTCACGGCGGGATCACCACAATCTTCGACATGCCGAACACCAGACCGGTAACATTAACGCACGAGGATCTCCTGGAAAAGGCATCCCTTGCAGGGTCAAAATCCCTTGTTGACTTCGGGCTATACGCATTCCTCAAAGACCTCCGCATCGCAAAGGGTGTAAAGGAGGTCTCCGCCGGGTTTAAGGCGTATCTCACGCCATCAACCGGAGGTCTGGAAACACCTAAAGAAATACTTGTAGAATATGTAGCCGATCCTGATCTCAATACCCGTCCGGTGCATACCCATGCAGAAGGGATCACCATCGGGGAGACCCGGGCAAGAACCCTCGAGGAGCATGATACCCTTCGTCCGGGCGGGGGCGAGGTATCCTCTGTTAAATGGCTTGCGGAGATCGCACCGGAAAAGGTTCACCTGTGTCACCTATCGACCCCGGAATCAGTTCAGGTGTGTATTGAAAGAAAGGTCTCCTTTGAGGTTGCACCGAGACACATGCTCCTGGACTATTCCATGAAACATATCCAGAAGACGGGAAAGGTCAACCCGCCCCTCCGGTCTCCCGGGGTGAGAGAACGATTGTTCACCATGTTTAAGGACGGAAAAATCCCGATACTTGCATCTGATCATGCGCCCCACACCCTCCCGGAAAAGGAGGGGACATTTCAAGAATCACCTGCAGGTATGCCGGAGGTGGAATGGTGGTTACCCATCATGCTTGCATATGTAAAGAATGGCGTACTCGAACTGAAGACCGTGGTTGAGGCATCCTCCATCAACCCTGGAAGACTCATGAAGATCCCTAAGGGAGAGATCAAAAAGGGGTACGACGCGGATCTCCTCATCGTAAGGATGAACGATCTCCTTGATGTGGAAAAGGAGAGGATCTTTACAAAATGCGGGTGGACACCATATCACGGGTTTAAAGGTGTATTTCCGAGAAAGGTCATGCTTCGCGGGGAGGTAATCTTTGATGGGTCTCAACCTCTGGAGACGAGGGGGTTCGGAAGGTTCATCAGAACACCTCTCTGAGAAAAAGGTGAAGTTCTCACTTTTTTCCCTCTACCTCTCGACACTATCGATTCGCGTCTCCGCATATATGATCATCGGGGTAATGGTAAGCAGGGAGTTCATCCCGATATCGGAGATACAGCGCGGACTGGTCATCCCCTTATTCTCGATAAGCGAACTTGCAACAGTCCTCTTATTCGGTACACTGTGTGATACATTTGGACGAAAACCTATCCTCATCAGTGCACATGCCATAGTAGCCTCTGCCGGATTCATATTCCTCGTTGTTCACGATTTCCTCACGATGATACCGGTAATGCTCATGTTCGGTGTAGGCGCTGCCGCACAGGTCTCCTCAAGCATGTCAACGATCTCCGATCATTCAAGGTTGTACAACCGTGCACGGCTCATGGCGGTTTATGATGTGCTAACTATGGGGGGACTTGCCGGGGGATACATTTCAGCCATCATCCTTACACGAGGCGCAAAACTCGGGTTTGATGAGGTCTTTCTCCTTGCTGGCGGGATCGCTCTGGCGTCGGGTATACTTGTCATCCTCCTGATGATTGAAACCAAAGCACCCCGGAGCATAGAGATGAAACCGATGCAGATGGTCACACAGGTATTCGCACAGCGAGATATCCATATCCTTCTCCCGGTATATATTCCTGTAATCTCTATCTACGGAATGGTCCTCTCATTTACCCGTACCCTCATCGAAGAACATAATATCCAGGTCGAACCGGATACACTTCTCCTTCTTGCAATGATCGGCGGAGGGTTGATCCTCTCGATGCTCCTCTCCGGCTACCTCTCTGATAAACTAAAACTAAGGAGACCGTTCATCATCATCGGACTGATATTCTTCGGCGCACTCGCAACCACACTTATCCTGAACGCCGGGAATATACCCGCATTGTCTGCACTATGGCCGGTCATCCTCCTCCTCAGCCTGGGTGCAGGCGCATTCCCCCCGGCAATCCTCGGATACCTCAGCGATATATCCAAGAGGGAGACCCGGGGCATAACCTTTGGCGTATATTCTTTGATCTTCGGAACAGGAATGATCATCGGACCCATCCTCGGAGGCATAAGCCTGCAGTTTTACGGTCCAACCGGGTTTATCATATTAATGTTCATCTTCGTCTCAGTATCCTGCAGTGCCACCATTTTCATGAAGGAAAAGTTAAAATGAAAAAGACCTGACCTATAAATAAAACTGAAGACGTTACCTCCGTTCCAGTGCCTCTGCCTCCTTTTCCAGTGATCTGATCTCGTTTTCCATCTCTTTGATCCGCTCATCCTTCTCCTTCTCCAGTTCCTTAAGGTGCTCCTTCAACCGCATAGTCCGTGCCTTGTAAAACTCCTCAATCGCCCTGATCTCCTCCTGAAGCCTTGCCTCCTTCTCTGCAAACTTCTTTTCAATATGTGCAATGGATCCCCTGATCTTCTCCTGCTTAACCCTGATATGCGCAATCTGCTTCCTTACCTCCGCAGCCTTAAGATAATCCTTTGCCTTTTCGATATCTTTTTTTGCCAGCTCATGATCCTTTTCTGTCTCCGGTGGCGTCATCTCAATCACCATCCCTTCTTAAAACAGGAATCAAGTTTGGGGATATAATATTTTTCCTACCGAAACGCGGGGAGGAGTGTAGGCTCCGCTTCGCTCCGCCTCTCCTCCCCCCATTTCTCGGGAATTTCTGACCCCCTCCACCTAGCGCGCTCGCTTCGCTCGCTTGCAAGTGGGGGTGCGCTGTTCCCATCATAATGATGAACAGAAGTCGCACCCCCACAGTCAGGGGGATGGAAATGGGTTGTTCGAAGACCCCCTTCCAACCCCACTTTTGGTTTTAAGAGAAGGGGTTCGGCTTCGGGGGAAACCTTTGAAAACAGGTTTCCCCCGAACCCCTTTCTAAACTCATTTTACAGAATTCCTTGCGGAATTCTGATCTTGACAGATGGAACTATGGATGGGAATAAGTTTCCCATTGTTTGGAACGTATTCTGCTTATCCTCTGGGATAGAGGGGTGAAGGTCTGGAGGAGGGGATTCTTCCCCTCCTGAACGCAGGGGGGAGAGTATGCTCGCTGACGCTCGCACCTCCCCCCTTCATTTCTAGGGTATTTCTGATTCCCCCCACCTGGCGCGCTCGCTTCGCTCGCTTGCAAGTGGGGGTGCGCTGTTCCCATCATGACGATTAGCATGGTTCGCACCCCCACGGTCA